>Ga0180007_10000098_pt1 | contig 155471 bp, 141 predicted proteins | sample MM_PC_MetaG_FD_121122 | JGI IMG/M metagenome (GOLD analysis project Ga0180007, IMG submission 121122) | Groundwater microbial communities from the Aspo Hard Rock Laboratory (HRL) deep subsurface site, Sweden - MM_PC_MetaG | ecosystem: Environmental > Aquatic > Deep subsurface > Groundwater...
AGAAGCATAAAACGCAAGCACTTTGGTCTCCTTCTGTCTGGTGTTTAACTTACATTAAAACCTTAACAGTTGGAGACCTCTTTTTTTAAGAGTTTTGTCTCACATGTTTCTGGACCAGGACACAGGTAGAAAAAACCTGTTATAATGCTATAAAGTCCAATTGGGAAAAAGCACACACCCGTTTTGAAGGTGAGAAAATTGGGTGTACATTGATAGTGGAGACGGTTGGTTTATGAGTAGTAGTCACCTGGGCGAATGCTCATTTGATATTATTTTTTATAATAAGGAAAAAATATGCACAGAAGAGGAGAAATTCGGATAACCCCTGCTCATATTGAAAAAAAACTACAAGCTCTTTGTGAATGTGGTTTTAAAATTGTTCCTCCATATTCTTGTGAAGATATCCTTCGAGTTTTCGAAAAGTTGGTAGATGAAGATGCCGTAGGCGTATACGCAAATGGAGGCCGAAATAATGTAGAAGCATTTACGTTGTGGCTGACTATCTTTTCATTGGGAGAAGATTATAAGGAAGATGATGATGATTATGAATATGGTAGATGCTATTGTGAAAATTTGTTGTTTGCAGAGTTTGAGACTTATAATGGTTATGAGACTTACATGGATGCAGTAGAGCGTATGGTTAAAATTACCCAAGGAACTTTAAAGCTTGATAATCTAAAATCATGGTATTCGGAAGAAGACAACAAGGTGTGGATATCGTTTGAGTTTCGAGGTAAGGAATATAAATTTTCATACGAATTTAAAAAGTGGTTTGACGATGTGGGTCTACTTATTCCAATAATAAAATTGCTCGAAATTGCGGATCCAACAAAAATATTTGCTTATTATGATTTTGGTGAGATGAATGCAATTATATGTATAGGCAAAGGGGATTTAGAGAAGTTAAACAAACGGAAAATAAATTTTAAGCCATTAGGTCAAAAGTTGAAAAAGCTTGAGAACTATAACTTATACTAATGATTTACTGAATCACTGATATTTTGTCTTGCTTTTTCCATTCTCAGATGGGGCGCAGTTGACGAGTTTCGCAACTTTCGAGTTGAAATTGCGGTGGAATTGAGTAGGATTCAACGAGTCTGTTCTCGCTTTGGGATAGTGTCTAGGTTCTGTGGACATTTCAAATAATTGAAAAATTTGTGCATGATAGCACTAGTAGAAAAATGTTTATTTTCATAAACAAAAAGGTGCTACCATGCAAGGAGAGTATATCACGGATGATGCTTGGATAAAAATGTTAATTTTTTTTGAGACACACCCAAAAATCTACAAATGCTTCGAATTGAGGCTAAGGAGATTTGTAAGTGGTGTGTATTGGATAATGAAAACAGGTGCTCAATGGCGCCTTCTACCAAGTGAATTTGGCAAGTGGAATAGCGTTTTCAGAAGATTTCGACGATGGGTTAATCTGGGTATTTGGAAGGATCTAATGACTTTTTGTATCGAGGATCCAGATTTGGAGTACGTAATGATCGACTCAACAATTGTGCGAGCGCATGCCTGTGCTGCGGGAAGAGGGTTTCAACCTGCCCAAGGACTTGGCAGAAGCAAAGGAGGATTTACAAGCAAAATTCATGCAAAAGTTGATGCCCTCGGAAACCCCTTGCAATTCATTGTTACACCAGGCCAAGAAAGCGACCACACACAAGCAAGGCACCTACTCGGCTCTACCACAAATTCTTACGTTTTGTGTGATAAAGGATACGACTCTGATTCGTTCCGATACAAGGTTATAAAACAACACAACATCCCCGTAATTCCAGGCAGAAAAAATCGGAAAATGACTATAGATTACGATAAACATATTTATAAAGAACGAAGTTCAATAGAATGTTTCTTTTCAAAAATTAAGCACTTCAGAAGGGTCTTTTCGAGGTACGACAAAGATGTTTGTAGCTTTGTCTCATTTTTGTATTTTGTTGGAGCAATTATATGGTTACGATGAAATGTCCACAGAACCTAGATTCTTCAGGGCTTACAAATAAAGAACCCCATCACGTGTTTGTGATGGGGTTTTGCGCTTTAAAACCAGGCTTTTTTAGCTTGGCGGGGGCTAGTTTACGCGTTTCGCAACTTTGCGGTCGAGCTTGGGGTGGGGTTAAGCTATGTGAAGAGGGCTTATTCGAGATTTGGGGTGAGTGCCAACTTTGCGTAAGAGGGTTAGCGCCACAAGATCTTCTCCCTCTCTATTCGATCAATATGACCTTGGGGGATGGAGTGCATATCAACTATTTCGACTTCAAGCGTTAGCTTTAACTCTTCGATGTCTTTATTAAGCTTGTGCATTGTGTCGGGGCTTATCTGTTTGCCAGAATCTACAGCCAAATCGATGTCTGATGTTGGACGATGTGTACCGGTAGCCCTTGAGCCATAAAGATATATTTTTACGTCAGGTAGATGCTTTGTGATTTCTTCTATTAATTTTGTTTTGTCTTCTAATGCTACCATGTAATTCCTTTTTTAAAATTCGTTGTTTTGGGATTAGCCTCTATAACTTGTGTTTTATCTCCTGAAGTATCGGGAGCAGGTCGCTTCTAGCTTTATCACCTTGAGAAACTTTTGTGAAAAATTCGTCAGGGGAAAGCCAAAAAAACTCTACGAAATCATTTGTGTTATAGGTGGGTGTGACATCGCTTTTAATGATGTAGACCCACATAAACCCGGATGTTCCGTGTGTATACGGGGTAAGCCTTGCAATAGTAGAGTATGTGCCACTAGCAAGCTCCAGGTTTAATTCTTCACGCGTTTCCCTTATAAAAGCCTCATCGTAAGTTTCTCCTGATCGAACATGACCGCAAACGCTTGCGTCCAGATGAAGCGGGAAGAGCTCCTTTTGCGGGTGTCGGCGAGGGATCCACAGTTGATTTTTTGTATTGCATATAAAGCCATTTACAACGCGGTAAGAGGATAGCTCTTTCGCGTGAATTATACTTCTTTTTTCTTGGCCGATGACCTTATCATCAAAAGATACTATGTCTAAGATTTCGTCGGAGCTCATTTTGTCTGCCTTTATCTTTCAAAAAATTGAAAAAATTCTTTCTTCGAACCCGCCTCGTTCTATCTGCTTTTTCTTTCTAATATCTTCTATTGTGTCGAAATCGTATTCTTTGAGTTTGCATATTGCATTGATAACTTCGAGAACGTCTGCGAGTTCTTCTTTTATGTGTTCGTCATCTTGCGCTGCAGAAACCTCTATAAATTCGCTAACTTCTTCGAGAAGCTTATCACATAAAGCAGACAGATATTCTTGGTCGTTTGTGAGGATTCGGGTTTCTGCCTTGATGCCCTTTTTACTGAGAATCTCTGGGATTTTATCTCTAACAAGTTTGCTCATGTTTTTCTCCCTAGTAGTTTCGTTTTTCTGGGATTACACCACGAATGCCGCCTTTGGGATTTTCAAGGTCGCCTGCTCGTCTCGGAATGAGGTGCACGTGCAGATGAAAAACTGATTGCCCTGCGGTTTCACCAATATTTATGCCAATGTTGAATCCTTCGACTGTGGGGTCTTCGGCTAAGATTTGATCTTTTCTTTGCCTGATGAGGCTATTTATCTCCACAAGCTCCTCGTTCGTGATATCAAAAAAGCTAGCAAAGTGTCTGTTTGGGATTATCAAGCTGTGCAGCTTCGTTACCGGGGAGCTATCCTCGATTACAAATGCCAGATTGCTGGATATGATTTTGGATTCGTCTTTTAATCTGCAAAATATGCACATTTCTTCCATTTTTGGTCCTTCGATTTATTTGGGCTTATATTAAAGGTACAACAAATTTCAAAGAAAAGAAGGGCTTTCGATGACAAGATATATCGATTTATTGTATGTGTTTGTTGGTGCAGGACTGGGGGGAGCTTGTCGCCATGCTTTGTCTTGCTTTGTAAGCGGTGGGGCTGGCAACTTTGGTTTCGGTGTGGTGTCGGTCAATTATATTGGCTGTTTTTTTGCGGGATTACTTTTGTTTGTTATGCAAAACAGTGGTTTATCAAGGCCGGTTACATTGTTTTTTATGGTTGGATTGCTGGGTGGGTTTACGACCTTTTCTGCTTTCGGTGTGGAGACGATATTGTACTTACAAAGAAGCCAATTTATACTGGCTCTAGGTAACATTTTGATGTCACTCCTTGCGCTTGTTATGGTCTATTTTGGTTATTTATTTGCAAGATTTTTTTGAAGAGAAGAAGGGGTTTCGATGGAAAAAATCGTATTCGAATCACGGCCAAAAGATTTTTTGCCAAAGATGGAGGTCGCCGCTTGTTACTGTAAAGCTCAAGACAAGTTTTTATTTTTGGAGACCAGTGACAACAAGGCATATGCAAATACATGGTCGGTTCCTGCGGGCAAGATTGATCCAGGGGAATCTGCGATTGAGGGTGCTGTCAGGGAAATGTTTGAGGAGACCGGTGTTTTATTAAAGCCTCAGCTCCTTATTCCATTCAAGAGTGTTTATGTTAGGTATCCAAAGTATGATTTTATGTACCACATGTTCAAAGTTGAGATGACAGACTTTCCAGAAAAGATAATTTTGCGGGCTAGAGAGCATAAAAAGTTTGCTTGGTTAACGAAGGAAGAGTTTTTGCAGTGTCCTTTAATTCCAGGAGCCGATGAGAGTTTTTTGCTTGTTGTTGAAGTGTGGTAGATTTGTTGTGAGATAAAAGAAAGATTCTTTGCATGAGCAACTCTTGAAAGACTCCACAATATGAGTATCAAGTGCATCAAGATTTTTATTGAGGGTTGATTTTGATGAGATTTCTAACCTTATATTTGGAAAAGTGCTCCTAAAGATAAACAATTTCTTTTCTGATGTTTCATAACGAATGATATATCGTTTGTACATTTGATCGTTAAAATAGTGATCCCAGAAGCTCAATACATTCTCCCCTATGTCTTTAATTGCCAGTTATAAAATAACTGGCGGGGCTGACGAGACTCGAACTCGCGACCTTCCGCGTGACAGGCGGACGCTCTAACCAAACTGAGCTACAGCCCCAAATTTTTGGGAAAATTTCAATTTTTCTATGGCTCCCCGAGCAGGACTCGAACCTGCGACCCAACGATTAACAGTCGTTTGCTCTACCAACTGAGCTATCGGGGATCATGTCATTTATAATACTTGAATTGAAGTGTGATTGCAATAACTGGAAGCCGAAAATTTTGAGTTTTTTTTGGTGGGCGAAACAGGACTCGAACCTGTGACCCCCTGCTTGTAAGGCAGGTGCTCTAACCAACTGAGCTATTCGCCCTCTTTTGAACAAAAATACAAAGACCAAACTTGTTTTTCGTACTAGATACTAGAAGTTAGTATAACAAATTACTAGGCGCTGTAAAAGAACCAAAACAAACAATACCAAGCCTATTCTTGCATTCTTCAGCCTTTGTGCAAAAAAGCTCTCCATATCAAAGATATCTAATTTTCAACCCATTTACATAAACAGAAATCATCATAAAAAATACTCTTACTACTTGTCTCACTACTCTTTGCTTGTAGCAACGCTACCCGTATAAAGCGCACGTACCAATACTATAAATAAGATTGGCCACCAAAGAAAAAACAGACCTTCGAGAACCAACCCACACCACCAGCAAAAAAGCCATCCAAAAACTCGATCTTGTAGTAACACAACACTTTGATCTGGTCCTCAATATAAAAGCTGAAAACGCACTACTTGATCTTATAGATCCTGTGCTTGCCAACCTTGACTACCATCCCCGGCTTCCATGAAACATTCGCCTTGAAATCATCAACAACAATACCATCTATCTCAATCGCTTTCGCAACAAGAAGCCGCTTAGCTTCCGAGGACGCTCTAATTGCCCCCAAATTTCTCAAGAGCTCAACAATCCAGATCGGGTTGTCATGAGACTCGGAAAAACTCACTTCTTTCGCCTGCGAGTAATCTCGCTTCTGAAACAGCGCCTCAAATTTCTTTTGCGCCTCAACCGCCTCCGCCTCAGACCAAAACTTCTTCACAACACCGAACGCCATCTCTTTCTTCAAAACCATCGGATGCACTTTTCCAGCTTTCACCTGTCTGCGCAAACCCTTAAGTTCTTCTTCAGGTTTATCAAGCAATAGCTTATGATAGCGCCACATAAGCTCGTCTGAAACCGACATCAGTTTCCCGTAGGCCTCGTCCGGCGGTTCAATAAGACCGATATAATTTCCCAAGCTCTTCGACATTTTTTTAACACCGTCCAGGCCCTCGAGAATAGGCATCGTCATGATGACTTGCGCCTCTTGCTCATAGTCTTCCTGGAGATGTCGTCCCATAAGGAGATTAAACGTTTGATCGGTGCCTCCCAGTTCAATGTCAGCTTTAAGCACAACCGAGTCGTATCCTTGAAGCAGGGGATAAAAAAGCTCGTGAAAACCGATGGGCTGATTTCCAACCAGCCTCTTTTGAAAGTCATCACGTTCAATAATACGAGCTAGCGTCACCTTTCCAGCAACTTGCAAAAAATCTTCAAGCGAGAGTTTCGCTAACCACTCTGAATTGTAGCGAACTGAGATTTTTTCAACATCAAGGATTCTGCCAACCTGCTCAAAATATGATTTTGCGTTTTGCTTGATCTGCTCAAGAGAGAGCTGCGGCCTCGTTTTTGACCGCTGAGACGGGTCACCGATACGAGCGGTGAAATCACCTATAATAAAGATTATTTCATGTCCAAGGTCTTGAAATTGCTTAAGCTTGCTCAAGACAATCGTATGCCCAAGATGAAGATCAGGAGCAGTCGGATCCATGCCCAACTTTATTCTTAACGGTTTGCCCTTGGAAAGTTTTTTTAAAAAATCATCTTCAGGGAGCACCAGCTCGCAGTTTTTCGCAAGCAAAGAAGCATCCAGATCAACAGATTCGGCCATAATACCTTCTCCAACAAAAGTTTTAACGCAATTTAAAAAACTAAACTATGTAAAAGCTTATACACGGTCCCAATCAAAAACAAGAGGAAAAAACGGGTTTGTGGAATGAGTATAAAGAAAAAAATCAAGATCAATATCGAATAGCGATACAACCATAAAACCGCGCGCGGAAACCTATCAATAAGCAAAACCATCAAAACATGGCTCCCGTCAAGCGGTGGAATCGGCATAAGATTAAAAACCCCTAGCATTACACTTACATAGGCTGTCGCTTCAAAAAGCTGCACAAAAGTGGTTGCAACACCAACCGATACATGCGTAAACGGAAAGTATTTCCAACAAATCATCGCCAGTAACGCTAAAAGAAAATTCGATACCGGACCAGCATAGGCGGTCAGCACAGAATACAGCCTTGGACGCTTGAAATTACGATGATCAAAAATAACTGGCTTCGCCCACCCAATCCTAAAGACCAACAATGCCAACAAGCCGACTGGATCGATATGAACAAGCGGATTTAGCGACAAACGGCCCATGCGCTTCGCCGTACTATCGCCTAAAAGGTAGGCAACGCCCGCGTGCGCCGCCTCGTGCACCGAAAGCACAAGAAGAAAAACCGGCAGGACCAGAAAAGCCCATGCTAAAAATTGTGACATCGTTCCGTGCATAACATTCCTTTCAAAAAACAAATTTCGAGAGCAACCCGTAAACACCATGACAAACCGACCACATCGCCGCACCAAAAACATCACTCACTCCAGGCAAAACCAAAAGGCCAATCAGTATGAAAATGAAGTAGGTCTCAAGCCACGAGAGAATCGCCTGCTTAGATGGGGGTAGCATAAACTGCAAAAGCCGGCCACCATCAAGCGGTGGAATCGGCAACAGGTGAAACACCCCAAACCAAAGGCCAGAACGAATCGTTTCTCGGCAAATACTCACTAAGCTTATCACAACACCATCAGACATCAGATGATACGGTAAATAGCGTGCGATATATAAAAAAACAAGGACCAGAGAGAAACAACCTAAAGGCCCAGCAATTGTCGTCAGAATAGTTCCAAGCTTAAATCGCTTAAAATTTCTAGTTTCAATCGGAACACGGTATGACCAACGAATCCCCATAAAAATCAGAATATTGTAGACCAATGAAGAATAGACTCGCCCCTCAAAAATGCCACTGATCAACAGAGAAACAAACAATAAAAAACTAAGCATAACCACATCAACATGGACTATCGGGTTAAGGGAAAGAAAGCCTTCGTGATATGCTGTATCGTCTCCCATTCGCCTTGCGACAAAGGCTCGAGCAAATCCTCGAACGGTAAAAACCACGAGAAAAGCTGGGAAAACCACAGCAAATCTTTGAATAACAAATGACATAATTGTATGTTTCATAAACTTCCCACCTCAAGCACCAACGCTTTTTACTTAGTTTCCATCAAAAACACGCATCAACAGCTTAAAAATTATTATTCTTTTGGTCAAACAGAGGGCAAAATGGGTCGACATAACCGGTTTTTTTCATAATACTGACGTATGTTAAGGTTTTTCCTTGTGTTAAAAAAGAGTAGGGAGAGAAAATGGGTAAAAAAACAAAAAAGATACAAGATGCGCGTGTCTTGAGCAAGAAGGCTGCCGCTGACCAGCCAAAAACCAACGTCCCGCGACTCACCATCTGGTATAAAATTCTACCACCAACGCTACTCAGCATGATAGCCACAGCGTTCTATTACCCTTCTTTAAAGTACCCATTTCAATTCGATGATCTCGCTAACATCACAAAAAAATTTGATATTCGATTCTCAAACCCACTTTCAGGTTGGTGGACAAATCGCCGCTGGATGGGTGAATGGATCAATCGACTTAACTTTGAGTGGGGACGGTTTGACCCATTTTATTATCGACTCACCAACGTTGTCATTCATATCGCAGCAGGTGTTCTGATCTTCTTTTTGATTCTCGAGGGTTGTTCCCGCCTTAAAACGAAACCTTTCTTATCAAAAAACGCCCTTCTCATAGCCTTTACGACCGCCGCTCTCTTCATGCTGCATCCGGTACAAACACAGGCAGTTTCATACGTTATTCAGGCCAGGCTTGAGGGGCTAGCAACCCTCTTCGTCGTCGCAACCCTTCTCTTAATTCTAAAAGCGTTTCAAACAAACGCTCTTATCTTTCGAATACCACTTATTATCTTGGCGCTCGTTGTCGGTCTTTTATCCTGCGGTACAAAAGAGATCGCCATCGTCTCCCCATTTCTCGCACTACTACTTGATTGGTTTTTCTTGGCGCAAGGCGAATGGAGCAGTTTCAAAAAAAGAATATGGTTCCATGCGCTCTTCTCATTCGTTATTTTCGCAAAATTCGTTCAGTATTTTTCCCCGCAATTCTTTTCAGACATCATCCAACTAAAACAAACAACCGCCAACAATCGCGGCAATATCCTCACCAAACACGCACACGATACCATAACATCACTCGCATATCTTATCTCTGAATTCAAAGTAATTTTACACTATCTCGTCATTTTCTTGTGGCCGCTCACCATGAGCGTTGAATACGACTGGAAACTCAGCGAAAGCTTCTTTTCCCCAGACAGTTTCTTCCCATTTCTAATTCTGGCATCACTGTTCGCGCTAGCTGTTTATACGCTCATGAAAAACAAATACTCGTTTTTCGGGTTTGGAATCTTCTGGTTTTTCATCGCAGTCTCCCCACGGTCAACGATTATTCCATCACCAGAACTGATTTGTGACTATAAAACCTATCTAGCCTCGGTTGGATGGCTGTTCATTATCGCAACCTCATTTGCCGCAAGCCTCGACTGGCTTTTGCAAAAAATCAAAGTGACCAAGCCAATTGTTTATAAACCGATCATCCAGCTAGCAGCATGCACCATGCTTGCCCTTCCAATCGGATACGGAGCTATGAACCGCAACGTTGTCTGGAGTACCTCTGTCGAATTTTGGCGCGACATATCGATTAAAGCACCGCTGAAAGCACGCGGTCACAACAATCTTGGGGTAGCCCTCTCAGAAGAAAATAAATTCGATGAAGCGATCCCCTGTTACCTTGAAGCGATAAAACTGGACCGCCACTATTCCGATCCATGGAGCAACCTTGCCGTTGCCTATTCGGTCAAGGGGCAAACCGACAAAGCTATCGGGGCACTCAAGCAGGCAATTCGGATCTTCCCTAACTATCCTGAAGCATACAACAATCTTGGCACACTGATGATCAAAAAGAAAAATTACGACGCGGCCGAAAAAATTCTTCGCATAGCAATAAAATTACGCCCCTATTACGGAAAAGCGTTCTACAATCTCGGACGCTTATACATGGACCAAGGCAATATGGAACAGGCTTGGGTAAACTTCGAAAAAGCAACCGAGGGAGATCTCGATACCGTAGAAGGGTTTTACACCCTTGGACAAGTTGGCCTAAAACTGAAAAAGTTTGCCGAAGCGGCTAACGCGTTCACCTTTGCCTTAAAACGAGGCCAAAACGTTCAACCAAAACAACGAGACCAAATTTTATTTAATCTCGCCAATGCGCACTTCATGAATAAAGATTACGACAAAGCTCAACCGGTTTTTGAACTTTTGTGTCAAGCGAGCCCACACGAACATCGATTCCTCTATAATTTAGGTGAGACGCTTTACAGCAAGCAAGATTACGCGGGAGCAGTTGAGGTATTTAAAAAACTTTCCAGGCCGCCGTTCGGCATCGCTCAGGCAAATTTTCGCTACGCCAATTGCTTAGAAAAACTTAACCTACTGCCAGAGGCTCGCTCTGTCCTACAAGCAATAAACAACTCGTCAAGCATTCCTGAGAAGATGAAACAGATGGCCCAGAACGAAATCGGCCGAATCACCATTCAGGAAAAAATTAATAAAGGAAACTGCACCCTAACCATGAAGGATCTTCGACAAGCGTTCAATGCGAGTGGTACCGGGCAAGCGTAATCACTCGAACGAGTACTTATCATAGGAGTAGTAATATGAAGCAAAAAAGAGAGGCGCTTGGGCAACGCTACAGCTGGTGGCTTTATCTTTTACCACCAACAATTTTGTCCGCGATCACAGCCGTCGCCTATTATCCATCATTGAGATACCCATTTCTTTTCGATGATCTTCCAAACATAACAAAGAGCTACGAGATCCGACAATTTAACCCTCGAGGCCTTTGGTTTGCCTGCAGCCGATGGATACCTCGACTGCTCAACCAATTCACGTATCGAAACTGGGAATTTAATCCATTTGCCTATCGATTTATCGATCTGATTATTCATCTAGTCTCAGGAGTTTTAATATTCACTCTAGTTCTTCTAATTAGCAAAAGAGTGCAAAAGCTACGCCCTCATGCCCTTCTCCTTGCAACAATCACCAGCGGCCTTTTTCTTCTTCATCCAGTTCAAACGCAAACAGTGACCTACATCACACAAATTCGCCTTGAGGGCCTCGTTGTCCTCTTCTCGTTCTCAGTCATACTCTCATTCTTTTTAGCCGCAACAACAAGTAAAACCTGGCTAAAAACTGTACTATATGTGCTCAGCGCAGTTCTAACGGCCTTTGCAGCCGGAACAAAAGAGATCATTATCGTTTTGCCCGTGCTTCTTGGTTTAATTGACTGGTTCTTTATTGCTCAGGGCGACATTAAAGCGTTCGCAAAACGCTTGCCCATACACACTTTACTTGCAATCATTCTTTATAGAACACACTTTGGCATGGGCTCTCCGGTCAATCCGGCCAAATCTATAAAACTAGATATTTCACTGCAAAACAATCGAGGAAACATTCTAACCCAGACGCCAATAGAGCTGATCACCCCGCTAAAATATCTTGTGGGACAATTTCGGGTTATGCTTCACTATATCACCATGTTTTTTTGGCCGCTTAACCTTTCATTTGACTATGGATGGAAAATTCCACCGAGCTTCTGGACGCCATCCTGTTTCTCTTCTTTTTTAGCACTCATGGGCATTCTGTTCTCGGGACTCGTGTCATTTATAAAAAACAGAACCAGTATTTTTAGCTTTTGCGTCGCTTGGTTTTTCACAGCAGTTTTACCCCGCTCAAGCATTGTTCCATCAACTGAATTTGTTTGCGATTACAAAACATATCTCGGTTCATTTGGCGTTCTTTTCCTGATCGCCTACATACTAACCAGCGTAATAATATTCGCAAAAACCGCCCTTCCGGCGCTCTCCCGAAGCAAACACGCTCATATTATTCTTCCAGCATTCTTCTTTGTCGCACTTGGATTTGCATCCCAACAAAGAAATATCGTTTGGAGCTCAAGGCTCGCTTTTTGGGGCGACGTCATAAATAAAACAGAACCCCACACTGCCGCCAGAGTGTACAATAATTACGCCGTTGGCCTCGTCAATATTGGAAAAGAAAAACAATCGATTGAATTCTATGAAAAAGCAATCCAAACAGATCCGACATACGCCGAGCCTGTTATAAATCTGGCACTTCACTATCAAGTAAAAAAAGAATATGAAAAAGCGTTCCAGCTGTACCAAAAAGCAATAACAATGAGAGAAGCTCATCCAGAAATGTATAATAATTTGGGAATCATGCATTTCGAGCGGAAAGCATACGACAAAGCGGAAGCCTGCTTCAAAACTGCTATTAAATTAAGAAAACACTATAGTAGGGCTCACGTTGGCCTCGGTCAAACCTACCAACATCAAAACAGGTTCGATCAAGCAATAGAGAGCTACGAGAAAGCATTACAAGGCGACTATCAAAGCCTTAGCTTTTACTACACTCATGGATCCCTTTGTTTTGAAAGAAAAAAATATAATCAAGCCATCAAAAGCCTAGAGACGGTTGAATCACTAGAAAAGAATCACCAAAAAACTCGCTTCATGCTGGCAACCAGTTACTACTACACACACCAGTACAAAAAAGCCCTCCCCTACTACGCAGTCCTCCAACAACAAAACCCTAACGACTTATCAGCTTGCTACAATTACGGGCAAACATTACTCCACACGAACCACCACACGCTAGCGCTTGAGATGTTCAAGAAGTGTCGCCAGCATAGCTCAGAAAAACACCTCCCTCACACACCGCTTCACGTTGCCAAGTGTCTACATTCTATAGGGCAAACAGAACAGGCAAAAAAAGAGCTCGTGCAATTTATACAAACGGCACAAGCTCCGATACTTAAAAAAATGGGTGCTGATTTACTTAGAGAGATTGGGGTTTAAATCAGGCAACTTACACTTCATTGTTTTAACCGTGGGATGACACTTATTACATAGAGGACAAGTATTTTTCTCCGTGAACCATGTTTGCAAACATTTGTGATGGAAGACGTGAGGAACTGATCCGTTACCACAATTAGTAGTAACATCAATATCGTCTCCAGTTTCATATTCAACATAACAGATTGGACAACTTGCTATTTTATATTCTTTTCCGGGAGTTTTGTCTAAAAGCTGCTCTGTTATTCCCTCTTGAAATTCCTCTCTTTGCCTCTGATAAGCCATCGCCAAATCCCAACTATTCATCCCTGCATCATACAGGCGTGGTAGGGCGCTCGAAACCATCTCCATCTTACCAATCTTGCCAGTCGCTTTGTACTGGCCATCGTTGAATCCATAGCGCAATAAAAGATCACACACCGATCGAACAATTTGAGCAAAAAGCTGCTTCTTTTTATCTCTCTGGCCAATAGAGGAAACACTAGCAACCCACTCCTCAGCAATTAAAAGAAACGGTATAACTCTTTTCGCCTTAGAAAGCAAAGAACTATCATCAACGAAATACTCGCTAGACCAATCCTCATCAACCTTGGGCCCATGATAATGTTTTTGTAATAGTTTGACCAACTCATCGTCAAAAAGATCATATTCATAGTCATGATCTTTGTCGCCAAGCTGTCCGGCAACGTCCTTGAGCATTTTCATTTCTTGAGCGTGACAGAGAAGCTGCCACAACACGGCGTTACCGTGGGCCCCTTTGGAAATCAGGTCCCGTTCAGGTTCAAGCGCACAAGTTGCAACATGCGTTAGCGATTCAACAACACGACTTATTAACGACTTTTTGCGACCAGCAAGATCGAACGACTGACTTCTTGCAAACAGCCAGGCAAGCGACTTGACCGTGGTCAAAGTAAGTTGCACATTCTGTTTTGTTATAAAATCGCCTACGCCCTGACATTGGGCAGACAACAAACTTGCTGCACATAAAAAAGTTACTATCCTACCAAAGTTCATGATGTTTTCGCCTCCTTAGCAGCACGTGTTACAAAATTAATGCAAAATCTCGTCATCCTTGACCATTCTGCGACAAACTGGACAACAATTTTTATTATCCAATCTCTGATCGTCGTCTCCCCGCTCTTCATCTGTTTGAGGCCCCCTCCAGTTTTTTATACACGCCTTGCAAAAAACATGTCCGCATGGGTACATCGCAAGATTCTTTCTTTGAATTTTGTCATCAAAGCAAACCAAACACTTGTCCCATCTCCCATCATTAAATCTTTTATCATATTCCGTCTTGAAGTCTACCTCAGGGTTCATGTTGATGAAAAAAGATTTAACCGACTCAAGCTGTTCATCCCAAGTTTTAACAGGCTGAACATCACCTTTAACAAGTTTAACGTCTAATTCTTTCGCTAGCTCATACGAATCAACCGTCGCCGAAAGACACGAAAATGCTTTTGCATATTTGTTTGTTACCGAAAGTCCGTCCGCTAGAGCACGAGACCAGGAGCTAACGAGCTTTGCAAAAGCCCAATCTTTCTTATCTTCTTTGTCCATCTCATTACATCCAAACTCACCGTGATGAGCGTATTCTTTTTTTATCGCAAACCATTCAGAGCCAAGCGATATGAAACGCAAAACCCCACTTGCAAAGCAATCTATCTTTTTATTTTCTTTTTGGTTTTCTCCCAAAACGGTCGAGGCGTGAGCAAACGACCGTGCACCATCACTAACCAACCGGGCCAACCTCACATTTTTTTGCATATAAGGATTGTAGTAGTTGCCTATCATATTGCAAAGAGACCCAACAAGTCTTAAACCATCTGCTTCATGCTGTTTATCATATTTTGCCACCAAAGCATCACCGGCGATAGAAAACGCTGCATCCCCAAGCGCGAGTACCTTCCGCGCTTGCTCTTCTTCAGAATTCGCGCAGACCTGAGGCACCACCAAAACTGCTACAACTAAAAAAAGCTTTGCTCTACGGAAAAACCACATAATAACCTCCATTTCCCAATAAGCTACTCACAAGATTCATCGTAAAACAGTATATATAACAGAAAACTTGGACGCAAAAGCATCAAAAACCATTACAATCTGAAAACAACTCAAAATAAACAAAGCCACCGGCCATAAGACCGGTGGCAACTGTTTTAACCAGAACGCAAGAAACTATTCCTGATTTGCGACCGCATATTCAACAAGATCGTTGAAGAGGCGATAAAGCTCTTCGTAGGCCTCAACTTTACTTTTTAGCTCATCCTTAATCTTTTTGAGTTCCTTGCTTCTTAATAATACCTGCTTTTTCAAAGTATTCTTCTCTTTCACCGTCTCTTTATGCTTCTCGACAAACGCCTGGGTCGCTTGTTGCAAATCCTGCTCACTTTCGATAGGGATAATCCTCCCGATCGAATCGACCAACGAATTGTACGACCTAATTCTATCGATAAGAACCTTTACTTTTTCAACAACGGAATCTCTATCATGAAGCTCACCTGCTAGATTTTCCTTCGCTCCGGTCAACTCTTCTTCAAGGCCTTTTAGCATGGATCTTAACTCATTTCGCTGCTTAACAATCTGCGCCATTGCGGAAGCGCATCGCTCGTAATCCTGTTGATGCGTTTCATCATTGGCTTGAACAAAACCAACCCCCGAACAAAGACCCACTAAAACCGCGTATGAAACCAATCTTCGAAAGCCTGTCATCGCTCTCATCTCCCCTATAAAATGGTTGAATTATACCAATGTCACTGAACTTGCTGCTCTAAGTAACTTGCCATGCTTTGGATAAACCTGTGATCGTTATTGATTGCGCTACTTTTTTTTGATCGATCTTTTTTACCTACAACCTTCCAAAAAAAAAATCCTGCTGCCAAACTCACCGCTGCACCAACTAGCACGCCGGCTAAGACGCCTTTTCCTGATTTTTGCCTGACGACGGGCTCCGGAAAAAGAGATTGTGTTTCTGCCAACTTTTTCTTCTGAATATATGCAACCGCCTCGTCCAGCTTTGTTTTTTCTACACGATCAATATCTCGAATTCTTCTTGCAAACCCTCGAGCTCGAACTGATAAGTCCTCTTTTCCCTTTGGAAAAACGCCATCAATATCCTTGACGACCATTCTTAATTCTTTCTTTTCTTCACCAATCTTCTTTTCCTGGTCGACAAGATCCTCAAGCTTCTCTTCAAGTTCACTTCGAACATCAATTATATTTTTCAATGCACTAAGACCCCGTTGATACACATGCTTATCAACCGCCTCTTTTTCTGACTGACCAATGCTTGGAAACCCAAATACTATAATAGCCGCTACTAATGTTATGCGTGTTACCTGTTTGCTCATCTGCTCTGTCTTCCTCGTTGTAAATATTTAACCTATAAAAACACTCTTCTTATTATTACGTATTCTCTTCTGCGAAATCAGCTAGCTCCACCAAGAGCTCTTTAAGCTCATCTCGCTCTCTTGCAAGTCTCGCTAGACAGTCAGCATCATCACACTTGTCATGATCAACCTGTCGTAATACCGCCGACTCTGGATTTTGCTTGCCCGACATTAAGCGTAAAAATTTCAGCTCATTATGACTGATGCAACACACGCTTGACATCATAGAAATAACAAGCGCAAAAACAATCAAAATCCCAAAAGCTCCATGCTTCATTCACCCTCACTTTCTGTCTTATTATTCTGGTTACGATTCGCACCAAAAACGTTCCTCGCTGTATACCCTAAGTTGCTTGTTGTCATACGATTTCCGTCCTCAACTCTGCTTATTCTTTCATTTGTATCCAAAAAGTATCTCATGAGAAGCCAAAATCCAACATTCAGCCCGACACCAGCAATAACCGACAAAACGACCAACGCTTTATTCATCTGCCAGTAGTTTGCATGTATATATTGTTTTTCTTGTTCGAGATACTTGATTCTAAGAATCGCCTTTTCGACCCGCTCTTGCAGGCTCCAATCGCCACCGGGAAAGGCCACACAAACCTCATTCATGATCATCTCGAGACGCTTCTTTTGGTCTTCAAGATCTCCGCCATCTTTAACAATATTTTCTATTGCTTTTTTTAAAGACTCGCGTGACGCAACAATCTTCTCAAGCGCATTCGCACCAAGATTAAATCGCTTAACCGTATTTTGATCCCCAAAACACGTCTGAAACAACCCACAACATAAGATCAAAACTAAACCAAATTTCACTGTTTTTCTCCGCTGTATTTTTTCTCTCGCCTATCCTCGTCCATCGATGTCCCACATCGTAAAATGAATCAAATAAAAGTCAAGGTCTCAAAACGCTCATTCAAATTAGAAAATCAAACCGGAGGAACCCGGTTGTTAGGTAAGAGTCCTAGAAGCCAGACCAGAAATCCATCTCCAAAGAGAACGACTCCTTGCACCAGGCAAACGCCGCTCACTACTTTTAAGATCATGCTCCGATCAACAACTTTCTTCTTTTCATGCACCGGCAAACTATTAATAGTAGCTTCTAAAGCTTTAATATTTTCATTTATCTTCTTTAAAACACTTTCGTCCTGCTCGATAAGAAACTCTATATCTTTGCTCGAAATATCTTTCTTAGAATTCATACCAATACAAAAACCAAAAGAAAGCGTTATTGCCAAGAAAAAAAGAACCCTTATTTTCACCTACTCTCCCAGCTTCTTCTTCACTAAAACACTTAAATGCTCTACCGCCCGGTTTAACGTCTTTTTGTCCCCATGAGACTTTTGTAGCGCTTCAAACAAACGTATCATGCTCATGCTCTTCCTCTCAAGTTCCTCTTTAAAAGGAGCCGTGTTGCCAAAAGACTCCTGGCAAATAAGACCAGAAACCTTCTCGATCTCAGCCAAAATTTCATTGTTATACTTGTCACTCAACTCGTTAAACTGTTTGCTCATCCCTTGTGTAAACTCACGATTTTCCGGAGAGAGAAGCCTGTCAATTTCCTGACCTATCTCCCCAAAAGAAAGCTCTCCGACTGTTTTTTTGTTCATTGCCAAACAACTTCCGCCCAAACTCCCTAACAAAACCCCCAACAATAATAACCGTCTCGTCATAACCACAAAAACACTCCTTTATTTATTTTTTGCACCATCAAATGCCTGCCTAACTTGACGCTGTCTAGCATGCGCTTTTATCAAATCCCGAAACAACCGAGTTCGCTCATGCTCCATTGCTTCAACCCTATCCCCAAAAAAAGCATCTACCGACGCAAGATCATCGTGTTCAATACGCGCTTTGTGGTCCCTATCCCTCAGATAATAATATGCCTTTGCAGCGCCCCAAATAGCTATATTAGCAATAAGAAAACCACCAACAATAAGCATAAGTCTTGTAGATGCTTTTGAATTAGGAACCAGCCAGGTTCCACTCTGTACGCTTTGATTTTCCCACTCAAGATTTCGCAGCCTATTAACTATTGTCTCGGTCTGGTCACACACCCCGCCACCGCCGTAGGGAAAAAAACGCTCGATGCTTTTCATAATCGCACTAAGCTCTTCTCGGTCCTTCTCATGTAGTTTCTTCTTACCATCAAAACCCGCCAACTCGCCCTTGAGCCGGTCTCGAACCGAAACGATTTTCTTTAATGCCTCAATTCCAGCCAGAAGCTTTTCATCACGTATCTCATTTGTTTCTTCCCCGGCACACAACGTCCCAAATAACGCAAGTACCCCCAGTGTCATCAACCGTCTCCATGTCAATGTCCATGTCAGTGTCATCATCATCCTGTCTATTTTTGGTTGGTCACCTTTTCAAAAACTTCCGTAAGACGCTTAACAACCATGTCGTGATCCTTTTCTAGCAAGTTATATGCTTCGGCCAAACTCTTCACGTAAGTCATCAACAATTCTGCGCCTGTTTTTTCCTGCTGATCTTCACCAATACCTTCACCGTTTTTAAATTCGTCTGGAATTAAGTTTGCGATATCATTTGCAACAAAAGATTTTATCTGTTCTAGATCTTTTTCCCTGGCACTGAGCTGGAGAAGTAACGCCTGAACCTGTTTTTCCAACTCTTTGAACGATTCGTTTTTCTTATCATACTCACTATCTACACCGTTTATTAACTTAAGCACCTCGTCCACAGGCACCCGCTTTCCCATCGCATTACTCGAACCAACTCCCCCAAAAGTCAACCCCAGAATAATAACCGTTACGATCTTGTAGTAACTTTTCATAACACAGTTCCCCTATAACTTTGATCTTTTTTTACTTTTAAGCTGTTCAAGTTCTTTCTTTGCCTCGTTGCAACGGTCGGTTGCAGCACGATGCCATCCCACATGCTTCTCTCGTTCTCCTGAGAACTCTTCATACGCTTGCCTATACGCCCGACAATATATTTCAAGCGGATCCCCCGAGAGAAAATTTTCCCAACCTGCTTCTTTCTTTTTCAAATCAGCTTCACGCTCTTTCAGGCTCTTTTCCCATTCAGCAAGCTGATTCTTCTTTGTTACCCCCAGCAAGCGATTGCACTTTTTCTTCAATCGATCACACTCTTTTTTCAACCGATCACACTCTTTTTCTATCTCGGTCAGGTAATACAAGCTATCACCTAACCGACTATCCATTGAAATTATAGGCATAACAAATAGCACCTCAATCAGAACACTTGCTAGTGCCATCTTGAAACTCTTCATGTCAATCCATCCTGGTGCAATAATCAAATATCATAAAATTCAAGACAAAAAGAACTAGGTGATAACCTCACTCAAACTGTCGACACCATTGTAAGAAACACAATTAGAATGTCAAACCTTTTTACTCTTGTTTTTAAAACGACCAACCCAACTTAAAATAAAGTTCATAACCCTCAAGCGCAGCATTATCCTGAGAAAATTCATATGCACCACCAAGGCCAAGAGTAAGTGGTGCTGAGTGATGAACATAAGAAGCAAGTCCGTAAAATTTATGTGTTATAGCGGGCGGCGAAGCGGCAACTTCGGTGCTGAGCATCGCTCTCTGAATAGGACCCTCAAGATTATGATCACTGCCAAAATCAGGGTCTGGAGCTATTGTAAACGGATCAGTCGAAACATACGTACTAGGGTTTACAAGCGCGTATCGATCATCGTCCCAACATCGAACCAAAACGTCTTCACCTGCTCTAGAAAAATAGTTATAACCAAAATTTACCAAACAATTTTTGTGCCAAATATTAAGATTCATTGAGCAATCAAACAATAAACCAGGCCGCACTTTAACATCTTGTGTCAACACATTCGCTGCTGGAAAAACGCCATACTTCCCCGACTCACCAAGAAGTTCATAGTGTGACCACGCCCGTACAGAACTCCAATCATCTGAACGAAACCCAAGCGTGCGTCGCTGCGTGTTACTAAAAAATTGTTTGATATTATATGCGCAAGTTAAGTCTATCTTTGTTGCATCTGTCTTTTTAAAAACAGTCATCGCTTCAACGCCAAACCCAACTCCCCAATGCTGGCCATGTCCAACCACCGGCTCAAACATACAGGCTCCAGTCGACTTATTTCCGGTTGGAATAACAACAATCGCTCGAGGCGATAAGTAATACTGGTCGTTGTTTGAAAACTGATGGCCTAGAAGTAGTTCAACATCTGCAACGCCACTCCTGCAATGTCGTTTACAACAAGTCATCCTCGCACAACGCAACGGAGCCTGCTTGTATGGATCTAACTTCTGCTGCAAGTGCCCACGAAAGTAGCAAACAACCCCAACATTCCTTCCCTCAACAAGCTCGGTCCTCTCATCCGTCGCACAAACCCCCAAACAGTGAGTCACCTGAACAACCGGCGCATGAGCCATAATAAATAGTCGCTTTGATATTTTAGTTAGCCGCTTACTGTAGACTAGATGTATCCCCTCAACCCTTCTCCATGGAGCAATCTGCATCGTCCCCTTCAGCTGCAACGAATCCTGGTCATCAGTGAAAATAAAATTCTCTGCCTTAAAAGAAGTCTTGTTAGCACTTGTCCCCGAATCGATGCACACCTCACTCCTACCGTTCCTACCAAAGTAAACCCCAAGCTGTTTCTTATTAGTGCTCTCTTGATAGAACGCGGTCGCCTGAAAGTGGCCAACATCTACCGACTCACCACGAGCAATTAACTCGTCAGTATAATCATAAAACGTTGACTGCGTTGGAATCCGAATAGGCTGGGGAAGCAAGAAAGTTTTTTCGGTATAGTCTTGGGCAGCAAAGAGATTTGATACCAAAAGCAACAAAAAAATAGTAAGACGATATATCATGTTTTCTCTCCAAAATTTTTTAATAAAATAATTATTTAACAATGGTTCTGATCTTATCATAAATTATATTCGACACCAATCATTTGCTCCGTTCCAAAAACCAGATCGACTATTCTAAACAATCATGTCCAACACAATAATCCCCCGTTCGTCCCAGGTTATACAACATAAGCATCACCACGCCCCCGTTCATCCCGAGCAACGATATTTGTGGTATTTCAGCTATGGTCACGCCAACGGGAGCGTAAGGCCTACGGCCTTGGCTGCCCATAGCCTAAGACCAAGCCTAAGCACCTAAGATGCTACGCATTTGCAATGCTACGCATCTGTGGCGCCACGACTTGGAGATGCTGCAGGTAAAAAGCATGTGGTAGATGGTTCTTTATAGGTTCTCGAGAAATATAAGTTCTTCTTCTAGGTTAATTTCTTCGTGATGTTTCTTTTGGTTTTTAATGTACTTAATTGTTCGATTTACCATTGAGTAGTGAATAGAAAAAACTCCGTTGCCTCTTTGCCAAAAGAAGAATTCGCCACTCTCTATTTTTTTGTTGATAGACTTTGTTGTTAGAGATTTTATAAAACCAGAGAACGTTATTGGAGCAATAGTCCCATCTGTTTTAATAAGAATATGAATATGATCGGCCATCCCTCCGATGGCAAGTATTTTGACGCCCTTTTTATACGCAAGTGCTCTGATATGCCGATATAATTTGTCTTTGATTGGATCCTCCAGAAAAGGCCATCTCTTTTTAGTTGACCATACCAAGTGATAATAGACCTGCACTTTTGATTGGCTCATACGATAGCTCCTGTTTTTTTACTTATTTCACAAAAAAACTTTAGCAAATTATACCATATGCTTTTACCTGCAGCATCTCCAAGTCGTGGCACCACAGATGCGTAGCATCTTAGGTGCCACGACTTGGTCTTAGGCTGGGGGTAGCCGACGCCTTCGGCGTTACACCCCTGTCGGCGTAACCCCAGCTGAAATCATACGAATATGGTCTCGAATTGTTTGGCTTCGAAAACCACTCGGGATGAACGGTGGCGTGTGTGACGATCCCTCGGGTTTCGATGAACGGGGGGGTGGTGATATTTGCGTTGGGTAACCTGGGACGAGCGGGACGAGCGGGATTGGAAAAAAACTTGTAATGTGACGTGCAAGCGTGATCTTGGCGACCGTAGTTGTGATGTGGTCACAAATTGCTGTTGTCCTCAGCTAACCAAGCAACCGTATTATTATGAATAATTTTCAATCCAACTGATTTATACTCTAGCATTTTCGTTGGACGAGACACCCAATTGACCGGATCTTTTTCTCGAAACAATAACCCAGCGTCAGCCGCGCTTAGATATCGATATGTTTCGTCGGGAGAGATGCTATTGACGCAGTAGTTTTGTACAGAAACAGACTGGTCCTGTAATTTTTCTTCAAACAGTTCTCGATCTTGAGAAAGAATTAAAAAAAATTTCTTTTTGTCTCGTTTGTCTTGTGAGATAAAATACGAGATCATCTCATCAACACACTGCCACGGCCGTGCCGAGCCAATATAGCAATAGACATAGCAATCATCCGGAAGACCCAACTCTTGACAAACCTCCCGCCTCCACAGCGCAACCTGTCTAGGGGAAATTATGGCCGGGATATCGTATCCACACACATGTACCTGCTCGGGATTCGAACCAAAGTTCTTCTCGAGATATGTCTTTAGGGCCGGGCTAACTGACTCGATCATAAAGTTAGCGCGCATGCACCCGTACACATCATGCTCTATTTTTTTATACAGCCAGTACATATAATTTTTGAACAAGCGTTTTACCCAGGCTCGAATACCTGCAGCCCGCTCTCGTTCCATAACATACCGAAACTCCTCGGCCGCAAGGCCTCGTGCTTGAATAGTTACAGGTATATTTGGGATGGGCACACGTAAAGCAATCCAGCCAGCAAACGGCCCTCGGGCCAAAATATGTGAAAAGGGATTTCTTCTTAGAAATTTTTTTAGCGACCTGACACATGGCCGAAGAGATAGTGTACTGATAAGTAATGGCTTCTTTTTTATAATAATATTTAAGCGGGAATGTTCGGGAATAATTTTTTGAATTGTTTTGAGAGAGAAATTCTTTCTTTCGAAAGAGACTATTGTAATAGTAAGTTTTTTATTTTCGTTAAGACAGGCGATCAATGGAACAAGAACCTGGCTGTGAAATACAGAATTTTTGATGCTATCGAAAAGTAAAAATGCAATTTTATTACCGTAAATTTTTCGACTCATACTAAAACTCTCTTTGTTAAAATTTATTCCAAACCAATATTTTGATACCATAGACTCAATTCCTGTTTATTTCAAACCACAAAAAAGGGGTCGCCGTGGAGTTCATAAAAAAATTCGAGTCGATCAGTATTAGCGATCTTCCATTGGTCGGAGGAAAAAACGCTTCACTTGGAGAAATGATCCAAAAGCTTACGCCATTGGGCCTCACAATCCCCTCAGGCTTTGTCATTACGGTTGAAGGGTATAAAAAACATCTACAAAAAAATAATCTTGAATCGCAAATCGCAGAACTTTTACAAAAAATCGATAAAAACAATCTTAAAGACTTCTCGCAAATTGGGGAAAAGATCAGGTCACTTATTACGCAAGCACAGCTTCCAGAAGAGCTCATCCGAGAGATCACAGAAGCATATAAGCAGATGGAATCGACGTACGGCAAAAACTGTGACGTCGCCGTCCGTTCATCGGCAACCGCCGAGGATCTTCCCGAAGCATCATTCGCCGGCCAACAAGAAACCTTTTTAAATGTTCGCGGTGAAACCGAACTGCTCTATGCATGTTCTCACTGTTTTGCCTCACTCTTTACCAATCGAGCAATTTCTTATCGTATTGATCACGGGTTTGAGCACACAGATGTTCTCATCTCTCTTGGCATACAAAAGATGGTTCGCTCTGACTTGGCCAGCGCTGGCGTTATTTTCACACTAGACACCGAGTCGGGTCACAAAGAAGTTATTTTGATTAACTCGTCATACGGCCTTGGTGAAAATATTGTGAAGGGGGTCGTTAACCCTGATGAGTTTTTTGTTCATAAACCAACACTCGAGCAAGGGTTTAGGCCCATTTTGAAAAAACGTTGTGGCAGCAAAAAAAGCAAACTCGTTTATTCGCACGATCGCACGGCACAAACAAAAAATGTGCCTGTACCTGAAGATGACCAAATAACGTTTTCGTTGACTGACGACGAAATTCTCGAGCTCGCACGACAGTCTCTTATCATTGAGAAACACTATTCCAAGACACGAGGTCGATGGACGCCGATGGATATCGAATGGGCAAAAGACGGTCAAGATGGGAAGCTGTACATCCTGCAAGCTCGTCCCGAGACTGTTCACGCGCCCAAGCAAGAACAACTATATTTTGAAGAGTTTTTTATTAAGAACAAAGATCAATATAAAAATAAAATACTGGCAACGGGAAAGAGTGTCGGAAGAAAGATGGTCACGGGCAAAGCTCAGGTGATAAACGATACTGCCCAGATGGATCAAGTAAAACCAGGCGAAATCCTGGTCACCGACATGACCGATCCCGACTGGGAACCGATCATGAAACGGGCTGGTGGGATTGTTACAAATAGAGGCGGCCGAACATGTCATGCAGCAATTGTCAGTCGAGAGCTTGGCATCCCCGCTATTGTCGGGACAACAAATGCAACAGAAAAAATTAAGACTGGTCAAGAAATAACAATCGATTGCAGTAGCGGCGAGGTTGGGATTATTTATGATGGCATGATTCCATTTGAGATAGCAAAAGTAGAGGTTGCACAGGCAAATAAGCGACCGATAGAGATCATGATTAACGTTGGCAATCCAGACGAAGCGTTTTCTTTTGCAAAGCTGCCAAACGACGGCGTCGGCCTAGCCCGTCTTGAGTTTATTATCAACAGTAGCATCAAAATTCATCCAATGGCACTTATACACCCTGAGAGAATAAACGATAAAGAAACTCGTGAAAAAATTAATAACCTTACAGTCACATATCAAGATAAAAAACAGTTTTTTATCGACACACTCGCCCAAGAAGCCGGGACTATTGCTGCTGCGTTTTATCCAAAACCGGTCATCGTTCGTCTGTCAGACTTTAAGAGCAACGAATATCGCAATTTAGTTGGGGGTATACACTTTGAGCCTGAAGAAGAAAACCCAATGCTAGGGTTCCGTGGAGCAAGTCGATACTGTCATGAAAAATATCGTGAAGCGTTTGAACTCGAGTGCCTAGCCATGAAAAAAATTCGTGAAGACATGGGACTTAACAACGTCAAACTGATGATCCCGTTTGTAAGAACCGTTGCCGAGGGGGAAAAAGTAATCGAAGAGATGAAAAAGCATGGGCTAACTCAGGGCGAAAACGGGCTTGAAATCTACATGATGTGCGAAGTGCCATCAAACGTCATTATTATTGATGATTTTTGCAAAATCTTTGATGGACTCTCAATCGGTTCAAACGACTTAACCCAAATGGTCCTTGGCGTCGATCGCGATTCTGAACTTATCGCATCGCTCTTCGACGAACGTAATCCCGCTGTTAAGAAAATGCTACAACTTAGTATTGAAGGCGCAAAAAGAAATAAGAAAAAAATTGGAATTTGCGGGCAAGCCCCGTCAGACTATCCTGAACTTTCCCTATTTTTAATCGAATTGGGAATCGACTCACTCTCGCTCAACCCCGATGCAGTGCTCAAACAGATTGCGTCGATGGAGGGTTAGGCACGAAACGGCCACTTTAATAAACCCGTAAACCATTGCCACGCGGTTCGATTTCTTTGCTCAAGCACACGGCTTCTTGCATCTTCACGTAAACGATGCCCAATTTCTTCTTCCGTTAGACGAAAGTTACTAACAAAATCAGTTCCATCGCTACTATCGAAAATTAAATCTCCAGGCTCACCCTCACGCGACTCCCGTGATATCCCTGCGCGTCTACCCTCAGCAACTTTTCTTTCAGCCTCTGTTCGAGGCCTTAAATCTTTGTAGCAACCACAAACAACCTTTTCGAGACAATCGGCAATATAAGCCCGACAAGTTGGACACTTGCGACAATTTATCGTGTCATGCGCATGTTTCAATTGATCCTTAAGACAGCCTTCACAAACCGCGTGCTTACACGGCAAAATACTAACAAGCGTTTCTTCGCCAAAACTTTCGAGACAAATAGGACAGCTCTCATCTAAGCAATACTCTCGACAAGTGCCCTCTAAAGACAACTCGACTTCTTGGCGAAACGGCATACCTTCGAGCGGTTCACCTGCTAACAACGCCTTGGGCCCCTCCAAACTCAACGCTTTTGCCCATTCAAGCGCCTCTTCATAAGATAGACCGCCATTGTAATGGCACCAGCCTGCATAAAGCTCATTATCTACAAACAGCCCTCCAACAAACAATAACGCAATAAGTAATCGTTTGATCATGATAACCCCTCTAGGTAATTAAATAAAAAGTACCTATAACGAAGGGCCATACTAACAGCACAAACCTCTATCTGTCAAAAAAAATACTAAAGCTCAATAAAAGTGCGCAAACGCGCTTCCAGAGAAACAAAAAAACCATACTAATAGAAATTTATTAATTTCAAATAGAATGGTTTGCTATGGATTATTAACTTTAGGTCTTACAGGAGCGAGGGTTTCTACATGATAATGTCCACATCGATTGCAATACAACCTCTCCCAGTTCATGTCTTTCGGCTCACACGAACAATCACACGCTACAGCAACGTACTCACTGCCCTTTTTCTTATAACAGTAACCACGTAGCGCAAACACCGCCGTTGTCGTAGCCCCCATCACAAACACAGCGTAGAATAGATAGAACAGAAAATTTCTCATTCGTTTTCGCATAATCTCCCCCCCAAAACTATTAGCATAAAACCTACCTGTTCCAGTATAAATAATTTTCTTTTTGAAAATCAAGCGCCGTCTGAATCGCCTAGAGCTAGCACCACGACTTTAGACTCTCAAAAAATCGTTTTTGGGCTATACTAATCAAAAACAGGAAACTATCATGATCACTCAATCTATCATAGCAGGAATCCTCTTCGGCCTTTTGTGGGGAACGCTTTTTGCAGATCGCTACAAACGGCTGTCGGGTGCCTCGGCAACAGCTGCCAAGTCATCTTCCTGGTTTCTTGCAAGTACGAGCGTAATTCGCTACCTTCTACTTGCAGCTTTGCTCGTTACACTAATTGCAAAACAACTCGTCATCTTGTCCTGGTGGTTTGCCAGCTTTATGGCGACGTTTTGGTTCATACTGATACACTCTGTTCGAAAAGGGAAACCGTGAAAATTCCAATATTTGAACATACCACAATCCATCCGCTACAAAAGTTCGGCTTCACCCACAAATTCTGGGACCTGCACATCGACACCCTCATCTACACATGGGTCGCCATGAGCATACTCTTTGCGCTTATTATCGCTGGCCGCTTTTACTTCAAACGACAAGTGGTCAACCCCTTTTCATTTGCTCTCGAAAAAATCATCGACTTCTTCGTCGACCTTTGCAACGACTCATTTGGCTTCTTCAGCTATGACTACTTCGCCTTTATCATGGCACTCTTCACATTTGTTCTCTTCTGTAACGCTGCCGGCATGCTCCCGTTTATGAGCGAACCAAGCGAAGACCTCAATACCGCTCTTGCTTGCGGCATCTGCAGTTTCCTCTATGTCCAATGGCAAAAGATAAAAGTTGTCGGTGTTATCGGCTACTTCAAAGAGTTCTTCGAACCAATCTTCATTCTCTTTCCGCTCAACATTGTCGGCGAACTCGCCAAAGTTGCATCAATGTCGTTCCGTCTTTTTGGCAATATCTTGGGCGGATCCATCATCGTCGTTATTGCGCTTAAATCAATCGAACCGTATCGAATACACTTTATGATTTATACCGCGATCGCCCTACCGCTCATTTGGGTTTTTTCAAAAGTGATCGACCTAAGAGAACATCGAATAGTCGGCCCGATACTCTCTATAAACAATCTTGTCGTTTTCATCGGCGCATGGCTTTTAATGTTCTTTGGACTGTTTGAGGGTGTCGTTCAAGCGTTCGTCATCACCATGCTAACTGTCACCTACCTCTCCCTTGTCAACAAACAACCTGAATCAGAAGGGGCACACCCATGATCTCACCAGAATTACTGCACACCGCCGCAATTGGAGCGGCCATCGTCTTGGGCGGTATCGGAAGTGGCATAGGCCAGGGCATTGCCGGACTTGGAGCCCTCCAAGCAATGTCTCGTCAAACAACTGGACACGATCAAATTATTCGCACCATGGTTCTCGGACTGGCTCTTATTGAAAGTGGTGTTATTCTTTCACTCGTTATTACACTTATGATGCTGTTTGGACCGACACAACAACTCACAATGGGCATAGGCCTTGCAGAGCTTGGTATGGGGTGCGCTATCGGCCTTTCTGCCCTGGCAATCAGCATAGCCTCCAGCTTTGCCGTCAAAGCAGCATGCGAATCGATCGCGCGACAACCATTTTTTTATCAAAAAATTATAACTCTCATGCTCCTTGCACAATCAATTATTGGCGCACCAGGCGTCTTTGCTTTTATCATCGCTCTCTTGATCAAGGCGAATACAACGCCTACAATTTCAGATCTTGAGGGGATAAAATATCTTGCCGCAGGACTGACCGTTGGCATCGGCTCAATCGGACCATCAATAGGCCAAGCAATCTTCGCCCAATCATCATGCTACGCCGCAGGCAGGAACCAACAAGCATATGGAAAACTGCTTACATTCTCACTACTCAGTCAGGCTGTCATACAAACGCCACTTATTTTTTGCCTGATTATCGCAATTATGATTATTTACAAATCTGTTGCAGCTATCGCGGCAACCGCAGGAGAATATGCGACACTTATCACCTCAGCCTCCTGCTTCGCTCCAGGGTTTGCCATCAGCGTTGGATCACTTGGAACCGCCATTGCAATTGGTTACGCCGCATCGAAAAGTAGTTACTATGTCGTCATGGACGAAGAGAATTACCCATTATTTATTCGAACCTCATTGCTGGCACAAGCCATTATCGAGTCAGCAGCTATTTATGCTTTAATTGTCGCACTTATTTTAGTAACAAAATCAATATGAAAAAAAACCAACCTCATATCTTATATGTCTTAACAAAACTTGAACTTGGCGGCGCCCAAAAAGTCTGCCTTACTCTTCTTAAGGGAATTACCAATCACAACATAACAAGCAGCTTGCTTTCAGGAACAGAGGGCCCGTTAGTTGAGCAAGCAAAAAAGCATGACTCTGTATTTTTACTCAAAAGCCTGAAACGCGAAGTTGGCATAAAGACAATCTTTTATGAATTTCTCGCGTTTATCCAGATGATCACCCATATGCGTAAACTTAAAAAAAACCATCCTAACGTTATAGTTCATACACACAGCACAAAAGCGGGGCTCATGGGCCGTTGGGCCGCCTTTTTCGCGAGAATAAAAAAAAGAGTTCACACCGTTCACGGCTTTGGGTTCCACGACCACCAATCACGAATCGGCTGGTATGCCAATATGATTTTGGAGTACATAACAAGTTTAATAACAACACATTATGTTTGTGTTTCGCGGTGTGACCAAAACATTGGCAATACATACTTCCCTTGGTTCTCAAAAAAAAGTTCCGTTATTCGTGCTGCCGTCGACTGGAACAGATTTTATCAGCCGGCAAAGCAAACAAAAAGCGACAAGATCATTTTTGGAACCGTCTCATGTCTTAAACCACAAAAAAATATTATTGATCTTCTCAAAGCATATAAGTATGTGTGCGACAACTTATCACAGGACAATCAAAATCGCATACACCTGCAAATTATTGGCGATGGCATACAGCGCCCCCTAATCGAAAGCTGGCTTGCAAAAAACAATCTCTTAAATAAAGTAGACCTACTTGGCTGGCAGCATAACGTTGACCAATGGATGCGATCGTGGGACCTGTTCGTTATGAGCTCACTTTGGGAGGGGCTCCCATGCGCCATTGTTGAAGCTAGACTCAACAACCTTCCTGTGATCGCATATAACATTGCAGGTATTCCCGAAATAATTGCTGATAAAAAAAATGGTTTTTTGGTTCCCGCTGGCAACTGGAAGCTTTTGGGAAACCGCATGAAAAACCTTGTCGAAAATCATACACTACTTCAGACGCTATCGTTCTATAATGACCACCTCGAAGACTTTCAAAATTCAACAATGATCAAAAAACACAGTGAGCTTTATAGTCGCATGAATACTGCGCCACGGAACAAATAAAATTACTTTGACATTAAGATCTATTTTCTGATATCTTCAGCGAGATTTCCGAAATCCAGGGGTTTTATAAAAGGAGTGGGTAATGAGAAGATGTTCACGAATCGTTGTACGAGGAAAGGTTCAGGGCGTTCTCTACCGAGACTTTGTTAAAAAACACGCGGAAGAACTAAAAATTGAAGGAACCGTTCAAAACTCGAACGACGGAGCAGTTGTCATCAATGCCTGCGGGTCATCAGAAAAATTCGAAGATTTTATCGATGTTCTTTATAAAGGTCCGCCAAAATCTCATGTTGAAGCAGTTGCGGAAGAACCTATTACTCATGAAAGAGATTTTCGAGGAGTTTTTCGAATTATTGGATCTAAGTAGACGTTTTTGGCAGCCTCAAGGGGAATCGAACCCCTATTTCCGCCGTGAGAGGGCGGCGTCCTAACCGTTAGACGATGAGGCCAAGAAAAAGAAATCATACACAATAAACAAGAGGCCGTAAAGATCAATTGATTTTTCCCATGCGCTATAGAGCACTCTCTCTTCTTATCTTGCTACCGCTCGCACTATCAACCACACTTGTCCCCCTTCACGGCAACCGAAATAAACCAAGCAACCAGCCAACCCTGGCAACCAAAATCACCTTTCAAGCCGATGTTCCATTCAGCAAGAAGGAGTTTTTTTATCTTACGGACTTATATCCAAACAGAGGCGTAACAACCGAGCAGCTCACACACGCCTGTAAGCAGCTCAAAAGAAAAAACCGTTTTAACACAATCGAAACTATTGTCACAGACGGCAAAAATGGAAAATATGTTCACTTCAAGCTTAACGCCCACTGGATTTTTAAAAAGCTTCAGGTCTCTGGAATTTGGTTTGGAAAACAGGCGTATAAAAATCTGTATCTCCAACATCCAGGAGAAATTTTTGATGGCTCCCTTCATGAAGAAGCCCTCATCACCATAAAAAAGCAACTCCACCAAAATGGCTACTTTTCTTGCACGCTTCAGGACGAGCTTGTATATGACACCAAAGAAAAATCAATCACCGTAAAAATAAAGATTCTCAGAGGCCCTCAAGCCCGTATTGACAACATAAAAACTACCCCTCAACTCGAAAAACTCTCCCAACAACTTGAATCTCTTCTTCTCTACAAGCGTTATTCAAAAGGTCTTCTTAACAAGGCCAAAGAACGAATCAAAACATTCTTAACAAAACAGGGGTTTACCAAGCACCGCATCTCACTAAAACAGTGTATTAAAAACAAAAACAGTCGCGTCAGTTTATTATTTGAGATTGTTATGAGAACAAAGCGACTATTCGCGTTCCAAGGCAACCACTTTTTTTCTAAAAAGCAAATTACTAAGTCAATAATAAATCTCGATAGACCAGAGTGGCTCCTTGATCCGAATATTATCGCAGAGCAAATTATTCACGCATACCACCAATATGGATTTTGGAACGCAAGAATAAGCTATAAAAAATATGCCTTCACGATAAGAGAAGGTCCTAGGGCCTCCATAAAAAATGTTATCGTACGAGATGTCGAAACCGGTAGGGAGGAAAAAAACAAGTTTTTTTTCAATCCTGTTCTTCAGGCAAAACATTACGATAAAACGCTCCTAGATACCTGTGTAGAAACGCTAAAAAACTTTTATGTCGAACACGGTTTTTGGAATTTCTCCATAATCGACCAACAAATCAAAACAGAAAAAAAACCAAATAGGTACTCGTTATTACTGTCCGTAAAAAGAGGCCCTCAACAGTTTTTGAACAAAAAACCGTTCAATCCTAAAGAGCTATCTCAACAAAGATCGGCCATCCTTGAACAATATCAGCAACAGGGATTTTGGTATGTTGACGTTCAACCTAATATCACTTCGGACGTTATTCAATGGGATGTCGCGCCAGGAGAACGGGTCTCCTTTGGAAAAGTTTTTGTACGTGGGACGAGCAAGCTGCCATTCGGCAGGATCGTACAAGAGGCCAGCTTTAAGCCTGGTGACCCATGGGACAAAAAAAAATTCGATCTCTTTCGAAAGCGATTAAAAAATCTTGCTGTTTTCAAGCACATAGAAATTCATGCAAAAAACATCTCTGGAAAACAAAGCAAAAAACCTATTGTTCTTACCCTTATTGACGACGACCCATTCGAGTTGAAATTGCGATCAGGATACTTCTTAACAAGCAAAAATTTTTTACTAAAACGAGAATCAACCTACAAACTTGGTGGCTCCCTTTTAATCAAAAACCCACTCAACCTCGCTGACAAACTTTCATTCAATGTCAACGCAACTCGCTTTGAAAAAAACCTTGATTTCTCCTACCAAGTACCACATCCATTTCGCAGTCCAGTTGTCGCAAAGTGTAACGCATACTATCACCAATATATCCATCCTCTAGAGGCCGGAAAAAGTGATTCTGCATATGAAGCAATACAAAAGGGTTTATTGGTTGGCATCACAAAAGAATACAAATCCTGTTCATTCTGGGGAGTCACCATCGGCAACGAGTGGATGAGAACGAGCCGGGCCCGCGGCAATATTAAGCTTGCGCAAAGCATGATAAACACAACCATTCCATACTTATTCATAGAGCCAAACCTGCTTATCGACCATCTAGACGATAAGATCAACACCACGAAAGGCTCGTTAACATTTTGCTCAATAAAAATTATGGTCCCGCAAACCAACCGAAGTACAACATGTAAAATCATGACCGACCACGCACAGTTTTATCATCTTGGCAGGCAAGTCGTCGGAGCACTGCGAATAAGAGGAGGCCATATTTTTCGAGAAAATTTTGAAGAGATTATGCCAATCGAACGATTTTACCTTGGAGGCCCACTCTCCGTACGAGGTTACTCGAAAGATACCGTTCCGCCTCTCGGAAAAACAGATAAAAACGAATACACCATTCAAGGGGGTAACTCTATGATAAACTGCAATATTGAATTACGATTTCCAATCTACAAAGCACTTGGCGGGGTGCTCTTTCAAGACGTGGGCGCATTGGGTCAATGTGGTTTCTTTCAATTTGCGTCATGGGCACCAACTTCTGGATGCGGCTTACGATATCAAACACCAATTGGCGCCCTTCGATTTGACATCGGCTGGAAATGGAAAAAAAGTTTTCCCACTGACAGTCGATACGCCTGGTATCTTACGCTAGGGCAGGCATTCTAGGGCAGCTCTTTTCGGGCTTTATTGACTCTTCACCATCATTTTTATCAGCTTAGTAGAGAAATTAATTTCATTGATCATACGGAGAAATTTTATCATGAAAAAACTATTTCTTTTCACACTTTTTTTCATACTTCTCTCACAGCTACAGGTCACGGCAGCGCAAGACGAATCTTACGAAGATACAGAAACAGAAGAAGTGTCTGAAGAAGAAGAAGAAGAAAAAGAAAGCGAATCCTCTGATATAGGCTTACTAGAGCCATCTTTAGTCATTGACCGAATTTTCAACTTAATCTCCAACACAATCGGCAGACTCACCACAAAACCACTTGTAAAAACAATTGAAGAATTAAGGAAAGTAAAAGCAAAAGTTCTTAGTGAGTTCAAGAAGGGGTTCATAGAACTTCCGAAAATAGGAATTATTAAATTCAAACAAGTGATGGAGACCGTTCAAAAAAAAATAAAACCAAAGATGATCGGGATCTTGTACGACGTTACAGGAAAGACTGTGCAAGCGCTAAAAGCTGGCGATCTTGTTCTCAAGATCACAAAAATGGTCATCACAGGATCAATACCAGAACTCGAATGCGAGGTTGTCTTTTTCAAAAACAAGGGAACGTTAAAACAAGAAACAGCCTCTGAGGGTGGTGTCACCTTTACGCTTGAATTCGAAAAACCATTTATGATTCCAACGGGACTTAACAGAAGTGCTCCTATCAAAAAGTTCGAAGCTAAGCTGTCTGCCGATCAACGCTATCTTCAAACAAAAGCACAACTGTTTGGAACAAAAACCGAAGAACCTTCTTTAATCAGACTCGATCTTTCTTACATTCCGTTTACATTTAAGGTTCAATCAAAAAATATTTCGATGAGCACGGTCGAGCCGGCACTCAAAGGAACCCCGCTAGCCGATGTCATTCTAAAAACTCTTTCTTTACAAATAATACCATTCCCTCCATCGATAAAAATCACCGGTATCGCCGACATGAACAAAGCACAAATAGGAATGGAAGGAAAAATGACCGATGCACAAATTACGGCAGGCCTTGGAACAACAGGCTTCCATTTTTCACTGGACGCTAAAAACTGGACACTACCCTACAATCTTGGAACGGTGCACAATGCCGAAATAAAAGTTGGAACCCAAATATAACATAAAAAAGGTGTCTCATGAGAGTAGATAGAAGACTATTATCGCTATGTATTGTTTCATTTATTTTCTTTGTATCAGTATCAACCCCACTTTACTTCCAATCAGAAAAAGAACCTGCACTTCCGCCAGAAGAAACAGAAGAAGTTATAGCAGAAGAAGATACCGAAGAACCTGAGCTAGAAGAAGAACTTGAAGAAGAAGAGCCTGAGGAAGAGAACGAACCAGAAGAAAAAGAAGAAGGGTTCGAGGACGACACACGCACAGAAGCACGGCCTACGGCGCACAATGCCCAAATAAAAGTTGGAACCCAAATATAGCATAAAAAGGGTGCCCCATGAGAGTAGATAGAAGACTATTATCGCTATGTATTGTTTCATTTATTTTCTTTGTATCAGTATCAACCCCACTTTACTTCCAATCAAAAAAAGAATCCGCACTCTCGCCAGAAGAAACAGAAGAAGTTATCGCTGAAGAAGAAGAGGAAGAAGAACCTGAAGAAAAAGAAGAGCCCAAAACACCTGAACCGCCAAAAGGCCTCAGGATAAAACCAGAAGTCGAACCAAAAGAACCTGAGCTAGAAGAAGAACCTGAAGAAAAAGAAGAGCCCAAAACACCTGAACCGCCAAAAGGCCTCAGGATAAAACCAGAAGTCGAACCAAAAGAACCTGAGCTAGAAGAAGAACCTGAAGAAAAAGAAGAAGCCGTAGATACTGAAAACGAACCCGAAGAAGAAGAAGAAAAAGAAGAAGAAGAAGAAGAAAAAGAAGAAGAGTTTGTTGACGATACAAGCGTGGGAACAGCGGCCTATGGCTCACCATTCAGTCTCTCCGGAAACGCAACCCTCAACCTTCCTCTCGGCATAGGAAAAGTCGATGTTGCTATAACTGGAAAATGGGTGCGATCAGGGGATATGGGCACTACTGGCATGGGAAAGATGGACATGTCAGGAATAACAACCCCTGCACAGACAAAAACAGGTCTTGGGCTAGGAAAGCGTCGCCCACGTCCTCGAGGAAACATCGTCTTTGAGGCACAAATAAAAAAAACACTACGGTTTGCCGACGTCTTGATAAAAGATCCAACCGTTGTCTTCTCAACCGATGGAACATTTTTCATTAAAGGAAGCGCCAATGTCCTTGGGAAAGATGTTGTCGCCTACCTTCGTGGCTCTCGATATATCGATCAAACAACAGGTAAAAAAGAATACATGTTTGATTTTCGAGGCGAACTCGTATCAAAAAAGCCATTCCGACCTTTTAAAAACAGTAATGTCGTCGGCTTACAAGATGTAACGATTTCAGACCCATTTATCGGAATAACACTTGGAAAAGTAAAAAGAATTTACTTCGGTGGAACCGCAACAATATTAGATATTCCATGCAACGTCAAATTAGAAATCGCTGGCGCCAAAAAACTCTCTCTGTATGCCGTCCCAGCATTAAAAGATTTAGATCTAACAAAAATATCTCCGGTGCTTGCTCCAGTAACAGAAGTCTTGGACGATATAAAGCTCGTCGCATCAACCTACAACTACTACGAACCAAACTTGAAAACCAATATTGTTCCAGGAATAACCTTTTCCGCAACAATTTTCCCACAAAAAATTCCCGGGCTCGATAAAGTATTTGAAGCTGTCAAAGTCCAACCAAAACCAGCTCAATTCGTAGGTAAAATCTCCACCCCTACGCTAACCTCATTTCTCGCATCAATACCTATCGACATAACGTTAATGAGCAAAAAGCTCTACCAAACTCCATTTGATATTCCAAAAATAGTTCTGAAAAACCTTCAGCTCATACTTATGGGCACGCCACCTCAAATCGCTTTCCAATCTACCGTTGAAGTCATCCCAAGAATCAACGACTTACCACTTATCTTTAGCGGAGCATTTACCATTAACCCGCTCGGGGTGTTTGGCATTCAGGGCGGCATGAAAGGACGCTGGGTCGACCCTTTCGGCCTAAGGGGAATTGTTATAGAAGACGTTGGACTTGAATTCTCTGCTCGTCCAGATCCCGTCACGGTCATCATGCCGCAAAAAATGGGCTTTACCGGCATAACGATTCTTGGCGACCAGAAAGATCCAAAAAACCATGTTCGCGCAGAATTAACAACACTTGTTGATCTTGCTAACCCAAGAAATATTGTCTTTTTCTCATCAATCAATCACCTAACATTGCGAGACATCGCATCAATTCCTAAAAATCTCGGTGCTCCTATCGAGCTTAAAACTCTTCCCAATGTTGGCATACATGACGTCGAGCTTAACTTTGCTCCATTTGGGGGATTAATTCGTGTTGGCCCCATATACAAAAGATATCCAATGGGGATTCGTTTTAAGGGAAGAGTTGAAATCCTCGACCGATACGCGGAAGCAGACTTTCGTGTTAACATGACACCAGGACTCGACATGGGCGTCCTCATGTTCGCAAAAATGCCTGCCTTTAACGTTGGACCGCTCAAAATTAGCGGTGCAGGCGAAGATAGAGAGTACGGAACAAAAGATGACGGACCAATCGCAAGACTCGCGCTCACTCCAAGGAACCAAGAATTGTACCTTTCGGGACTTGTCGACTTCTTTGAATCTCGAGGAAACGTCGAAGTCTCCATCGATTTAACAGGCGTTGATATCGACACAAAATTAAAACTCTTCAATGTTTTCGACTCGGAACTCCACATCCACTCCGAGGGTGGGCTCGACTTTGAAAAACTAGCCCTTACCCTCGACGGAAAAATAATATTCGGAAGACAAAAAGCAACAATCTCAGGACGCATCGATACAAAACTAGCACAGCTAAAATTCTTTCTAAACCGCTTCACCATAAGAGATTCAGTCGAAGCAGCAATACTTCTAGGCGCAGGAATTAGGGAAGACATCCGAAAAATCGCTCGTCTCGAGGCTGAAGCAAAGCAGAGAAAAGCAGAACAAGAAAAAATTAAAGAAGCACGAATCAAAGCAGAGAAAAAAGCCGCTAAGATAAGCCCACCCAAGCTAGCTCTCTATAACCATCAAAACTATCGACAAAAAATACTTGAATCCCAACGCTTCAACACACTCGCTCTATCAAAAAAATATCTTACAACCCCAACGCCCCTAAAACTGATTGCTCAAGTAGACCAACCAAACGAGCCCATCGTACTCGAAACTGACGATGACAATCCTGATGATCCTGAAGAAGAAAATGAGCCAGAAGAACTTATTGATGAGGAGGAAGAACCAGAAGAAGAACCTGTTAGCGAAAAAAGACCGGAAGCAAAAACAAAAGAAGTAATCGAAGAGAAAAAAGAAGAACCTGTTGAAACAGAAAAAGAGCCCGAAGAGTCGATTGGTAAAATGTCTTTGACAGCCACTGAAACATTTGCCAAAGAAATCTTTGAAGCCATACGAAAAAAGCGAGTCAAAGCACCTTTACGAGAGGGTCTCGAAATCAAAGAAGAAGAACTGCGAAAAAACCTCACAAAAGAAGAATCCGAGGAGCTCAACAAAATTCTTAATACCCTTCCCGACATTGGCTTCAAAAATCTCAAATTTAATCTCAACTACGCCCTTCCAGACTACTTTAAAGAAATCGCCCGAGCCTTCGAAGAAAACGGCATCGGCTATAAAGGCAAAATAGAAATCCCCGAAATAAATTTATATGGAACAGCTCTTGTCAGCCTGAGCAGAGAAAAAGGCCTCATCGCTGAAGCATCAATGAAAAAATGGAAGTTCGGACCACTTCTCGTAACCGGTTCAGGCCCAGACAAGCTATTTAACACCGAAGACGACGGCCCCTATGCGAACCTAATTTTAACCCAAACCCAACAGTCGCTCACCCTTTCAGGTTCGATTGATCTATTTGGCTCTACAGGCGCAGGAATCTTTCTTGATATCGGTAAAGATGGCTTTACATTCAACCTCGATGCAAAAATTCTCAACGCGTTTGATGCCACAATTTACGCAAAAACACTCGAGGGCTATAAAGCATTTGAACTCAATGGAAAAATAAAACTGGGCAGACAATATGCGAGACTATACGGTTACCTCGGCAAAGAGGACAAAGACAACGTCTTACTCTTCCATCTCAATGAGCTCTCGCTCGAGGGCTGTCTCGAAACCACAAACGATATTATCGAAGGCGCAATCAAAAAACGACCGATCCCAGCCAAAGCACTTGAAGTTTTCTCACCGTTACTAGAATTTCGTGATATCAACATCGGCATCGCAGGGAAAGAAGTAGTATTCGAAGGATACAAGTACCCCCCGGGGTTCTCACTCGAGGGAACCACAATACTCCCTCTCGTCAAAATCCCCGTTCATCTCAAAGCACAAATCGATAATAATGGGTTTCGGGCACAAGCAACTGCACCCAAAATGAACATCGGCCCACTCAAAGTAAGCGGCACCGGTCTCGATAAAAAAATGGGAACCGCAGACGATGGGCCGGTCGTCTATCTAGAAATTAGCAAAACACCAAAATTCTATCTCGATGGTATCGTCGATTTTTTTGGCATAAAAAGCAGAACATCGATCGACATCACTTCGACAAGCTTTTCATTTGAAACCTCTGGAAAATTTGCAAACCTCTTTCAATCATACTTCCATGTTGTATCAACCGGAACAACCAAGCAAACGTTCGATTTCATCGCCGAAGGAGAACTTCAAAGCGATTTTTACTTGGAAATTAAAAAGCAAATGAGAAGGGACGTAAAAAACTTTCAAAAAGGAGTCTCCAAAGGAATAGACGAGGCAAAAAAAGAGGTCAATAAAATCAATGGCGAAATCTCAAAAACCGAAAACCATATCAAGTGGCGCCAAAACAAAATTAGGTCACTGCAAAAAACAATGAAACAGCGAATATGGAACAACCAACAAAAGCTTCGTGACGCCCAAGCAAACGTTAATAAAGAGCGAGAAAAAGTAAAAATAGAAAAAGAAAAGCTGGCCAACGCACGTAGAAAAGTGTTCGAAACTGAGAAAAAATGCAAGGACTTATATAAGTGGTGGAGTATGCCTCTCTACTGGGGCTGCATAGGTGGTCTAAAAATCGCTCAGGCTGCAATCGCAAGCATCGAAGCAGGTATGATCATCACCACCGAAATAGGACTCCACACGGCACTGGCAGCACTCGAAATTGCAAAGGGAACCTGCGAGCTCGATCCTAAAAATCTCAAAGAACATACTGAAATAACCAAATGGGGAACCGAAATCTCGGGCCTATCAATCGCGAGAACAACATTGATCTCCTCACGAAATATCGCCAACGGTATTCTCGAAGGAGCAAAACAAACCGCCATTGGTCTGAGTGAAGCGGCAAAAAACATTGCTGAAGGAGCTCTCAACATTGAAAAACTTCTCGATATCAAAAAAGCAACTATCTATGGAAGCTTGCGAGACTTTTTAAAGAAAGGAATCCTACCGAAAATCACTCTAACCGTTACAACGCTCGGCACCACGAAAACCGCTTCATTCCAGTTCAACCTAAATAACCCTGCCAACAGCGTTGGTCAAATTGCAGGGGCGCTCGTCAAGTTGGCGTTCACGAAATAGAGCCGTAGGCAGTTCGAAAAAATTTTATTTCCAAACGTAACTGCGATACACTACCTCCATGAGAAAACCAATTGTTCTTGTCATAGGAACCCGTGCCGAAGCGATAAAACTTATCCCTTTATATCTTGCTTTACTTAAAGCAAAGCTCCCCGCTCTTTTATGCGCAACATTTCAACACGCAGCACTTCTTGAACAAGTTTGTGAAATTTTCAACGTAACGCCTGACTTTAATCTTCATGTCATGAAAAAAAATCAGGATCTTTTTTATTTAACCCAAGTGATTTTGGAAAAAACCAAACAGGTCTACCTGCAAACCAACCCTTCGCTCGTACTGGTCCATGGTGACACAACAACCACCATGGCATCGGCCCTTTCAGCATTCTATCTCCAAATACCAATCGGACATATTGAAGCAGGCTTACGAACAGGCAACATGTATGCGCCATTTCCTGAGGAAATGAATCGTAAAGTGGTTGGACAAATAGCAACGTATCATTTTGCACCAACCGCATTTTCAACTGCTAATCTTCTGTCAGAAGGCGTTGATCGAACGCAGGTTTTCTGCACCGGTAACACTATTGTCGACGCGCTTCATATGGTAAAAGAAAAAATAGAAACAAAACAAATCGAAATCGATAAAAAAATTAAAAACAAAATTAACTCATGTAAAAAAAATAGACAAAAAATTGTCTTGCTTACAGCACATAGGCGAGAGTCATTTAATGGAGGACTTTTACGAATATTTACTAGCATAAAACAGTTTGTTCAGAAGCACGAAGATGTCGCTATATTCTTTCCCGTACACCCAAACCCAAATGTAAAAACAGCTGTTGAGCAAGCAGGCCTGTGCGAGGAAAAAAATATCTTTCTCCTAGAACCACTTTTGTACAAAGACCTCGTATATTTGCTCACACAGTCAGATTGGATTGCCACTGACTCTGGAGGTATTCAGGAAGAAGCAGTCAGCCTAGGAAAACGAATCTTGGTCCTTCGCGACATAACCGAACGATGGGAAGGCGTCTGGGAAGGATCTGAGATCCTCGTAGGAACCAACCAAAAACGTATTCTAGAAGAAATGGAAAAGATTTACTTGATGACAGACAAAAGCGTGAAAGCATCGTCAATTTACGGGGATGGAAACGCATGTAAACGAATCGTATCGATTCTAAAAAATACGTTCTCTTTTGAACAAATCTCTCGAAAACCCCGTTCGTCCCGAGTGGTTTTCGAAATCCGCCAGGATGAGAAAAGTGTATCGAGGGATTCGAACGGGTGAGGGTTACATGAAAAAAATATCGGTCGTGGGTCTGGGATACATAGGCCTGCCAACCGCACTAATCACAGCAAAGTATCACGACACCAAAAACAAACGTAACGTTGCCGGCTTTGATGTTGATGAAGATAAAATAAAAAAAATTATGGCTGGAACTTGCCCAATCGTCGAACCAGGCCTACAGGAATTATTAACAGAAGTGCTTGCACAAGGCAACTTTCGTGCATCACGCGAGCTAGCACCTGCAGACTGTTTTGTGATCGCCGTTCCAACACCATTTAAAGAAAACAAGCAAGCAGATTTGAGCTACGTATGGACGGCTGGACGATCCATTGCAAAAAAGATTACATATCAAAATCTTGTGATCCTAGAATCTACTGTTCCCGCAGGAACAACACAAACGTTAAAAACTCTTCTTGAGCAAGAATCAGGCCTGATTGCAGGCAAAGATTTTTACATTGCCTATTGCCCAGAACGAGTGCTCCCAGGAAAAATTATTCTCGAGCTTGTTCAGAACGATCGAATTATTGGTGGCATATGCGATCGATCAGCAGAGCTTGCTCAAGATTTTTATAAACAGTTTGTTCAAGGAACCTGCTACGCGACAGGCGACAAAATAGCCGAGATGGTTAAACTGGTCGAAAACAGCTCACGTGATATTCAGATCGCTCTTGCCAACCAAATTGCCGGCATGTGCAACCAAGTATCTATCAATCCATTTGAAGTTATCGAGTTAGCCAACAAGCATCCTAGGGTGAATATTTTGCAACCAGGATGTGGCGTTGGGGGACACTGCATCGCCGTCGACCCATGGTTTTTAATTGAACAGTTTCCACAGAATACACAATTGCTACAAGCAGCTCGATCAATAAACGATACAAAACCTGATCTGGTTGTCCAGCAGGTGCTCGAGCAAGCAATCTTGTTTCATAAAAAGCATACGCATAAGCCAAACGTGCTTGTTCTAGGCCTCACGTTCAAGCCGGACATAGACGACCTGCGTGAATCGCCTGCGCTAAAAATAGCAAAAGATCTAAGAGATAAAGATAACATGTTAAATCTTTGTCTTTATGAACCTCACATTCCAGCCGAAAAACTTGGGTCTCTTTCCCGCATAGAACCTGACATGATCAAAGCACTTGACCAGGCCGACATAATCGTGTCTCTTGTCAAACATTCCTGCTTTAAAACAATTGATCAAAAAAATATTGTCGATAAAATAGTTGTTGATCCATGCGGCTTGTTTTCAAAAAAAATAGGGCCCAATTATGAAGCAACTTTTCTTGGAAAAAGGGAAAGTAAAACCACTTCCAGTTCCAACCCCTCCGGTTAATCCAAACACCATTCTTGTAAAAGTCTCTTACTCTTTTATCAGTACGGGCACCGAAGGTGCAACCGTCTGCGAATCAAAAAAATCTCTTCTTAAAAAATGTCTTTCTAACACAAATGAAAAAATCACGAAAGTAATGGGAGCGGTCCGAGACAATGGCATCATGGGAACGATGGCGCTCGTCAAAGGGTCTCTCAACAAAGTTATAGACCTCGGATACTCGTGCTCGGGCCAAGTGGTTGCCATTGGAAAAAATATCAGCACGTTTCAAGTCGGCGACTTTGTTGCTTGCGCGGGGGCAGGCGTCGCTAATCACGCAGAATATGTTGCGGTTCCACAACACCTCGCGATCAAACTGACAAGCAATAAATCGTTAAAGCAGGCAAGTCTGACAACGATCGGCGCCATTGCTCTTCAGGGTGTCAGACGGGCAAATCTTGCGCTTGGCGAACGTGTCTGTGTCATTGGGTTAGGGTTGATCGGCCAACTGACCGTACAATTGGCAAAGTTGTCTGGCTGTACCGTGTACGGGGTCGACATTGATGATTCAAAACTATTTTTGGCCCAAAAGTTTGGTTGTGATCATTTGTATAACTCTCTTTCGACTAATCTTGCAAAAGAAATCCCGTTCCATACTGAGCATCGAGGCGTTGACGCAACCATCATAACAGCAGCATCACAATCGGGAGAAATTATTCAGCAGGCAATGGAGGTCACTCGACGCAAGGGCAAAGTGGTTTTAGTTGGCGATGTAAAGCTTGATTTTAAGAGAAGCCCTTTTTACGAAAAAGAGATCGACTTCCTTATCTCTTGCTCCTATGGCCCAGGACGATATGATACTCGATATGAACAGGACGGCACCGACTATCCATATGATTACGTTAGGTGGACCGAAAATCGTAATATGAAGCTTTTTGCCGATCTAGTACAAGCAAAAAAAATTCAAGTCGATCCTCTTATTTCGCAGGAGTTCTTGTTCAACAACGCAAGCGAAGCGTACAGCAAGCTCATTGAAAAAAAATCACTCGGGCTTGTCTTGGCCTACGAGGAAAAAATATTTGATCCTGAGCCACCAAAAACAGACATTGTCCTGGATCCAGGAGACCAACCTATCGCATATGCAGTACCTGATAAAATAACTATTGGTTTTGTTGGAGTCGGCGGCTTTGCCAAGGTAAAACTACTCCCTATTGTTTCAAAAATTAAGGGGGCAAGTATTAACGCAATTATCGACACCAATCCAAGCAACGCTATTAATATCGCAAAGCAGTATAACGCAGCAATCTATCACAACAACTATCAAGAAATTTTACAAGACGACAAAATCAACACGGTTGTTATCGCAACACCCCACGCGCTTCATGCCCAACAAGCAATTGCTTGCTTACGGGCAGGAAAAGCAGTTTTCGTTGAAAAACCAGCAGCAGTTAATGACGAACAATATAAACAACTTGAAACATTTTTGAACACAAATAAAAACGGTCTTTATTGTGTCGACTTCAACCGCTCGTTTGCACCATTTATTTTGAAAATAAAAAAAACAATCAAAAACCGTACAACGCCACTCATCATACACTATCGAGTGAACGCCGGTTTTATACCAAAAGATCATTGGATCCAATCAGAAAAGCATGGGGGCAGAATTGTTGGAGAAGCATGTCATATCTTTGAACTGTTCGGGTTCCTGACAGGAGCGAAAGCAACAAATGTTTCTGTACAATCCATCAATACCACCAGAGAAGACCTCTGTCAGAGCGATAACTTTTCTGCACAAATTTCTTTTGACGATGGTTCTGTTTGCACGCTTCTTTACACCGCCATGGGCAACGAAAAGCTAGAAAAAGAAAGAATGGAGCTGTTTTTTGACGGCAAATCGATCGTCTTGGACGACTACAAAAAATTAACCGGCTATGGATTGCCCAGAACATTTAACGAAACAACCAACTATCCAGATAAGGGGCACAAAGAGCTACTTGAGCGATTCGTAAGGGCCGCACAAACAGGAAGCGCTACACCCCTGTCCCATGAACGAATTCTACAGGCAACAAGACTTAGCTTGCGCGTTAGAGAGTTAGCGTTGTGAAAAAACGTTTGCTTTCAATCGTAATACCTATGTACAACGAAGAAGAAAACATCGAAAAGCTCTATACACAGGTAACGACTGTAGCAACCAAACTACAACACTTCTCTGATTACGAGATAATCGCCATTAATGACGGAAGCACAGACGACACACTCTCAAATCTAAAGAAGCTTTCTCACGATTCTCATATGAAAATAATCTCTTTTACCCGGAACTTTGGCCATGAGGCTGCTACCGCTGCCGGACTACATCATGCTCGAGGGGACGCTATAACGATTTTTGACGCTGATCTACAAGACCCTCCGGAACTGTTGCTACAATTTGAAAAAGAGTTTCACAACGGGTATGACATCATCTACGCTCAACGAACCAAACGCTTAAACGAAACGGTTTTTAAAAAACTAACATCAAAAATTTTTTATCCAATATTTCGCTGGCTTACTAAGTTAGACATGCCAAAAGACATTGGCGATTGCTGTTTGTTAAGCCATAGAGCTCTAGAAGCATTTAAAAAACTGCCTGAACGCTCCATGTTTGTTAGAGGTATGATTTACTGGTCTGGTCTACCCAAAAAAGCGGTTCCATTCGTTAGGCAAAAACGGGCCGCTGGAAAAACAAAATATAACTATTCAAGACTTCTCGCTTTCGCGCTTGATAATATTATCTCGTTCTCGACTATTCCAATCTACTTTATTATTTTCATCTCGCTTTTTACTATATTAGCTTGTGTTGTTGGGGTGATTGTCGCTCTTATTATGAAGCTTAACGGCTGGGTCATTATGACCGGCTGGACATCACTTCTCATTAGTCAGTTGTTTCTTTTTTCAACAACACTATTTTTCTTGGGAATTATAGGTTTGTACATTGGCAAAATCTTCGAGGAGGTAAAGCAACGCCCCCGATATGTTATCGATACGTTAGTTAATTTTGGCCTAAAAAAAGATATTTGAGATATTATGTGTGGCATCGCCGGCTATCAAAACCTAACAAATAAACAGACCACAATAGACAGAATCCTTTTGAATCGAATGCAAAAGTCACTTACTCATCGTGGCCCTGATGGCTCTGGAATCTGGAAATCAGACAAATATCAAGTTGGCTTTGCCCATAGACGATTAAGCATTCTCGACCTTTCTCTTGCCGGCAAGCAGCCCATGACCAATACAGAAGAAACTGTCATTGTCTGTTTTAACGGAGAAATCTACAACTATCAGGCTCTTCGCCAGCAACTTAAAACTCTTGGTCACACATTCAAATCTCGAACAGATACTGAAACGTTAATTCACGGCTACGAAGAGTGGGGCATAAATTTTATTAAAAAACTCGAAGGCATGTTCGCGTTTTCATTGTTCGACACAAAAAAACAAGAACTTTTTCTGGTTCGTGACCGGATAGGTATCAAACCGCTCTACTTTTCAACACAGGCCGGCTATCTCAGCTTTGCCTCTGAAATTAAAGCGCTCTGGCAGGTGCCCTGGATAAAAAAAACGGTATCAGAAATCGCCTACCACCACTACCTGACCTTTATGGTCACCCCTGCCCCATACACAATTTTCAAAGAAGTTTATAAGCTCCCAGCTGGATTTTATGCGAAAGTCGACGCCAAAAAATCTCTTTCATTTCATGAATGGTACACCCCAATCACTCAATTATCTCGACAAGAAAAAAAGCAGTTTGATAACGAAAACTTTTGCATCGAAAACATTCGAAGACTTCTAAAAGAATCAACAAAAAAGCGAATGATTTCTGACGTCCCATTTGGAGCTTTCTTGTCAGGCGGCATCGACTCGAGTCTCAACGTCGCGCTCATGGCACAAGAAATCGGCAAGGTCAAAACGTTTACGGTCGCCTTTTCTGACGGACCGGAGAGCAACGAGCTTGAGTGGGCACGCCTGGTTGCAAAAAAATTTGATACTGATCATCACGAGATAATCATCTCTGAAAAAGAGGCGTTCGAGTTTTACGATAAGATGGTCTACCACCTCGATGAGCCATTAGCTGATTGCGTTTGCATACCGTTCTATCACGTTGCAAAACTGGCAAAAGATAATGGTGTTACAGTCGTGCAGGTTGGCGAGGGTTCGGACGAACTGTTCTTTGGCTACAATCTTTATGCACAATACCATAAAATCTACAATCGATTCTGGCGACCAACAACCTACATGCCTGTTATTTCGAAAGATCTTACCTATAAAGCAGCAAAAAAGTTTCTTTCAAAAAAGACCCATCTTGTAGACATCTTGCACAACTGGTCACATGATAGACATCTCTTCTGGGGTGGCGCGATCGCATTTCACGAACAAGAAAAACTTAAAAATTTCGCCCTCAACCAACATGACCCGCATGACATGATTGTAAAAAAAATATACTCAGGCTTACAACAGATACCAGACAGCCACACTATCGTCGACTATCACACCAAAAAGCTTAAAGCTCTTGATCGTTGTCCAAGCTTTATCAAACAGATAACTTATCTCGAACTTAAGCAGCGACTGCCGGAATTATTGCTTATGAGAGCAGATAAGATGGCAATGGCAGCAAGCGTCGAATCTCGTGTTCCATTTTTAGACCACAAGCTGGTTGAATTTGCGCTTAATATTCCTGATCATCTCAAATTCAAAAACAACACAACAAAATATATTTTGAAAAAAGCATGTGAGGGTATAATACCTCACGAAATCATTTACAGAAAGAAAGTTGGTTTTGCAGCACCAATCGTTCGTTGGTTAAAGCAAGACTCGTATAAAAATGCTGTACAACAATGGGTTCTTAAAAATTACGAAAGCATGACTTTATAGTGAAAAAAACAGGATTATATTTTTCTCTTGGAATACTCATTGTTGTGCTTTTCTTTTATGCGCTCTTTAGACGCCTTGATAACGACGAACTCGAAGCTATACACACCGCCTGGAAAATACTGTTCGACGGACAAATCTACAAAGACTTCTTTCAAAACCATAATCCATTTTTGTACTATCTACTGGCACCGGTAATAAAACTCTTTGGCGAAACGACCCGTATTATTTATGTCATGAGAATTATGATGTTTCTTATGACGTTGGGAATTGGGTATGCAACATATCTGCTCGCCAAAACAATCACCAATAAAACCGTTGGGCTCCTAAGCACAATCATGCTTTATAGCCTGCCAATAATCGCTACAAAAATAATTGATATTCGTCCTGATACCCCCATGATACTGTGCAGCATGCTTGCGGTCGCCGTTTGGTTTGTCTATCTCGAATCAAAAAAACCGCTTGCTCTCATCTTAAGCACCATCCTACTTAGCGCCTCTTTTTTATTTCTTCAGAAAGCCATTTTTCTTATTTTTTTCTTTGGGCTTGTCATCCTCTATCAGCGGTGGCAGAAAAAGATCGTTTTTCGAGAAATTCTCGTTTACGGTGCTACATTTCTCATCTTGCCAAGCTGTTATCTTACGTATCTGCTCTACACCAACTCACTGATCGACTACATCAATTGCGCCTGGCTCTTTAACAAGCATATGGTTGGTTGGGCACCAGCTTTTCCGACTATACAATTTGCATTTCTAACGAATATTCCCTGGTGGTTCATGTTTTTTATGGGCTTATATTTCTCAATAAAAAAACCAAAACTCTGGTCTATTCTTTTTCTTACGTCTGTTCTAACAGGAGTATTTTATCTTGTCCCCTACTCCTACCCACAGTATCTTGTCCCAGCGCTTCCCTTTGCGACAATCATCGCAGCGTATGGTTTGTATCACATTACAAAACAACATAAAAACTGGCTCATTCCAATGATACTACTCGTCTCGATACCACCAACTTTTACCAACTATATTCGCAGAGTTATGCTTTCGCCCGTATCAGAACAAATCGAAAAGATCAATTATATCCTGTCGATAACAGATAAAAACGATTATGTCCTCGACAGTGAAATAGGCTTTGAGGGATTCAACCTGTTTAGAAAAGATATCGACTTTCTTTGGATCGGAATCCTATTTTCTATCCCAAGCTTTCAAAAAATAAAACCGTACAACTACAATGTTTATGAAAAAATCGAAGAAAAACGCCCAAAAGTGATTGGCATTTTGAGCATTACTAAAATACCAGCCCAATGCATCGATAAAAATAAAAACCATGTTATCGAAAAATATTACAAAAAATCAGATCAATATAACGACATACTTATTAGAAAATAAAATTGTGAATAAAAAAGTTTTTATTATTACGTTTTTTTCAAGCATCTTTCTTCTTATATCATTAGCACTATACCTTAATGTTTCTACAGAAAAGCCACATCGAGATCTCGATTCCGGTGGCTACGAAGAAAAAGCTCTATTGTTTTATAAAACCGGTTCTTTAGCTCCTGTACATACAAAAACGCCACCACTTGTTCAACAGCCCCTCGGCTATCCCTTATTCATGGGAATAATCTACAAAACGTTTGGAACGCAGGACATTTTTTTAATATGGGCTCAAATTCTTCTAACACTTCTCTCTGCGCTTATACTCTTTTTTGCAACAAGACACCTGTTTGGTAACACGACAGCACTTATAGCGCACGCATTTTTTTGTTTGAATATAGGTTATATCACATTTGCACAATTTATCCTGGCAGAAGCTCTTCTCGCGTTCTTTCTCATGCTCTTTTTCGAACGTTTTTCATACTTTATAAAAACAAAAAAAAAATATTCATTAGGCCTGGCCGGCCTGGCGCTGGGAAGCTCAAGCCTAATCAAGCCGGCAGCACTCTATTACTTTCTCCCATTACTACTCATACTTATCCCATTTGTTTTCACTCTAAAACGGTTTTCTGCTATAAAAAAAGCGTTTTTTCTCGCGCTTTTCACAAGCTGTTTCTTTGTCCCAGTCAAGAGCTACCAGCTCTATAACTATCTTACTTACGGGATCGCTAACTTTGGGGCGCTTGGCAACTACAACCTTTATGTGTGGTTTTGGAGCAAAGTTGCAACTGATCAACAAACTCCTGAAACCACTTCCCACAGAAACAAAATTTTTTCGCAAGAAAAACAGAGCCGTACCTCTATGATAACAGGCAACCCGCTGCAATCAGAGAGCTGGGACAGGCTTGGGCAAGCATTTTGGAAAAGCGCACGAGAAAATCCGTCTCTATTCATAAAAACCTGGATTCGAGAAATGATAAAAACGTACGCAGGGCTTTATTCAACCAACCTCAAAGTGTTAGTTGAAAACAAAACAAAGGGTGGCGACGTCTCATTCTTTTATAACAAGGGCTCTTTCCCTAATAAAATATATCACTATATTACCCAGGGAACCGATAGCACTATAATTAAAGCGACAAGTTTTCTTGAAACTATCTGGAACATACTAAGATATATACTTGTCTTATTTGCATTACTTTGGCTTCTTATTAAAGAAAAATGGTTTCTTCTCTCTTTCTTTACATCTTATATTTTTTATTTCTCTCTGGTTACCGGCTTTGATGGCTGCGCACGCTATCGAACTATGTTTGAATTTTTACTTATAACACTTGCTAGTCTTGGAATATCGGTACTGTTTCTTCACAAAGGAACCTGTCGTGAAAAACAAGGATAAAAAAATTCTTTTAGGCACTGCTATTTTTACTTTTGTATTCATATCATTCACACTCGCAATCATGGGACATGGCTGGTATGTCGATGACCTTGGCGTCATCCTAAACGGGCTCATAATCGATCTGTCCAGTTTCTGTCGAGTTTTCTCTGAAGATATGCGTAACTACGCAAGCACGTATAACTACAACCTGCCAACGCCAAATGTTCTTTCAGGCTTCTTGCGACCAATGGAACAGGTCTTCTTCTCTATAACGCATCACCTATTTGGCACAAACATTTTTGCATTCCACCTATTACAAGCATTCTTTCACGCAGCTAACGCACTCCTGCTTTTCATACTTTTTTGCAACTGGCTTCCGCTCTCATTCTCGGCCATTGGCGCACTTCTTTTCGCATTTTACCCAAGCACAACCTGGCTAACCTGGATATGCACCTTACAGCACTCTCTTACTCTTTTCTTCCTTATTATCGCAATTCTACTCTACCTGCCCATTCTTAAGAGAAAAGTCTCGTTTCACTCTCAGCCTCTATTCTATCTCTCTGGGCTGTCGTTTCTCTTCTCGCTGCTCTCGCGAGAAACGCATATATTTCTTGCTCCATGGGCTTTTTTAGGGATATTTCTTTTATCCACAAATAAAACAAACTCTTTTATTTCTAGAATACTCAAAGCTTTATCAAAAACCTGGATATTTTTTCTTGCGACAACAATCTATATTGGTATGCGTTTGTATGTGTTTGGCTTTGCGAGCTTGCTCCGAACCGCACGAAACATACTTATACGATTTCCATTTTTGACAAAGCTTTTTTCTGTAAGCGCAACATCCCAAACAGCACCTGTACAACCCCATGGTACAAGCACGATCGCCACACATGCAACCAAAGCTGCTAAACAAGCAATAGATCCTATCATGCAAGAATCTTGCAACAAGCTATCTGTTTTGCAAAGTAAGTTTTTTGAATGGGCACAAACAATTCTTAACATACAAGAAAAAATCATACTTATATTTGTGATCGTAGTCTTGCTGGCACTTCTCATCATCGCATATCGCAAGCACAAAACGCTTGCCCTCTTTTTCGCAACAGGACTCCCCCTTTTCATATGGCCATGCATTTTGGTATACCCCGCCCCAAGATACATGAACACTACCTATCCATATTTGATTTTTGTCATACTATTGGGGGTATACTTTATCGCAAAAGAAAAGACGAAAACGTTTTTCACAAAATCGATCGTATACGTTTTTTTTATACTATCGATACTCTCACTAATTCACGGGTTTCGATTTAATATAATACAACGGATAAAAAATCCCTCCCCCCATAAAGTACAAAAGTGCTACATCGATTTTTTTAAAGAAAATAAGTTCCCAAAGAAAAGTCACTTTATTTTCATAAGCACGCTCGATGAAGCAGATCTAGAACAACTGCTCCAAGTCGCCTCAAATAACTTTGAGCTCAGAGCTGCCCATATCGTTATCTCAAAAATCGCCGGTCCCCAATATGGCTGCAAGATTTCTGGTTACAGCTACACGATCAATCCAATACCGACGGGATATCGCTTTACTTCTCAAGATAAAAAAAACTTCGGCTGGTCGTTTCATTCATATCAACCTATAGTGTGGTCAGAAGAAGAACGGGCGTATGTACTCGCACCAGACTTTTTTGAAGAAAACCAATGGCATGAGTTCTCGATGGGCAAGTTTTTTATTCATGAAAGTGTCAATAAAAAATATGTTACCGATGTCTCGTTTGTTTTTGACAAGAAATGGATCATTCCAAATACTTTTATTGTCGCTTTTGACCCGATTAACCAGAAATATAAAGTGCTTGACTCTTCACACATAAAATAAATTCTATGAACAAAAACGAATTCGACCAATATATAAAAAATTATCGTAAAAACCTCAATAAAACGCTTTCTATCTCGGGAGAAACGAGCGACTTCTTCGCTCAATACAAGGCTCAAAAACTTTACTCTTGGTTTCCAAGCTTACACAATAAAAATATTTCGATTTTAGACTTTGGTTGTGGCGACGGTGCCATGACAAGCTACGTACAAAAACAGTTCGTTAAAGCAAAAATCTTTGGTACTGACCCATCGCATTTAAGTATCGAGCGAGCAACCAAACAATATCCCAAAATTACGTTCTCTCAATTAAAAGAAAATAAAATAGATTATCAAACAAATACGTTTGATCTGGTCTATGCCGCAGGGGTTTTTCATCATATTGACCAACAGGAGCACGAATGTTTTTATTCGCAAATTATGCGTGTACTCAGGCCAGGTGGGCGCTTCGTCTTATTCGAGCTCAACCCATACAATCCACTGACACAAATAACATTTAGGCGCTGCCCTATAGACAAAAATGCAACCATGATTTCTACACGAAGTGCAAAAAAACTTTTGTCTCAAGCAGGAGAGACAAAAACCATCTATTACTGTTTTTTTCCTGCTTTTTTAAAAAAATTGCGAGCTCTTGAAAAATATCTCACCTGGCTCCCCCTAGGGGCCTTATACGCGTCTATAGTTAAAAAAGAGGACCCTCGTGAAAAAATATAATTATCCTGTCGTTATTCTTGCCGGTGGCCTAGGAACAAGATTACGTGAAGAAACCGAATTTCGTCCTAAGCCAATGGTTCCTATCGGCGGCAAGCCGATCTTATGGCACATCATGAAGCTGTACGCTCATTATGGGTTTCATCGGTTTATTGTCTGTTTGGGCTACAAAAGTGAATTGATCAAAAATTATTTTTTGAACTATCGTCTCGAAGGAATAGATGTCACGATACAAACCAAAACAGGAAAGATTACTGAACATGAAAAAAATAACGACGACTGGGAAATCACACTTGTCGATACAGGACTACACTGTATGACTGGAGGCCGGGTCGCCAGAGTCGCTCGATATATCGACACTGACCGGTTCCTGTTGACCTATGGCGATGGTCTTTCTAGCGTCAACATAGAGCAGTTGATACAGTTTCATAAATCACACGGAAAAATCGCAACTCTGACCGGCGTCAACCCGCCATCTCGCTTTGGCAACCTCGAAATACAAAAAAACCAAGTGACCTCTTTTCTTGAAAAACAAACCAACCAGAACGGTTGGATTAACGGCGGTTTTTTCGTTTTCGAAAAAGAGTTTTTTAAATACCTCTCACCAAATCCCTCTCTCGTTCTTGAACAAGCCCCACTCTGCGAAGTAGCCAAAGATGACCAGCTCATGATTTACAAACATGATGGTTTTTGGCAGTGTATGGATACACAAAGAGAGCACGAAAAACTCGAGGCTCTCTGGAAACAAGATGCCCCATGGAAGGTCTGGCAAGAGGAGAAAAAAATCTATGAAAAACATTTTTGTGACCGGCGCCACAGGCCTGCTCGGCCCCTGGCTCATTAAGGACCTCCTGAAAAAACAAGCTCGTGTTCACGTTCTAATACGAGACCAAACTCCTGACTCCTTATTTTTTACCGATAATCTTGATCAAAACGTAACGATCTCGAGTGGCGACCTTCTTGATTTTAACTTAATACAAAGAATAATAAACGAATTTGAAATCGATACGGTATTTCATCTTGGTGCTCAGGCTATTGTAAAAATCGCTAACAGGTCGCCAATATCAACATTTAAGTCAAACATCGAAGGAACCTGGAACCTACTTGAAGCATGCCGGCAGGCACCATGGGTCAAACGAGTTATCGTTGCCTCAAGTGACAAAGCGTACGGTGCACAAAAAACACTACCATACACTGAAGAATCACCCCTCCAAGGACAACACCCATACGACGTCTCAAAAAGCTGTACTGATTTAATCGCCCAATCTTACTTTCACACCTACAAATTTCCTGTTTGTGTCACCCGCTGTGGTAATTTTTTTGGTGGAGGGGACCTGCATTTTAATAGAATTATTCCTGAAACAATTCGTTCCGTCTTACAAAATAAACAACCTATTATTAGATCAAATGGCTTATTTGTTCGCGACTACATCTATGTCAAAGACGTCGCTGACGCGTATCTTACTCTCGCTGAACAGATGGACAATCAATCGATAGTTGGCGAATGTTTTAATTTTAGTACCGACCAACCGTACAACGTTATCGAAATAGTTAATGAAATACTAACCCTCATGGGAGCAAACCATCTCGAGCCAGTCATTCAAAATCAAGCAAGTAACGAGATTCCCGAACAGCACCTTTGTTCTGCTAAAGCACAAAAACTGTTGGGCTGGAAGGCAAAATATGGGGTACAAGAGGGGTTAAGAGAGACAATAGAATGGTACAAAAAATATCTATCGTGATCGCCTGTTACAACGAGGCACAAAACATTCCAGAACTATACACACGAGTAACAAAAGCGTTCGACCAGACATCTTACCCATACGAGCTACTCTTTGTCGACAACGCAAGCATCGATAACTCAAGAACTGTCTATGAACAGTTGGTATCAGCTGACCCTGGAGTAAAAGCTCTGTTTATGTCGAGAAATTTTGGCACCTCGCAAACAAGCTTTTTTGCCGGGCTACAGCATGCTACCGGCGACGCAGTTATTTTGATTGAGGGAGACTTACAAGATCCTCCTGAACTTATACCAAAATTAATAAAAAAATGGAAAGACGGATTTGATGTCGTCTATGCAGTCAGAAAGAAGAGACGGGGAACCCCTGTTCGAAAAATCTTTTATAAACTTTTTTATATGATCTTTAAATGGTTCTCGTATCTCAAAATACCTGTAGACGCCGGTGATTTTAGCTTGCTCGACAGAAAAGTTGTTAATGTTATCAAAAAATTGCCCGAAAAAGATATTTATATTCGTGGCCTACGAGCATGGGCAGGATTTAAGCAGACGGGCGTCGAATACGTTCGAGATGCCCGTCTACATGGGCAGACCAGCATAAAATTCTTTGATAATTTTTCGTGGTTCAAAAAAGCGATTATTAACTTCTCGTATAAACCACTCGAATTTATTTCTAAGCTAACGATTATTGCGACACTTCTAACAATCATAGCAGCTGGCATTTATCTCTATTTCTATTTTAATACCAATATGCCACGAGGCTTTCCAACGCTACTTATGGTCATGTTTGTCTTTGGCACAATACAACTTTTATCACTGAGTATTATTGGTGAATACTTGATACGAATGTTTCAGGAAATTAAGGGGCGCCCACCCTATATTATTTCAGAGGTACTCCAACAAAAAGAAACAGAGCCCACCAACACCGTTCGCCCCGAGTGTCCCCCGAAGCTTTATGCGAAGGGGGATGTATCGAGGGGTCGAGGAATTCGAACGAAAGATATATCATGAAAAAATATCTTATTACCGGTGGTAACGGGTTTATAGGCGCTAATCTTGTACGAGTTTTGTTAGAAAAAAACAAAAAGGTTCTTGTGCTAACCGAACCAGAACCAGATCTATGGCGCTTAGAAAGTGTACGGGACCAGATTGGCATTATCGAATGTAACATTACAGATCAACAAAAAGTTACGCAGATAGTTTGTGCGATTAAACCAGATGTTATATTTCACTTGGCCGCCCTAGGAGTCAAGCCGGCTAACGATGGAATAAAAAAACTTTTTGACGTTAATTTTTTTGGAACCGTCAATCTGCTCGAAGCCTGCAAGAACGTTGGCTTTGACTGCTTTATTGCCACGGGGACAGCCTCGGAGTATGGCAACAAACAGGAGTTACTCAAAGAGAGCCTTATGCTTGAACCTCAAGACGATTACAGTATTTCAAAAGCTGCGACAACCCTATACTGCCAAAAAGAAGCAAAACTCCATAAGCTGCCAATCTATATTGCCAGGCCATTCTGTGCCTACGGCAACTTTGAGCCTTCGCATAGGCTTATTCCAACAATTATCAATGGATATCTGAAAAACAAGCCAATATCACTCTCTTCACCTAATAACATTCGTGATTTTATTTATGTAAAAGATATAGCTTCCGGCTATCTAGCAATAGCAGAAAAAAGACCTCATCAAGAGACGATTTTTAATATTGGCACAGGTACGCAGCATACAACCCAGCAGGTTGTCGAAACATTCGAGAAAATCGTCAAAACAAAACTGGACATTCGCTGGAACAAGTCACAACCAAGACCATGGGAACTAGGAAACTGGCAGGCAAATATCCAACAAGCAAAAGATATTCTGGGCTGGGCGCCAGCACACACGCTCAAATCTGGCCTAGAAAAAACACTTTATACCTTCTATCAAAAAACCAAAAGTGTACGATATGAGCCACGATCTACACCATAAATACTCAGACTATATTTACAATAAAAAAGTATTGGTTATTGGGCCTTGCCCACCGCCCCTAGGTGGTGTTGCTGTTCACATTAAAAGAGTTGCCCATAAACTGCGAATGCAAAACAATAATACTCGTGTGTATAACACAGCAAAAAAATATTCAAATAAGCTTTTATCACTCGTAAATTTTATAAAAAAACTTTTTAATACAAAGCCCAATATCGTGTGTTATCACGAGCCCACAGAGTCTATTCAAAAATTAGCGATAACTGTTTTACTGCGATACTTTTTGCGCTATAAGCTCATAACTATCGATCACGACTGTCGAGTTTTGTATAAGTTTAAAAATCTAAAAAAATTTATTTTTAATTTCTTAATAAAAAAAATTGATGCGTGTGTTGTGATTGGAAACACGACCGACCAGTGCTATCTCGATAATAAGATTGAAAAAATAAAAAATTATTCTATTGAATCGCCATTTTTGCCACCTAATCTTGACGAAGAAAAAACTATCTTGAGAGAATACCCCACAAAAACAGATACGTTTATCAAAACACATACACCACTAATTTCCGCCAACGCATTCGCGCCGATTCTTGTCGACAATAAAGACTTGTACGGATTTGACGCGTGTATCGAGTTAATCAAAGAACTAAAAAAAATCTACTCGTCAATTGGAATAATCTTTGGAATCTGCAAAATCGAAACGAACGAACAAAAAAAATATTTTGAGCAAATAAAAAAGATTATTAAAGAACTTGATCTCGAAACCAATTTTTACTTTATTGCAAGCAGTTCTGAGTTCTGGCCGCTCATCAAGCAATCTGACATTTTTGTCAGACCAACACGAAGCGATTCTTTCGGCATCAGCGTTCAAGAAGCTATAACTCTTGGTGTTCCGGCAATAGCCAGCGACGTCTGTATAAGACCACAAGAAACAATTTTATTTAAGACTGAAAATACTATAGACTTTGTAGAAAAAGTAATGAAAAGTCTGTCGGGAAAAATCTCATGCAAAAAACCGCAATTATTATCGGCGCCGGCCCAGCAGGACTAACGGCCGCCTACGAGCTCTTGAAAAAAACAAATATCAAACCAATTGTTATCGAAAAATCAGTACATATCGGTGGCATCTCAAAAACGGTTAATTATAAAGGCAATCGAATCGATATTGGCGGGCATAGATTTTTTTCCAAATCTGATCGAGTTATGAAATGGTGGCAAGAAATCGACGACAACATGCTCATCAGAAACAGAAAATCACGGATCTATTTCAATAGGACTTTCTTTGACTACCCAGTTTCGCTCTCTCTTCAAACAATCAGGGGCCTAGGACTTTTTAAGACCATAAAAATTGGGCTCAGCTACATAAAACAAATACTGCTCCCCATCAAAAAAGAAAGTAATCTCGAAGATTTTTTGATTAACAGATTTGGGCGAGAGCTGTATAAAACATTTTTTGAGTCATATACCGAAAAAGTGTGGGGCATCCCATGTGATCAAATCAGCGCTGCATGGGGCGCTCAACGAATTAAAGGGCTTTCTATCACGAAAGCCCTTTTGCATATAGTTAAAAATATGTTTACGTCAAAAAAAAATATAGAGCAGAAAAACGTCGAAACAACACTTATAGCCCAATTTTTATACCCGAAGCACGGCCCTGGTCAGATATGGGAAACGGTCGCCGAAAAAATCAACCAAATGGGCGGCCAGATTATTATGGAGCACACGCTAACATCGCTTAACGTCAAAACAGATAAAATAATAAGCGTTGAAATAATCGACAACAAAACTCACGAAATCAAAACGATTTCAGGCGATTATGTTTTTTCGTCTATGCCGATCAGAGAACTCGTTCAAGCGCTTGACGAACCGATACCAAAAGAGATCCAAGCTATCAGTGACGGACTGGTGTATCGAGATTTTATTACAGTAGGCTTACTGCTCGACAAATTAAAGATCAAAGAACCTGACGGAAGCCAAATTAAAGACCATTGGATCTACATCCAAGAACCTGATGTACTCGTCGGTCGACTGCAAGTTTTTAATAACTGGAGCCCATATATGGCCGCTGACAAAACAAAAACATGGGTCGGTCTTGAGTATTTTTGTACTGAGGGAGACAAGCTCTGGAGTATGACAGAGAAAGAACTAATCGATCTCGCAAAAAAAGAGCTCGCTCAAATTGACATTATCGATGCAGATAATGTTCTTGACGCAACCGTAATTAAACAAGAAAAAGCATATCCAGCTTATTTTGGAACGTACAATCAGTTTAATACGCTCAAAAATTATTTAAACAGCTATAAAAACATATATTTTATCGGTCGTAACGGCATGCATCACTATAACAACCAAGACCACTCCATGCTGTCAGCAATAAAAGCTGTCGAAAATATAGCGAATAATACTATCGATAAAGAAAGCGTTTGGAATATTAACACCGAAAAAGAGTATCATGAAAGCAAATAACGTCTATTTTGTCATCTTGTGCGGCGGCAGCGGCACTCGCCTCTGGCCATTAAGTCGTAAAGATCGTCCCAAACAACTGCTACCATTTCTTGACAACAAATCGCTTCTCGAGCAAACAATAGACCGTATTACGCCAATAGCGAGAGATAAGAAAAATATCGGGATTATTACAACCCAAGAGCAACACTCGCTTATACCGCAAGTTATTCGTGAAAAAGTCGGGATAACACTCACCGAACCAACAGGAAGAAACACCGGACCCGCTATTTTATACAGTTGCTTTGAAATCAAAAAAATGAATCCTAACTCAGTTGTCGTCTTTCTTCCTGCAGACCACTTTATTCCAGAAACGGAAAAGTTCTGCTCTTACCTTGAGAAAGCGATCAATTACGCAACAATAACCAATAAGATTGTCACACTTGGCCTAATGCCAACCTTTCCAGCGATAGGCTATGGATATATTCAGGCCGCAACAAGCACCCAAGTTAAGGCCGGTATCCCATATAAAGTTGCAAACTTTCACGAAAAACCAACACGAGAAAAAGCGTTAGAATACATCAGACGAGGTGACATGTTTTGGAATCTCGGCATGTTCGCCGGAAAAGCAAAAAACTTTATTGAAGAATATCACAAACACGACCAGGAGATCTTTTCACGTGTATCTAACTATGTAAAGACAAAAACAGGATACGAACACGTCCCATCAATCTCTATAGATTTTGCAATAATGGAAAAAAGCGAAAACGTCTCGATCATACCCTGCGATTTCGAATGGAACGATGTTGGGAATCTTGACCTGTTTTTGCATATTCAACAGCAACACTGCTGTCGCAAAAAAGAGAAAATTATTAATATTGACGGCAAGAATAATATCGCTAAAACAAATAAAAAACTGATCTCATTTATTGGGGTAGATAATCTGTGCGTCATCGAAGATGGTGACGTTATTGTCGTTTCTAAGCGAAGTGAGATTGAACGAGTAAAAGAGATTTTACCAGTACTGAAAGCAGAGAAGATTGATAAACTCTTGTGAAAAAGACGAGGGCTAATACAGCAAATAACATGTTCCAAAAAACCAAAGGGAGATGAAGCAATGGTTTTCAGGTCTTTATTGCTACTGTTATCTTTAACACTTTTTGTTCGGCCGCTCTACGGCTATATCGATCCAGGAACCGGCAGCTATCTTTTACAAATTCTTATCGCTGGTGGCCTTGCGGGGCTTTATACCGTTAAAACATACTGGAAGAATATAAGCTGCTTCGTAAAATCCCACTGTTCTCGTAAAAAACAATAGGGGTCCGCATGAATCAAGCGATCAACCATGTCGCATGCTCATTTCGAGATCCAAGCGGAACTCTCTTTTGGCAAAACAAGCTTCTTTACCGAACCGTTAACAGGTCTTATCAAAAACATTTTGACTATCTTCTGTCTTCTGGTCTATACAAAAAACTAACAAACGAAAAATTATTGATTGCCCACCAAGAGCTCTCCAATTCGATGGCTTTCCAAACAAAAAACACGTACAAAACCATTCAGCCAGAACTTATCCCGTTTATTTCATATCCATACGAGTGGTCGTTTAGCCAACTCAAAGATGCCGCCTTACTAACACTTTCAATTCAAAAAATAGCTATTGAGCACGGCATGCAACTCAAAGACGCAAGCGCATATAACGTTCAATTCAAAAATGGACGCCCAACTTTTATTGATACGCTTTCTTTTGAGATATACGAAGAGGGCAAACCATGGGTAGCCTACAAACAATTCTGCCAGCACTTTTTAGCACCGCTAGCACTTATGGCTTGCACAGACGTCGATCTGAATAAACTGTTCAGGGTCTATATTGATGGGATTCCACTGCATCTAGCCTCAAAGCTGCTCCCGTTCAAAACACAGTTCAAACCCCTCTTTAAATTACATGTTCATATGCACGCAAACGCTCAAAAAAAACACGAACATACCACAACAAAACAATCATCAAAGAGATTTACAAAAACCGCACTCTATGGTCTTATAGACCATCTTGAAACGGGAATTAAAAAATTACACTGGCTTCCAGCGGGAACAGAGTGGGCTGAATATTACCAGGACGACAGTTATACGCAAAAAGCGTTCGTACATAAACAAAAGATTATCGCTGATTTTCTTGATCAAAGTAATCCTAAAACCGTCTGGGACCTCGGGGGTAACGACGGCACATTTAGTAGAACAGCTATGAAAAAAAACATGTCTGTTGTAACGTTTGACATAGACCCAGCAAGCATTGAGAAGAACTATCTCAAGGTCAAAAAAAACAACGAAACAAATATGCTACCTCTTCTTCTCGATCTAACTAACCCTAGCCCTGGGATTGGGTGGCATCATAGCGAAAGATTATCTCTCATACAACGAGGTCCAGTTGACCTTGTCATGGGGCTTGCGCTGATACACCATATTGCTATCTCAAACAACGTTCCGTTCGACAAAATAGCATATCTTTTTAGCGAACTTGGTCGCTCGCTTATAATCGAGTTTGTCCCGAAAACAGACAAAAAAGTACAAAAGCTACTGGCAACTAGAGAAGACATCTTTACGAAGTATGACGAAAAACAATTCGAAAAAGCTTTTTCGAATTGTTTTAAGATACAAAAAAAAGAGAATATACAAGATTCTCAGCGAATTCTTTATCTCATGAAAAACTATAAATAATCGGGAGCGATTTTGGAAGAACATAGTACATTTAAGTTTACGTGGTTGCTGCAACCGGTACTAATCGCGGCCTCCCCAATCATACATATGTTTGTCTTGAACCCAGACGGAATAAGCAAAAGCCACCTTTTTTTTGCATTAACGATTACGACAGCAGCAGCCGCAATCTTGTTTTTACTTTCTTCTTTGTTCTATAGAAGCCTCTTCAAAGGGGCTCTTGTCACAAACATCCTAATATTTCTGTTTTATGCTTCGGTCCCAATTATTCACAACCTACTCGTTCCTATATCAAAATATTATTTCGACTTTACAATCGCGGGAATCAGAATTTTAAGAATAAAATCTATGCTTCTAATCTTAGTTCTCGTTACACTGTTTCTTGTTCATCGATATGCAACAAAACTGAAAAGTGATTTTTTTCTGAAACTTTTTATCTTTCCACTGCTTCTTTTCTTCGCCATATCACTTGCTAAAAGGACACAAACTGTTCAAAAGAGCAACTCGACAGTTGAGCAATACAACAATCTCAACCAAACATTTAGAGATACCGTTCTCAAGCAACTACCACAAACAACAAAGAATAAAAACTTCCCAGACATATACTTTATTATTTTAGATTGCTACAACTCCCAAGAATATTATTCAAAAATGTGTGGTTTTGATAACACTCCATTTCTAGATCAACTCAAAAGCAGGGGATTTCATATCCCAGTAAAAACTCATAGTAATTACGGAGCCACGCTCCAATCATTATCTTCTATTTTAAACATGAACTATCTTCCAAAACATATACAACCAACCCCATTTGAACATATGTGGAAAAATAATAACGTATCTTTTTTCCTAAAAAAATTAGGTTATAAATACTTAGACCTTTATAGAAATTCACTGGAACAATGTAAAAACAACTTAAAATGCAACCGATCCCTATGGCAGGAACTTAAACATGAGCTGAATCTATTTTGTTTCGATTATTACAGCATTGGGCGATATTTTCTCCAAGCATGGACGCCACTCTATCAATTTATAAGTTTTTATAAAGAATCCCTCAGACAAACAATCAAGCTAAAATTAAATATGCTTAACGAATCAACAAAGCTACAATCTCAAAAATTTGTCTATGCACATTTTATGATTCCACACCCTCCACACGTTTTTACCGAAGACGGTTCCCCATTCTCTCCGGACAACTCCAAACCTGAGCTAGAAAGTGCACTCTATGGCCATGTAGAGTCAACAAAATATGTTAATAGAGAAATTATTAAATCGATCGACATCATTTTAAAAAATAGCAAAACACCACCTATCATCATACTTCAGGGAGACCATGGATACGATTATACCTACGGCAAAAGCAACTGGAGCAAGTACCAAATTTTAAACTCGTATCATCTCCCACAAGGAGGAAATAAAAAGCTTTATCCCTCAATTACCCCAGTAAACAGCTTTCGAATTATTTTTAATCATTATTTTGGAACAAAATTACCATTATTGGTGGATAGAATAGCAACAAAAGAAAATTGATTTTTTCTCTCTGATCTATACCATGTTTGTTATAGATAGCTAGAGTAGTAATATACTTTAAAGGAGCTCTATGAAAAAGGCTCTCATCACCGGAATAACCGGTCAAGATGGTTCATACCTAGCGGAACTTCTTCTAGAAAAGGGCTATCAAGTCCACGGCATCAAGCGACGCTCCTCAAGTTTTAACACCAGCAGAATCGACCACATCTATCAAGACAAGCACAAAACTATCCAACGAAACTTTCTCCTGCACTATGGCGACCTTACAGACGCCACAAATCTCATAAGAATCATCCAAGAAATTCAGCCCGATGAAATCTATAATCTCGCAGCCCAAAGTCATGTCCAAGTATCGTTTGAAACTCCTGAATATACGGCAAATTCTGACGCCCTAGGCACGCTACGAATCTTAGAGGCAATCAGAATTCTAGGACTAACAAAAAAAACAAAATTCTATCAAGCATCAACAAGCGAACTGTACGGCAAGGTACAGGAAGTCCCCCAATCTGAAACAACCCCTTTCTATCCTCGATCCCCCTATGCAGCGGCAAAGCTATACGCTTACTGGATGACCATAAACTATCGAGAGGCATATAACTTATTTGCCTGCAATGGGATTCTATTCAACCATGAATCCCCACGTCGAGGGGAAACGTTCGTGACACGCAAAATAACTCGTGCTGCAGCTGCAATCAAGCATGGTCTGCAAAAAAAACTTTTTCTTGGAAATTTAGATGCAAAACGGGACTGGGGCTACGCAAAAGAATATGTCGAAGCGATGTGGCTCATGCTTCAACAGGATAAACCATTAGATCTTGTTATCGCTACGGGAAAAACCTACTCAGTAAGACAGTTCGTTGAGCTCGCGTTTAAAGAGGTAGATATAGAAATTGAGTGGCGAGGTACAGGGGTTCACGAAAATGGTTTTGATAAAAAAACAGGCACTGAACTTGTCGCTGTTGATCCCAAGTACTTCAGGCCAACAGAGGTCGACTTACTCATCGGAGACCCATCTAAAGCCAATAAAAAACTGGGCTGGCAGGCAAAAACACCACTCAAAGAATTGGTCAGGATAATGGTGCAAAAAGATATGGAACTCATAGAAAAAATAAAGACTAGCAGCAACAGGCAACCATATAAAAACATAAACTTACGTACTGAAAAAAAATGTCCCAAAAAAAATTCTCAGCCATAACGTTCATTCAAAAACTTCGCGTTCTCTTATCAAGAAGAGACAAAATTGCCCTTGGGCTCATTATCATCGCAACAATAGGTGTCTCTTTCGTCGAGCTCACCAATCTTTCATTAACCATGTTATTTATATCCATGATAACAAATTCCGGAGGGGTCGGAACCGATAAATATTTGCAATATCTGTTTCGACTCACCGGTCCTCTTCAACATTCGCAAGCAATTTTTGCAGTAGGAGCTTGTCTTCTTGTTTTCTATCTGTTCCGTTGTGTCGTTATCTTTTCTAATACCTATTTCATGCAAAAATTCATGGAAAACAGAAGGCATGCGCTCACATTTCAATTTTTGCAAAACTATCTACATTTTAGTTATAAAGAATACACCAATCAAAACCCAGCAACTATAAGCAAGCTTGTCTTTACTGATGCAACAAATCTTTTCGCAATAATATCCAGTTGTATCATTATTTTTTCCGAGCTTATTACCTTTTCCCTCATCTACATGGCTCTAGTCTTTATAAGCTGGAAGATGACTGCTGTTCTTACATTTTTACTCTCTATAAAAACAATTATTTTCCTCAAGGCTCTTTCGAGAAAAATGTCGGAATACGGACGTTTATCAGCATTTCATGGCAGAAATATTGGCACAATTTTCAATGAATCATATCGAAACTTTAAACTCGTAAAACTTTTTGGACATGAAAAATATATCCTCTCTCGATTCGCTAAAGAAAACAAAAGCCTCATCCGAGTCAATGTCATTAGAAACATACTAAGCCAATCACCTCGATTATTCTTAGAAACAATTGCGCTTGGTCTTCTTGTTGGAGCAGTAATGTATGTTGTTTCTCAAGCGGCAACCTTTAAACATATAATTCCTGTTCTTGCAATGTACACCCTTGCCTTTTATCGCTTCATGCCCTCAATTACAAAAATTATGGATGCTTACAATCAAATCATATTTGCAACAGGAACGCTGGACCTATCAAAAAATCTTATCTATCAAACCGAAACCCTTGGAAATGAATCCATAACATTTGACACCGCAATCCATGTCAAAGGGTTGAGCTTCGCTTACCAACCAACGAAACCCGTTCTTTCTAACATCTCGTTCAGGATCAGCAAAAAAAGCCGAATCGCATTTATCGGAGAAAGCGGTGCTGGCAAAAGCACTCTTGCTGACATACTTATGGGATTTTATCTTCCAGAAAAAGGAAGTATTAACATTGACGGTCGTCAACAACTCTCAGCCGAAAATGTCCGCTCCTGGAGGAAAAAAATTGGCTATATTCCGCAACAAATTTATTTATGCGATGGAACCGTTGCAGAAAATATTGTTTTGGGACGCAAATATGACGAGAAAAAAATTATCTCGTCGCTTCAAAAAGCCAACATCTACAACTTTCTCATGGAAAAAGATGGTCTTGAAACAAAAGTTGGCGAAGGCGGAGTTCTGCTGAGCGGAGGGCAAATGCAACGGATAGCCATCGCTCGGGCACTTTATTCCGACCCAGAGATACTAGTTCTTGACGAGGCAACATCTGCGCTAGACAACGCAACCGAAATAAATATCATGAACGAAATTTATAGTCTTGATAAAGATAAAACGTTGATCGTCATCGCTCATCGATTAAGCACCGTTCTGCAATGCGAAAAGGTGTATAAAATAGAAAATCAAAACATTGAATTGGTCGACAAAAAAGACCTGTACCAGCAATTTCTATCAATATCACAAGCACCTGCTATACCCAACACACAAAACCTAGCAACACGGCCTTGACATGAAAACCATCTTAAGAAAAATCAAGCGACGCATCTTTCGCCAACTGCCTATTCCCATCACAACTACCCCACACCATAAAACCATTCGTGGTCGAACACTTGTTAGTTATATTGCAGCATCGATTCTTAAGAAAGACTCTTCCTCTTTCTTTGACGGACACACACACTGTTGGGAGAGCAAAGAAATTGTAAAAGTGTTTAATAAGCTGGGCTATATTGTTGACACGATAGACTACTCAAACAATTGGTTTTTGCCTCAAATCAAATATAACGTCGTATTTGACATTTACACAAACCTACAACGAATAGCCCCTTTTATTGATCAAAACACAGTAAAAATCCTTCATCTCACCGGAAGCCACCCTCGCTATCAAAATCAAGCTGAAATAAATCGAATACGAAACTTTGAGCAGAGAACTAAAAAACTATATACACCCAAAAGACTCGTTCCTAACGTTGAACTAGCCGAACGCTCACTCAAATTAGCTGATTTCTGCACCCTTCTCGGCAACGCACACACACTTAGAACATATCCATCGCAATACCACAACAAAATTTTTCTTATACCAGTAACCGCCTCCAGACTCTCGTATAAGAAAAAAGAAAACTATGTCCCAAAAAAGCGTGAGTTCTTGTGGTTCTTCGGTAGCGGAGCCATTCACAAGGGCCTTGATCTTTTGATAGATATTTTCGCACAACATAAGAATTTGATTTTAAATATTGTAGGAAATATTCAGTACGAAAAAGACTTTTTTAATGCATACGGCAAAAAAATAAATAACAGTCAAAATATTCGCTTGCACGGCTCCCTGGCACCAAGCAGCAACTCGTTTATTAATATATTGAAAGATACTTTTTGTTTTATTGCTCCGTCCTGCAGCGAGGGAACCTCTCCCGCATGCGCGACCTGCTTACAGGCAGGACTCTTTCCTATTGTCAGTAGAGATACTGGGGTAACACTTCCTGAGGGGGCCGGCATCTACCTTGACACCTGCTCTCACCAAGAAATTACCGATGCCATTTTTAAAATACACTCAATGGATACCAAACTGCTCACAAAACAAATTATCGAGTGCCAAAAACAAGCAATTATGCTTTACTCCCGCCAAAATTTCACCGAAAAACTTACCGAAAACTTACAACAATTTTTGCACCCACAATCTTGCAAAGCAGAAAAAATTATATAACAATTATCTACGTACCAAACAATAATGTGGAGAGAGTCTAATGAGATCAAACTCAAAAATCTACGTCGCAGGACATAACGGACTCGTCGGATCGGCTCTTATCAGACAATTAACTAAATCAGGCTATAGCAATATAATAACACGCACTTTTTTTGAGCTAGACTTACGAAATCAAAGTGATGTAAACGCTTTCTTCGCCAAAGAGCAGCCAGACTATGTCTTTCTTGCTGCCGCAAAGGTAGGTGGGATTTATGCAAATAACACCTACAAAGCAGAGTTTATTTACGACAATCTCGCAATCGCAACAAACGTTATTCACGCATCGTATAAATATAAAGTAAAAAAGCTTCTCAATCTTGGATCTTCTTGTATTTATCCCAAACTCGCGCCCCAGCCACTAAAAGAAGAGTATCTTCTAACTGGAGAGCTCGAGCCAACGAATGAACCGTATGCTATTGCAAAAATTGTAGCGATCAAGTTATGCCAGTATTATAACGAACAATACAATACAAATTTTATTTCCGTCATGCCAACCAACCTATACGGCCCTAATGATAATTTTGACCTCGAAACGGCCCATGTACTACCAACACTGATTCGAAAGTTTCATTTAGCAAAACTACTTGGGCAAGAAGATTTTGAGGCTATCAAAAAAGATTTTGATGCGTATAAGATTGGTGGAAAATATCTTGTTCCAAAATCATCAAGTGAAATCGCACACATTTTAGAGTCATATGGCATTACAAAAAATCACGTAATGTTATGGGGAACAGGAGCGCCATATCGTGAGTTTTTATATGTCGACGACCTTGCACAAGCAACCGTCTTTCTTATGCAAAATTATAATCATAAAGACATTGGACCATTCGTTAACATAGGCACAGGCCAAGATATTACAATCAAAAATTTGGCGCAACTCATACAGGCGACAGTCATATTTACCGGCGCAACCACCTATGATTCAAGCAAACCAGACGGAACCCCGAGAAAACTTTTGAATGTCGACCGACTCAAAAAATTACAATGGAACCACTCTATAGAGCTTAAACTTGGGATAAAAAAGCTCTACGAATGGTACCTATCCCAACAAAGCCAACCATCAAAGAAACCGTCAATACTTTTTAAACAAAAAGGACGCTCTCTATGATCTCTTCAAAAAACCAGGCACCCCGTGTCATTGCAGAAGTAGGCTGTAATCACAAAGGAGATATGAATATCGCAAAAGAAATGATCATCACAGCAGCAGCCTTTTGCAAAGCAGACGTTATCAAATTCCAAAAAAGAACCCCTAAAGAACTCTTGCCCACAGAACAATACAATGCGCCCCACCCCAACCCCTATAATTCTTATGGAAAAACCTACGGCGCTCACAGAGAATTTCTTGAGTTCGACATAGATCAACACCATCAATTAAATAGCTGGTGTAAAGAGTTTGGCATTATGTATAGCACCTCTGTTTGGGACATGACCTCAGCAAAAGAGATCACCTCAGTCAACCCACAAATGATAAAAATTCCTTCCGCTTCAAATATGCACTGGAACATGCTTGATTATCTGACAAATAACTATAGTGGAGAAATACATCTTTCAACCGGTATGACCAGCAAAGATGAAATAGAAACGATCGTTGAGTTTTTCGAAAAAAGAAACCGAAACAAAGACCTAGTTCTTTATGCTTGTACTTCTGGATATCCAGTAGACTTTAACGATATTTGCCTTTTAGAGATAACGCGCTTAAAAAAGCTTTACGACTCAAAAGTCAAAGCTATCGGCTTTTCCGGACACCACCTCGGTATTGCAGCAGATATCGCGGCAATGGCCCTCGGAGCAGAATGGATTGAACGACATTTTACCCTCGACAGAACCTGGAAGGGAACCGATCATGCAGCATCCCTGGAACCTGACGGAGTAAGAAAATTGGTTAGAAACATTCGTAACGTTAAACAGTCTCTCCAGTACAAAAAAACAGACCTTCTTGAAATCGAACAACCACAACGCAAAAAACTGAAATGGACCAATCATTTATGAACCTCGTTGCTTTTATTCCTGCACGAGGGGGAAGTAAGTCTATTCCTCTAAAAAATATAAAGCTGCTAGCAGGTAAACCTCTAATATTTTGGGCCATTGAGGCGGCACTAAAAACTTCCTGCATAAACCATGTTTACGTTTCCACTGATTGTAAAAAAATAAAGTCCTGCGTTGAAAAAATAAACAATAAAAAAGTCTCTATTATTTCACGTTCTTTGAAAACAGCGACTGATACAGCTTCATCTGAATCAGCTCTTCTTGAATTTTGTGATAACTATCAATTCGAGCATGTTTTTTTTATCCAGGCAACCTCCCCACTTCTTACCGAAAACGATCTGTCAAACGCTTGGAAAAAATATCAAAAGAACGACTTCGATTCTCTGCTATCTGTGGTAAAACAAAAGCGCTTTATTTGGGAAGAATCAAGCGGGATAGGAAAACCTAAAAACTATGAGCCTGCGAACAGGCCTCGAAGACAAGAATTTGATGGTTTTTTCGTAGAAAACGGTGCGTTTTATCTATCATCCAGACAGACTATTATCTCTTCAAAATGTCGCATCTCTGGGAGGGTTGGGCTTTATGAGATGTCAGAAGAAACATACTTTGAAATTGACGAACCAGCAGATTGGACGGTCGTCGAAAATTTATTAAAAAAAAAGAGCAGATATGTTTGAGAAAAAGAAAAAAATTATAATACTTCTCATTGACAACCCAATAACAGCTCTTTTCATGCTTGGATGGTTGAAACAAAACAACCTCGACAAAGACGACAACTATGAAATAGTATCTTTCTACTGCACAATCGATTATGACGATTCATATTCTAAGAAAATAGATAGTAAAAAAACAATTTATGAAAACAACTGCAAGCGAATCATGTCTCCTATCCAAACAAAATGGATCTCCTGCTCCGAGCCAGGCTATTATATCGACCGCTTTAGTCTTACTCCCTTTTCTTTTTACAAACTCAACCAAGAAAGAAAGCTGAAAAAGCTTTATCTTCATAAAATAAAAACCGCTCTTAAAACAAAAAATATTTCGATGCAAAATATTCAACAAGTTTGGAGAGGAACAAGCGGTTTTGGTTCTTTCTTTCGCTACCTTTGCCCCCGTGCAGAGTTCTCAAAATTTGAGCACGGCTTATCAGATACATGCATAAACACTCCCGAACCCCTTTTCCCAAAAAACCTCTCCCTCCCCAAGAAAACAAACCGTAAAATATACTGGTGGATCTACAACCACCTAGCATACTTTAATTTCTCCTATCTAAATTATGAATTCGATTCTTACATTTCTCTTCTTGGTGAAGAACGAAAGAAAACAACTCCCGCATACGAAAACTCTATAAAATCTATAAAATTAAGCTTTATTCACAAAGCGCTTTCTATCGTAAATAAACAGTTTAATCTTTCTCTTTTACAAAAAAACATTTCAGGAGCTTCTGCCGTTATCTTACTTCATAACATTAAGCCATGGGCAAAAAACCCAAATGATCATCTATTATTCTTTCAAGCATTTGAAAAACACCTAATAAACAGCTACTCAAAGATATTCAGGCAAAATCAAATCAAAACTCTTATCTTTAAAAGCAGACTTTTCCATGAAGAATTCAACAAAGAAGGTTTTAACAATTTCTCACAACTTAAAAAAGAATATTATTTACTTTTTTTATCCGATCTTTCTAAGGAAAACCTTCCCACAGAATTCTATCTCGATACAATCAAACCAGTCGTTCTTATAGGCGATTATTCAAGCGGCCTTTTTTATAGCAAAAAACTTTATCCTAATATAAAAACTTACAGCTACCATCCATGGTTTATCAACTATACAACACAAACATTTGATGCCACTTTTCCTGATCATTCATGGCTGGAAAAAACATTTCACGGAGTATTACAAAATGAATTTAAGCACATTCTTCCAACGATTATTAGCACTCAAACAAACAAACCAAAACAAACATGAAATAGACTGGAAAAACCTGGTACAAAACAATCGATCTCTTAAAGGCGTTGGCCATGGAAAAAGAGCTTTTTTATTTGCAACTGGACCAAGCTTAAAACAAGAAAACCTTCGTCTTTTAAAAAATGAAAACTGCTTTAGCGTAAGCAACTTCTTTCTGCACAATGATATAAAAAAAATTAACCCAAAAATTCACTTCTTCGCTCCATATCACAAGCCAGTCACATTAGACAGTTACGTCGAATGGCTTAAATTAGCAGATAATACACTACCACATACAACAAAAATATGTTTAGGACACACTACACACGACATTGTGAAAAAATTCAATTTATTTCCGAAAAGAGAGGTTTTTTATTTATATCTTGGCCCCAGCTGTTGCGATGAAAACAAAATCAATCTTAGAAAATCAATTATGACCCCTCAAACAGGCCCTCTTATGATTTTGCCTGTTTTAATTTATATGGGATATAACGAAATTTACTTACTAGGTTGCGATCACACCGTATTACGAGACTATGGAAAACCGGTAACAAATTTTTATCCGGCAGAGAAAGATATTCGCAAGTTTGAAACCAAAAGTGACGATTGGGAAAGCATTCTAGAAACCTTAGAGTGCTACAAAAGAGTTTTTACTCAGTACAGGTTTTATAAAAAAATAGCGGATAAAAACAATATAAAAATCATTAATCTTTCGCAAGATTCATGGTTACAAGAGTTTCCACAAAAACAGTTGGTCGACATACTGTAAGGAACTAAATCATGAAAGAACAACTAACAATTAAATGGGACATAGCCGCGCAATTCATCGATGATGATCCAATGAGACCAATTCGATACTCAAAAGCATTGCGTTATCTAAAAAACAAAAGCAAAAAAAGCACTCTCTTAGATCTCGGCTGCGGAGAAGGAACCGGTCTATCACTATTGCACTCACTTGGGTTTACAAATTTAACCGGAATCGAAGTTTCACATGAGCGTCTAAAGCGAGCTCGAAATAAAGTTCCGTCGCATACTTCCCTAAAATTTGTATCTCCTCAAAACAAAACTCTACCATTCGAAAACAATACATTCGATATTGTTATTTCACTAGCCGTAATAGAACACGTTCTAGATCCTAATCAATTCGTAAAAGAAGTACACAGAATCCTTAAGCCAGGAGGATCGGCAATAATATCTTCCGACTGCTGGCAATGGAGACTGTTGCAGATCCTAAAGGTCCATACCAGCTCCCAACCGATAGACCGAGCACCCTTCCCATCTAAATTCTTTAAGTTATTTAAAAGAAACAACCTGAAACTCATTCATTATGAAGGCTTCCCACTGCCAAGTATGAAGTTTAGATTCATTCGAGAAATAACAACCTCGTTAAAACGAACATTAAGAAGAACAGTCTACTTTGCCGGAGCCATAATAAGGAAACTTACTTTTAAATGGTTCCTCAAGAAATGGGAGTTCATACCCTCCCACACCAAACTAAATCATCAACAATGTGTTTTCTCCCCAAATGAAACATTTACCCCAACATCGTCCTGGACTTTTTACAAAAAAATTTCAAGTTTCCTAAAAATTTGCTTTTCTGATGAAAATATTTTTTTTTTAAAAAAAGAATCCTTCGATGATTAAACGCGGCACAAAAAAAACAAGCCCGTTATAACCATAAGGGCAACGAAGTGAATATTCCCGGAGCACACAAAATTAAGAATCTTTTTCTGGCTGCAAGAGCGAGATTCCCACAAAATGAGGCTATTATTCTGGCATATCACAGAATTTTCGCCCCCAAGACAGACCCTCAGCTACTGTGCACCTCCCCACGAAACTTCGAAGAACATCTAAAAATTATCTCTCAACACTACAACCCCATCTCATTACAAGCCCTAGGGAAAGCAACAAAAGTAAATAAAGTACCCAATAAATCTATTGTTATCACGTTCGATGACGGCTATGTCGACAATCTTTTATATGCAAAGCCGCTACTCGAAAAATATCGAATACCAGCAACCATTTTTGTTTCAACACATTACGTCAATAAAAAGAAAGAGTTCTGGTGGGATGAGCTCGAACGGATAATCTTGCTTGCTCCGGCCTTACCAGAAAAATTATCGCTCTCTATAAACAAAAAAGAATACACCTGGCTCCTTACTAATCAGAAAAAGCACAACCAACATTTGCAAAAATGGGACGTCCTCCAAAAACCAAAAAACGACAGCCATAGACTATATCTTGATCTTCACACGCTTCTAAAGCCGCTCTCTTTTGAAAAAAAAGAAATAATCTTACAAAAACTCGCTTCGTGGGCACGTGTACAAAACAAAGCCCGCCATAACTATCACGTAGCAAGTCACGAAGAGCTAATAAAGCTTAGTAGGTCACCGTTCATAGAGATCGGATCCCACACCGTCACACACTCAAATCTCGCCGCACAAACACAAGAAAAACAATCTTACGAGATAACCCAGAGCAAAAAATATCTTGAGAATATTATAAAAAAACCGGTAAATAGTTTTTCCTATCCGTTTGGAACCCACAACGATATTGGCACCAAACTACCCTCGATGGTCAAGAAAACTGGTTATGCTCTTGCAACGGCAAACTACCCAAATCTCGTTACAAAACGAACAGATCCTTTTTTGCTTCCACGCTATCTCGTACGGAACTGGGACGGAAAAACATTTTATAAACAAGTAGAGAAATGGTTCAATGGCGAATAAGCTAAATATTTTACAAGTAAATACACTCGATGTCGGCGGCGGCGCCGCGAAAATAGCCTGGAATCTATTCCAAACTTACAATCAAAACAAACACGCATCACACTTGGCTGTTGGCCATAAAAGCTCAAACAACCCTCTCGTCTACGAAATTCCTAAATACAAAAATAGCTGGTACAAATTTTGGGTTGCCTGCAGCAAAAAAACAAAGCCTTTTATTGGGAAAATAAAAGGAGCGGGACGAGCTCACGATCTTTTGCTTTCTATCGCTCAACCACAAAGCGTTCTTTCGTATATAAGAAGCACCGAAAATTTTAATTTTTCAGGCACAAAAAGACTTCTTGAACTTTGCCCAATAAAACCGGATATTTTACACGCACACAATCTTCATGGTGACTATTTTGATCTTCGCCTACTACCACAATTTAGCACCAAAATCCCAACAATCTTAACGCTTCATGACGCCTGGATGTTGGGGGGGCATTGTGCCCACTCATTTCAATGTACCAAGTGGAAAACAGGCTGCAACGACTGCCCTAACCTATCTATCCCTCTAACACTTAGACAAGACTCAACCAAATATAATTGGATGAGAAAAAAAGAAATCTATCAAAAAAGCAAACTGTATATCGCAACCCCGTGCCAATGGCTCATGAATAAAGTCAACCAATCAATACTCTCTCACGGAATCATAGAAAAAAAAGTAATCCATAACGGCATTGATCTCTCCGTCTTTAGACCAACAGAAAGCAAAAATAAGATTCGAGAAAAATTCCATCTCGCTCAAGACAGCTTTGTACTTCTATTCGTCGGCCATCTGACTAAAAGCAACCCCTGGAAAGACTATAAAACTCTTGAAAAAGCACTTATCGAGCTATCGAAACGACAAGCCAAGCAAAAGATTATAGTCCTATGTCTAGGCCAAGCCGCTGAACCGAAAAAAATTAATAATATCGAGATAAAATTTATCCCCTACACCAATGATGATACTATCGTCGCTCAGTACTACCAGTTGTCGGACGTTTATGTCCACCCAGCAAAAGCCGAAACATTTCCTAACTCAATACTAGAAGCCCTCGCTTGTGGCTTACCGGTTATTGCAACAAACGTCGGCGGCATTCCAGAACAAATAACACAAGACACAGGAATTCTTTATAAACAACAAAACGCTGCTGATTTGTCACAAAAAATTATTTCTTTGTCACAAAATAAATCAATACGAAAACAAATGGGTGTTAGCGCAAGAAAAGATGCCGAAAAACGCTTTGATCTTGAAAAACAAACAAAACAGTATCTAAATTGGTACCAACAAATCTTAAACCAGAGGTAGCTTATGCAAAAACCAATAGTTTCTGTTGTTCTTGGCTCACTCAATCGCTACAAGTTCTTAAAGCTCACAATCAAAAGCGTTCGAGAAGAACTCAAGCGTCTTGCCATACCGTCGGAGATTATAGTAATAGACGGCGGTTCAACCGACAGAACTATTAAATGGCTCACAAAACAAAAAGATATTATTTCAACGATCCAATACAACCAAAAGCCCAATCGTCGATCCTGGGGCTACTTCATGAACCTTGGGTTTAAGTCTGCACAGGGGAAGTATATCTGCATGATAAGCGACGACTGCCTACTTGTCCCAAATGCCATCGTCAACGGATATAAATTTTTTGAAGAAAAGTTGCAAAATCAAGAAAAAGTCGGGTCGCTCGCTTTTTACTGGCGCAACATTCCATTTCACTACCACAACTGGACAAAAGAGAACAGATATAACGTCCTGCAAAACTTCGATCGGACTTATGTCAATCACGGCATGTATCTAAAAAAAGCACTCGAAGAGGTAAGCTATATCGACGAAGAAAAGTACTCTTTTTACGCCGCGGACACCGACCTATGCTTTCGCATGCTCCAGAAAGGTTATAGCTGTCTGGAAGCACCGAATTCATACGTCGAACATTATTTTCACGCAAATATAAAGCAAAAACAAGAAAATTCTAATCGCCTAGATCAAGAAACATTTAATAAAAAATGGGCACCTGTGTTTGGCTGGCCGGAAAACAAATGCTCATTTTCGTGCAAAGAAAAAGAGTATCTCGATCCTAATCAAACGGTAAAACAGTTTACCCATGCACACTTTACTAATTTTGAGTTTTGGTCACTTTTAGTAAAAGATATCATAATAAGACGGAAAAACAGAGTGCTCAACATATATAAAAAACTTTTTACAAGTAATAAACCATGAACCAAGATCATTTCAACACCCCCATTTTATTTATACTCTTTAACCGTCCGGACACAACACAAAAAGTGTTTGATCAGATAAAAAAAATTAAACCAAAAACATTATTTATCGCTGCTGACGGGCCACGACCAGAATGCCAGACTGATACCAAACTATGCGCACAAGCAAGAGAAATTATTAAACAAATCAATTGGCCATGTGAACTCAAAACACTTTTGCAAGACAAAAACCTTGGCTGTGGCATAGCGCCCAGTCAAGCAATAACCTGGTTTTTTGATCATGTCGACCAGGGGATTATTCTTGAAGATGATTGTCTACCAAACCAATCTTTTTTTTATTTTTGTCAGTCCATGCTCGATTATTACAAACATGATACTCGAATTTTTCACATTGGCGGCACTTCATCCCAAAATCTAATAAAAAGCGATATAGCAAGCGATTATTATTTCACTCGTATCCCACGAATATGGGGGTGGGCGACATGGGCACGGGCATGGAAAAAATATGACTTTCTTCTCCAATCATTTCCCAACTTCAAAAAAAACAATATTATAAAAAACATTTTCACCGAAGAAACTCTTCAGGAATCATGGCTATGGACATTTCAAGAATTCTACCACTACGCACATGATTTATCCAAAATAACAATCTGGGATTTCCAATGGACTTACACAATACTTAGTCAAAATGGACTCTCTATAACTCCATGTAAAAATCTCATAAGCAACATAGGGTTCAGGCCTGACGCAACACATACAAAACAAGAAGACCTAACTTCAGGCAACAGACCAACTGAAGAAATAGATACCGAAAATATTGTTCACCCTCTATTTATAACACCTGATAAGAAAGATGAACTTTGGGTGATGAACAATATCTTTCAAATAAAAACCACCCCTAGTATTATATGGCAAACAAAAAAAGTGCTCACAAAAAAGTTTCCTCGATTGAAAAAGCTATATACGCTTGGAAAAAAGAAGCTTTTACGCCAAAAGATATGAATAATACAAAAAATAAAAACCCGTACATCTTACAAATCAACGCAGGAGCCACCCATGGAGGGGCATCGGGAATCGCAGTTGGACTATTTGAAGAACTCTGCCAAAGAGGATATCCATCAAAAATCGCAACCAGCTGCCCACACCCCAGCAAACAAAATTTTCTTCAGATTCCCCGAAATACTTATACCGACGCAAAAAACCTATGGGAACAGGCGTTCTTTTTTTTATGTCGGCAAACAAAAAAATACGTAGGAAAAGTAAAGGGCGCCGGTCGTTTCACTAATTTTTTGTATAATATTGGTAGGCCGTCATGTTTACTGAAAAACTTACGTGGTATCGAAAACTTCGAAAACTACCCAGGAACCCGCAATTTCTTCGAAAACCTATCCCCTTTCCCGGACATTATTCACGGACACAATTTACATGGACGCTATTTTGATTTGAGCATACTTCCAGAACTAAGCAAAAAAACACCTGTCTTTTTGACGCTCCATGACGAATGGATGTTTACCGGGCATTGCGCCTGTACTCTTGACTGCGAAAAATGGAAATCTGGCTGCGACAACTGCACAAACCTCTCAACATACGACCCGCTATGGCGCGACACAACCAGATACAACCTCAAGCAAAAAGAAACCATCTACATAAACAGCAAGCTACACCTAATCACCCCATCCCAATGGCTCATGGATAGAGCAAAGCAGTCTGTACTTGCGCAGGGAATCAAAACAAGTAACGTTATTCATAATGGAATCGATCTTACACTGTTCAGATCCGGAAATAAAATAGCAGCAAGAAAAAAAACGAAACTCGCTCGAGACTCCCACATTCTTCTTTTTGTTGCAAATCAAGCAAAGAGAAACCCCTTTAAAGACTATGAAACACTAAAAAAAGCTTTATTATTCATAGCAGAAAACAAAACCACAACGAAACCGATTCTGTTGATTTGCACAGGAGAAAGCGACTCCATAACCATGAAAAACAACGTTACGATACAATTTGTTAATTACATAAGCAATAGAAAAGAACTCGTTTCCTTCTATCAAGCCGCAGACCTTTTAGTTCACGCAACTAACGCCGACAACTTCCCCACAACAATCCTGGAAGCCCTTGCCTGTGGAACACCTGTTATAGGAACAAGTATTGGCGGGGTACCAGAACAAATTACAGAAAACACAGGCTTACTGTATAAACATAAAGATCACATCGATCTGGCTAAAAAAATTATGCTTTTATTAAACAATAAAAACTTACGTGATGCGATGGCACAAAATGCTGTCAAAGATGCACACGATCGATTTGACATACAAAAACAAGTAACCAAACAAATAAATTATTATCATGAGGTTTTAAAACTGGAGCATTGTGAAGCAACGAAATAGTCTCAAAACAAAAAAAACAAATATCGCTATTTTATGCACCCTTTCATGGGCAGGGGGAACGGAGCTGCTCAGACTATTTGTCACCGCACTCGTAAAAAAAAGCAGTCTCAATCCTATTTCTATAAAACTTTTCTTTCACGCACCGAACCCCTCTTTCAAGTCAAAAATAAAGCTGTATATAAAAAAACTAATTCGATATACCCCCCCAACAAGTCAATTCCTTAACCACAAACAAATGCTTGATTATTTTCAAGAAATTAGCCCTGAAAAAATAACCTTCGTTACTTACAACCATCAAGACAATCTTAAACAAAGTTTGTCTGACAACAAAATTGATGTTGTCTTACCACTTATGTCACCGCCTCCCAACGACCACACAACTCCTTGGGTCGGTTATATTTTTGACTTTCAACACAAATATTTACCCCACTTATTTAGCAAAGAAGAACGAATAGCCCGAGATAACGGTTTCTTATCGCTCATAAAAAAAGCTCCCGCAATTATCGTTAACGCAAAAACAGTAAAAACCGACATTATAAAACAGTTCCCACAACAAGATCATACTAAAATATTTACTCTCCCATTCGCACCAATCGCCCCCCAAAACTGGCTCACATATTCTTCCAATACCGTTTTACAAAAATACAATATTACCAACCCATACTTCATCATTTCAAACCAATTCTGGGTCCACAAATCCCACGAAACAGCGTTCAAAGCGCTAAAAATTCTTCACATGCAGTACCAACACACAGGTATCCATCTTGTTTGCACCGGGCATACTTATGACTATCGACAACCAACTTACTTTGATCAGCTTCAAAAAAAGATCGAACAGCTTGGTCTTACAGAAAAAATCCACATACTTGGGCATATTCCAAAAAAAGACCAAATTGCTTTACTAAAACAGTCGATTGCTCTTCTGCAGCCAACGCTATTTGAAGGGGGTCCTGGAGGCGGAAGCACCTATGACGCCGTTGCGCTTGGAGTTCCAGCAATCGTCTCAGCAATTCCTGTTAACAAGGAAATCTCAGCAGAAAGGCTGTTTTTCTTTGAAAAAGAAAACGCTCATGGCCTTGCAAAAAAAATGGCATCTATACTTGAGAAAAGTCCTACAAAAGCAACGATAGAAGAATTAATAAAAATACGGGAAGCGTCTTGTGAAAAACTCGGCATAGCCCTATTGCAAGCAATAAGCTTTGCGTTAGTCTCGCACAATAAAAGAAGAGATTTGTATGATGCAAAACAAAAACAATCTTAATCTCTCTCCACAAATATCAATCGTTTTAGGAACCTATAATCGATATGATTTCTTAAAGCTTACCATCAAAAATATTCGGGAAGAACTCAAACGCTTCGTACTTCCGGCAGAAATTATTGTCGTAGATGGTGGATCAACAGATGAAACCATCCCATGGCTCACCCAGCAAAAAGATATTATCTCTATAATCCAACATAATCGAGGCGCTTGGCAAAATAAACCAATCACTCGTCGTTCCTGGGGATACTTCATGAATCTCGCATTCAAGTGTAGCCATGGAAAATATGTCTGCATGGTCAGCGACGACTGCTTGCTCGTACCAAACGCCATCGCAAATGGATACAAACTTTTTGAAGCAAAACTAAAAAATCAAGAAAAAATTGGGGCCCTTGCGTTTTATTGGCGCAACCTCCCACTCCTGCAAAAAAATTGGGCAAAAAACAACACCTATCATGTTCTACAAGTGTTCGACAAGATATTTGTTAATCACGGTATGTATCTAAGAAAAGCTCTCGAAGAAATCGACTACATCGACGAAAAAACATACCAGTTCTACAACGCTGACACCGATCTATGCCTCCGCTTAGACCAAAAGGGATACGTCTGCGGTGATTCGCCAAATTCATATGTTGAACATTATAACTACGCAAACGTCGGCGTCAGAAGTAAAAACGAATCAAATCAGGACATCGAAACGTTTTATAAAAAATGGAATCCGGTTTTTAATTGGCCTGCAGGCAAAAATCCCGGGGCAACAAAAAACAAAGAATATGTTGATGAAGGCAAAACAGCAGAACAATTCCTTTCTGTCCACTCGATAACCCCAAAAACGATAGCTTTCATAGCAAAAGGCAAACTTCAAAAGAAACTGTTGCGCCCAATTAATTTGGCAAAAAAATTGATTGGAAAATTATGAAAAAAATACCGGTCTATCAACCCTCTCTTTACGGCAACGAAAAACTATACGTAAATCAATGCCTCGATTCAAATTGGATCTCTTCCAAAGGAGATTTTGTTACAACATTTGAAAGAAAATTTGCCAAATACACCGGCATACAATACGCCTCAAGCATTTGCAATGGAACGTGTGCCCTTCATGCTGCTCTTCTTGCGTTAGACATTGGCAAAGGAGATGAGGTTATTGTTCCAACACTAACCTACATCGCCTCAGTCAACGCAATCACGTATACAGACGCAACTCCTGTATTTGTTGACTCACTTCAAGACACCTGGCAAATGGACCCTATTGATGTTGCAAAAAAAATAACTCATCGAACAAAAGCGATTATGGCTGTCCATCTTTACGGCCATCCATGTGATATGGAAAAACTAGTTGCGCTCGCAAATAAACACAATCTCTTATTGATCGAAGACTGTGCTGAGGCGCTAGGAACCCAGTACAAAAACAAACACGTTGGAACATTCGGAGATATAGCAGCATATAGTTTTTATGGAAACAAAACTATCACAACAGGTGAAGGTGGCATGGTAGTTACCAATAGCCGATCATTATACGCAAAAGTGCAAAAGCTTAAAGGGCAAGGACTCACAGAAAAACAAGAATACTGGCATGACATAGTCGGATACAACTACCGAATGACAAACATTTGCGCAGCAATCGGCCTTGCGCAACTAGAAAATATTACTCAGGTACTCAAACAAAAACAAACAATAGCGACCCTGTACAAACAAGAACTAAATTACCTCCCTATAGAGCATCATAAACAAGCAAGCCATACTTATCATTCGTACTGGATGTTTTCTATTCTCGTCGAAAACAAATCTCTAAAAGAAGACTTGCGAAAAAAATTGACGCTAAACGGCATCGAAACCAGGCCACTTTTTTACCCAATCCACACCATGCCCATGTATAACGAAAACAACCTCGAGCACTACCCAGTCGCCCAAGACCTAAGCAATCGAGGAATCAATCTGCCAAGCTGGCCAGGTTTAACAAAAAAAGAAATAGTTTTTATTTGTACAACAATCACCCAGTTTTTTATGGTCCAAAAAACAAACTATCATGCTCAAAAAACAGTTTGATAAAACCGAAACAATCGTTCTTATAGGCTTTGGAGGCCATGCAAAAAGTGTCGCCGATATAATTAATCTCATACATCCATTCATACAAATCAACTTTTTAGCCTGGGAATTCTCCAGCGGCAAACCAATGCAAACTATAAAACATCAATCTATAATCACAATTGGAGATAATAAAAAAAGAAAAACTATTTACGAAAGTGTAGGGCCAAAAAAACTCATTTCCATACAATCTCCTTTGTCATACGTCAGTAAAAAAGCAACTATTGGGAGGGGATGTTTCGTGGGAAACTTTTGTCATATTGGACCAGCCACAATCATAGGAGACAACACAATTATCAATACTGGTGCTATAATCGAACACGATACGATCATAGGAAAACACTGCCATATCGCCCCCAAAGCAACCATCTCAGGAAAAACAACAGTCGGAAACATCGTCTTTGTTGGTGCTGGCGCCACAATAATTGATGGCCTTTCTATCTGCTCAAATGTTACTATTGGTGCTGGAGCGACGGTCATCAAAAACATCACCGAACCAGGTACATACGTTGGTACCCCAGCAAAAAAGACATCACCATGAGAATCTTCTACGCCTCAGACACCACCCCCAATTCCTCTTTTGAATCAAACCTCTGGAGAAACAATCTATATTTGCCCCTGATTGATCTAGGGCATGATGTCGTCGAATTTGAGTATGACCTGAGAAAAACGTTTCAAAATCTCAATCCAGCTTACCCAAAACAAAAGTTTTTTATTAAAACAAATCGTCCAAAAATTTCACAAGAACTATTAACACAAATAAAACAGGCACATGACAACAAGAAAATCGATCTGTTTTTTAGCTACTTTTTCGACGCCTGCATCTTGCCTGAAACAATTGATGAAATAAAATCGATGGGCATCAAAACAGTCAACTGGTATTGCAATGGCTCATATCAACTCAATCTCGTATCACAAATATCCCCCCATTATGACTACTGTCTCGTGCCAGAAAAATTTCGACTGAACGATTATAAAAAGTTAGGGGCTACGCCAATCTACTGTCAAGAAGCTACTAACCCCAATATTTATAAATCACACCAGTGCCAACAAAAATTCGATGTCACATTCGTTGGCCAGGCCTACGGTGATCGCCCCAACTATATAAAACACCTTCTCGATAACGGGATTGACGTTCGTGTCTGGGGAATTAACTGGGACCTGTATACAGAGCAATCAGTCTTAGATCAAAAACAAACTAAAAAAAGCTATCTATTAAAACTAAAAAAGCTATTTTCACGAGAGGGACTCTATATTTTAAAAAACAAATTCTATCGAACGCTCTTCTCCCCTAGCCCCCCAATATTGCCTAAAAAAATTATTGGCAACATCCTGTCTGATCAAAAGATGATAAAACTGTACAGCCAATCGAAAATAAATCTTGGATTGTCGACCTGCGGCGAAACCCATCTGAAAAAAAATCGAATCATGCAGATTCGCCTACGCGACTTCGAGGTCCCCATGGCTGGCGGCTTCTATATGACCGAATATATGCAAGAACTGGAAGAGTTCTTTGAAATTGGCAAAGAAATCGTCTGTTATCACAACAAAAACGATCTGGTCGACAAAATAAAATATTATTTAAAACATGATAATCAAAGAGAAAAGATTCGTCGTGCCGGACAAGCTCGCTGCCTAAAAGACCACACCTGGCACAAACGATTCGAAATGGTGTTTGAAAACGTGTTTAGAAAGCAACCATGATTACGGTTAAATTAAGCTCATGCTGTCCCAAGTGGGACTGGATTAGGCAAACCCCAAATCGAGATGGGACGTGGGGAGAGCACACGTTTATTTGTAATCATGAAGGTAAGTCGTGTGATTACTGGGTTGTCTACGAGAACCTAACAAAACAAGAACACAGCTCTTGCCCAAAAGAAAACACTGTTTTAATAACAGGCGAACCGCCGACAATCAAGACATACCATCCCAAGTTTCTTGCCCAATTTCAAACAATTATCACCTGTCACCCAAACGTATCACACCCAAATGCGATTGTTTCACATCTAAGCCTGCCATGGATGATCGGCTATCAGCCACCAAAAGAAATTTTTTCGAAAAGTTATCGTGAGCTTACAAAAACAACAAAACTCCCCAAAACAAAACTTGTTTCTGTTATCTGCTCAGATAAAGTTTTTACGACAGAACACAAGAAACGCCTGCTATTCATACAAAAGTTACAAGAAAAATTTGGTGATCGAATCGATTTTTACGGCCGCGGGCGTAACCCGATTATCGATAAATGGGACGCTATCGCCCCGTACAAATACCATATTGCACTAGAAAATAGTTTTATTGAGCACTACTGGACAGAAAAGCTCTCTGACTCGTATCTTGCCCAGTCACACCCAATCTACTATGGCTGTCCAAACATTCACGACTATTTTCCAAAAAAATCTCTTACCAAAATAGATATTAATAAGCCAGAACAGGCGTTTAAAGTTATCGAACAAGTAATCACAGGTAATACATACGAACAATCGATAGAAACGCTCGAACAAGCAAAAAAGCTTGTACTTAATAAATATAATATTTTCCCAAGACTGGCTAAACTTTGCCCCCAAACAGACATATCAAAACCAAAACCAAAAACAACTCTCTGGCCACAAGAATATTTTTATAAGCAAGACCCCAAGATTAAAAAAATAACGAGACGAGTAAAATATTTTTTTACCCGTCGAACACCATGAATAAACCACGGGGCATACGAGACCATAAAGCGCAAACGCAAAACGACACCAAGTGGCCCGTACGTTTTTGCAAATCGAACATAGCGACGAAAAACATCATAATCACCTAGCCAAAACCGATACGCTGCCCGACTTTTATATATGTAGTTAAAGACGTGATTTTTATCTATTAATTCAGCATCTTGTAAAGCGTGAAACGTAACGACCAAAGCATAAAATTCCATTTTTTCCAGATTTGATGACAGCTTATTGCTATGCTCTCGATATAAAGCTAACGGCTCGTCAATCGAATAAATATGATACTTCTTCGCTATTCTAAGCCATAAGTCATAATCTTCTGCATAAGATAAATGCTCTTGAAATAAGCCAACATCATCCAGAACACTTCGTGGGACAAGTACTGAAGAGGTACAATCGACTATATTTTCATACAGCATCTCTCTAAAAATATTTTTCTCTGCATGATGTGACTGTATAATCCCAGTCTTTCTTCCGTCTTTCGTCATAAATTCTAACGCTGTGTAGCACAACCCAAATTGCGAATCGCAAAGATTTTCAACAAAAGAAAGTTGCTTTTCAAGTTTTTCTGGTAGCCAACTATCATCGTCATCGAGAAAAGCAATATAGTCGCCAGAACTTTTCTTAATACCATGATTACGAGCGGCCGAAACTCCACTATTTTTTTGATGCAGATAGGTTACACGATGGTCAGCAAGATATTTTTGGCATAGTTCTCGAGTATCGTCAGAAGAACCGTCGTCAACGATAAGAAGCTCGAAGTTTTTGTATGTTTGTTGTAGAACGGACTCAATAGCATACGTGACAAACCCCCTCGTCAATCCGTTATAAGTAGGAAGAACCACCGATATTTTTGGCGCACCGTTCACCACCATCCCCAATTCTCCTCTCCACTAACTGACGATCCTGAATCTCAAAAACTCTATCCATCTTTTCAATCAAAGAAACTCTATGAGATACAATAATAACCGTCTTGTTTTTACTAATCTCCTCAATCGCCAACCTAATCATCTCTTCCGACTGCTGATCGAGCGCCGAGGTAGCTTCATCAAAAATCAAAATATCAGGATCTTTCAACAACGCCCGAGCGATCGTTAATCGCTGTTTTTGTCCGCCCGACAATAACGTACCGTTCTCACCAACCAACGTATGATATTTGTTAGAGCACTGCTCGATAAATTCATGGGCATGCGCCCGTTTGCAAGCCTCAACAACCTGCTCTTCGCTTGTATCTCCTGATGCATACTGCACATTTTTTTTAATAGTGTCGTTAAATAAAAACGTCTGCTGACTAACATTACCAATCAGTGACCGTAATGATTGCAACGAAATTTTCATGCTATCATGGCCATCGATATAAACATGCCCCGACACAGGCGTTAAAAAACCCAATAACAAGTCACAAATAGTACTCTTGCCCGAGCCAGACGGACCAAGCAAGCCAATCCGTTCGCCCCGCTTGATCGTCAGGTTGACATCCTCAAGAACAAGCTCATTCGAATCATACCCGAACGACATATTGTCAAACACTATTGAATCGCGAAACGAAACGATCTGAATCGTACGATCGGCAAGCGCAGGATAGGTCATGTCCATGACAGAGAACACACGACTTGCAGAAGCCAAACCATACTGAACTTCTGCATACGTATTAATCAATCGCTTGATTGGTTGATACGCCAATAGACTTGCCGCAAAAAACGAAGTCAACTGCCCAGGAGTAATCACGCCAGCTAAAACCTGTCGTGCCGCAACATAAAACACAAATCCGCTGCCTGTCGTTGCAATCGTCTCAATAAACGCCGGAGCAAACGCCAATACTTTCACATTGCGCAATACCGAAGAAAAGTAGCGTCGAAGATTTTTTTCCAAACGATCTTTCTCTACGCCCTCTCCATTGAAAATTTTTACCTCACGAATACCAACAAACGTTTCTTGCAACCCAGAGCTTATTACCCCCATCTCATGCTGAATCGAACCAGAAGCTTTTTTTACAGCTCGACCCATTTGCCGAATGCTAAAAACAATAAATGGCGCAACCAATAACGACAGCATCGAAAGCTGCCAACTCTGAAACAGCGCAACGCCCAACAAAAAAATCGCCTCAAAAAAACTTCTCACCCCGTTCTTTACAGCAACCGAAGCGGCATTTTGAATCATTGTAATATCATTCAAAAAATGCGCCATCAACTCACCTGTCGTTTTTTTCTTAAAAAAAGAAAGTGGGAAATAAACTATTCTACTAAACAGATCAATACGAAGGTCGTTCACCACTCGATTGCCAACCCAGTTCATGTAGTACATCGATAAATAGGCAAAAATGCCCTTAAGGGCGTAGAGAAAAATAAAACAAAAAATAAAGGGGATAATAAGATAGTCAAGACCACCAACAAAAATCTTATCGATTACATGTTTTAGCGCATAGGTTGGCGCCGCAGAAAAGATTCCGTAAAGCGTCGCCGTAGAAACCGAGATTGCGAACCGGGACCAATATTTTTTTGTATAGGATAAAATTCTTTGTAGATCAGACATATCTCACGTTTATTTTAGTTGTTAGACTTCGCACGAAAAAACACAGTAGCCTAAAGAGACTACTAGAATACTATAAATATGCAGAGTTCGATAGGTCCGTTATTTCTTGGGGAGAGAAGAAAAATGGTTAGAGAGTTGGTTAAAAAAATCGTCATAACTATTCTGTTGTCAATCACTCTTGCACCCATGTCATTTGCCAAAAGCAATACCTACTGGGGAACCGCAACACTCGTAAGCGCTCTAACCGGAGCAAGTTGCTGTGCCTATAGCGTTTGGAAAATAAAAGAGCTTGAAACAAAACTTGATCTCATAGAACTGCTAACAAAAGAGGAAACCCATAAAATTATCGCCCAAATAAAAACATACAAGACGCTGGCCTGGATATTTGGAGCTATTGGTGGAGCCGGCGCCGCAGGGACTGTTTTATGCGGCTATAAATGGGCAACGCAACCCAATGTTACAGGTAAACCAGATACCCCCGAACAACCGAACGTCCTAGAACAGTATGGCCTCACTGAGCAAGACCTACTTTTGATAAAAGAAATAAAAAATATTTTGAAGACAGGAGACTCTCCTCCTGAAACAGAAGAACTTGAGACTATACTGTCAAACCAAAAACTTATCCGTTTCTTGCGTAAAATAGATAATGAAGAAAACCGTGATGACGCTACAAAAAAAATCATGCTCCTCAAATACTGTATTATTGGGCAAAAACGTCACTGGAGAACAACGTCATTCATGACAACACACGGAAACCTCGCAAAAGATGCCAACAACCTTGGTCTCGGATGGCTTGGCCAGCAAGAAATGAATACTCACTTCCGAACAGCGTCTCTCGCTCCCGAGCAGCTCAACTATGGTGGATGTGGTTGTTCAAAACGGGAAAAAATAAAAAAATCAAACACGGCACGTAAACGTGCGGGTTCTATACTGAGACAACTCGAAGAAAATGAACAGGAACAAAGCGAGATTCTTAGCAGCAGGAAAGCAATCGATTTTTTTGGCCCAGAGTTCAACCCCAGCCAACGAGCTAAAATGATCGAGATCGCCAAAAACCTTGCCGATGATTACGTACGGCTGCTACCGAAGGAAAAGTAGGCAGTCGGCCCGTTCTGGAACCTCTGACATCCCCGCTCCTGCTCATCTAGAGCAGCCACAAAACCGAAGCGCATTATGCGCAGGCTTTGCTATTAGCCCACACCAAGCCAAACCAACACCCCACGTTGGCGCCGCTGTGGGCCCAAGACTCAATAAACGTGAACCAATTTACAAAGCCCCACAACCTGTTCCCGTAACGCCGCCAAAAACTTATCATCGTCACGCTTTTTTATCGCTTCATCAATCCAATGAACCAGCTGAACAACCTCGCGCTCGCCAAATCCTCTCGTCGTAATAGCAGGTGTTCCAATACGAATACCGCTTGTTACGAGAGGCGACTCGGTATCGAATGGGATCGAGTTTCTGTTCACGATAATATTGCACAAACCCAAAGCACGCTCAATAATATCACCGGTAAGCCCATGACTCTGTTTTGTGTCTAGTAAAAATAGATGGGTATCGGTCCCGCCGGAGACAACTCTATAGCCTAGATCTACAAACATTTTCGACATAATCTTGGCGTTCTTTAAAACCTGTTCCTGATACGTCTTGAATTCAGGCCTGAGCGCCTCTTCAAATGCAACCCCCTTGGCCGCAATCACATGCATCAGTGGCCCTCCCTGGCAACCTGGCATAACCGCCCGATCAATCGATTTTGCAAACTCGCCTTTGCAACAAATAAACCCACCTCGAGGACCACGAAGTGTTTTGTGCGTTGTCGAACTGACAATGTCTGCGAACGGCATAGGACTAGGGTGAACCCGTGCGGCAATCAAACCGGCCACATGGGCCATGTCAACAAACAAAAGGGCCCTATGCCGCTTGGCAATCTCATGAAATTTTTCGTAATCAACAATGCGAGAGTACGCAGAGGTTCCGGCCACAATCATCTTTGGCTTATGCTGAGCAGCCAAAAGATCAATCTCATCATAATCGATTAACTCGTCCTCGGGGCTGACACTATAAGAAACAAAATTAAACAGCTTACCCGAAAAGTTGAGCTTATGCCCATGCGTTAAATGCCCCCCGGCTTGCAGACTCATGCCCAAAACCGTATCCCCTGGATTTAGCTGGCTAAAATAAACCACCATATTCGCCGTCGACCCAGAGTGAGGCTGTACATTCATATGGTCGGTCTCAAAAAGCCTTTTGCCCGTATCCATCGCACAAATTTCAACCTGATCAACAACCTCACACCCCCCATAATACCGACGGCCAGGATACCCTTCGGCATACTTGTTCGTCAGAACAGACCCTGTCGCACGCAAAACAGAGTTACTCGCATAATTCTCTGACGCAATCAAGCTTATCGTCGATTCCTGACGCGCAAACTCACGCGCAATCAATTCAGATATAAAACTTTTCATAATAAAAACTCCGACCTATTGACAATCAAGACTATATCTAGGCACACTAAATAGTAAGAAAACTTGTGTATCACTGTACCATAGAGAGTCTACAATGAGGAGGATTAGGTCATGAGAAAATTAATCATAAGCTTGATAACGACAGCAACACTAGTTATGCCATGCGTAAACGTCTTTGGTTACCGCCGACACTATGGCCACCACCACAGGGGAGGCGATGCCGCGGTAGGCGCTGTTGCTGGCCTCGCAGGAGGCATGATGCTAGGAACCGCAATTGCAGGATCAGGAAAAAGCAAGGCTCGACAAGCAGAACAAGTGGCACAGAAAGCTCAACAAGAAACAGAGCTGCTGAGGCGAGAGCAACAACAAGAAAAACTTTTCGATATAAAACAAAAGATGGAATCTCAACAACGTGAACAGATGGTGCAGCAACAGTTTCATATGATGCAACGATCACAAAGAACGATCAATATGCTAATACTAGCGATTGTGTTGCTATTTATAGGATTGCTCGCGCTTGGGGTTGTCATCATAAAAAAATAGGGGGGCTCGTGAATATAAAAATAAAACAAATTTTAGGAGGCTTACTGCTCTGCTTCATGTTCTTCGGAACCTATCTCGATGCACGCACAACACAAGAAATAGGCGGGCGCTCCAGATCAAGGGGACCAGTAGTAAGAGTTGCCCGTCGCGGCCATGGTGGCCGTGGCAGTTATCGCGGCCACATGGGGCACCGCAGTTATCGTGGGTATCGCCGAGACGGATGGTACGGCTATCCGTATGGGTTGTTGGGACCTAGCTTGTGGTTCACAATCGCCTCAACCCGATCATCCCGCCCTAAAAAAGATCCCCTAAAAACAGAAAAAGAACAGGCCGAGACAGCAATCAGAAGTTATGATAAGACGCTCGACGAACTTGACCGATCAATTGACAACTTACAGTTGGTCGTCGCAAAACTCCCTTCCTCCGATTATGAAATAACTCGTTCTATTATCGACTACGATCATCAGATGAACATTCTTAATCTCAAACTGGATCTGCTTGCCAATAGAATTGATGCAGCAGAAAAATCCAAGAAGAGGATGCTTCTTGATGTTGTTAGTATCACCCAGAGTCAGCAAGCCAACCTAGCAGCAATGAGAGCCACAATCGACCAGCTCACGCGGGAAGCATCAACAGAAACTCTCAAGAACGCACACGATACAATCGAGTACCATGCAAAACAAATCAAGCGATTCTCAGAAGAAATACAACGACTGATCAACAAATTATAGCCGTTCTTCTATCAGACTCGGACAAAAAGGGCCTTTTATAGCAAAAAGGCCCTTTTCTCAAAAAAATTGCAATTTCTTCCCTTTTTCATAATATTAGTGCTCAAGAGGTTGGTAATGGTAAATTTGAAAGGAAAACAACCGTGATTTCCACGTCCGATTTTAGACGCAGCTCTACAAAAATCCTTTGGAATAACGAACCCTGGCTGGTCGTCTCCTTCCAACACGTTAAGCCAGGAAAGGGCGGCGCGTTCGTTCGAACCAAACTCAAAAATCTCATCACCGGTCGAGTTCTCGAGGAAACCTTCCGATCAGGTGAAAAATTTCCAGAACCTGACCTCGAATATAAAAAAATGCAGTATCTATACGCAGATGACATGTACCACTTCATGGACCAAGAAAGCTATGAGCAGGTGTCATTCAATCCTCAGCAAATCGAACAAGTCAAAAACTATCTCAAAGAAGAAATAATTTACAACATTGTCAACTTCCAGGGCAAACCGATAACCGTCGAACCCCCAATGTTCATGATTCTGAAAGTTACCCAGACGGTCCCCGGAGTAAAAGGCGATACGGCACAAGGAGGCAGTAAACCGGCAACTCTCGAAACCGGCCTGACCATCCAAGTTCCTCTTTTTGTTAACGAAAGTGATTCAATCAAGGTCGACACACGAGACAACAAATATATTGAACGTGCCGAAGTATAATACTAGGAAAAGGTGGGAGAGTAAGAGCACTGATTGGTCGATGTATAACCACCTGTTGCCTGAGAGCGCCTGCCGATGAAACAAATAAAAAACGATTTTGAGCCGCCCGCAAATATTATTACACCCGCATCTCGGCGTGATATGCGAGCACTTGCGTTCCATTTTCTCTATGCAATTGATCGCCATGACTACACGGTTTTACTCGATACAATTATCGAAAATTTCCGAAAAGGCTTTCGTATCGACATCACGGAAGACTCGCTCGCCGTAACGATGGCTCGCGGCGCTACCGAGATGCGCGAAGAACTCGATAGACAAATAAAACCACTGCTCCGCAACTGGAAACTCGAGCGACTTGGCTGCTGCACTCGCCTCATCCTTAGGCTCGCACTCTGGGAACTCCGGCAACCCGAAGCAATCCCAAGCATCGTCATTAATGAAGCAATAGAACTCGCAAAAAATTTTGCCGAAAAAGATGCGTATAAATTCGTCAATGGTATACTCGATGAAGCCTCGAAACAGCTACAACTAACCGACCAGGAAGAAGGAGCCAACCATGACGAACCTGAAGAGTCTTCAAAACAATAATTCTCCACTTTTTTTTATTCTCGGACCGTGTGTCATCGAAAACGAACAACACACACTTACAATCGCTGAACATCTAAAAAAGTTATCTGAAAAATTAAAGTTCACCTTTATATTTAAAAGCTCATTCGATAAAGCGAATCGAACATCGCTGCAAAATTTTCGTGGGGTTGGCTTAGATGAGGGATGTAAAATTCTAAGTAAAGTCAGGAAAGAGCTTGAGGTTCCGGTTGTCACCGACATTCACATACCAGCTCATGCAGAAATCGTAAGCGAACATGTCGACGTCATCCAGATCCCAGCATTTTTGTGCCGGCAGACTGACCTACTCATAGCAGCAAGCAAGACAAACAAAATCGTTAATATTAAAAAGGGCCAGTTCGTCTCTGCTGAAACAATGAGCAAAGTTCTCGAGAAAGCAACAAGCACCGGCAACGAATCAATCTGGCTTTGCGAACGCGGGTACACCTTCGGGTATAACAACCTGGTCGTAGACTATCGAAATTTCCCGATCATGAAAAAATTTGGCAAACCCGTAGTATTTGATGCCACCCACTCAGTTCAGAGGCCTAGCGGCCAAGGGTGTTCGTCTAGCGGCGACCGAGAGTTTATACCGAACCTTGCAAGCGCCGCTATCGCCCAAAAGATCGCCGGAATATTTATGGAAGTCCATGACAACCCAGAGAAAGCTCTTTGCGACGGACCAAATTCAGTCAGGCTCTCGCAGCTCGAAGGACTGCTACAATATTTAATCGGCCTTGACGCTTGGGTTAAAAATCGGAATCTTCCTGACCTGGGTAATTAACAACAGGATCTGTATTGTTGCCAGGCGTTGGGGGATCGAAAATGTCCGGCCTTGGCCAACAGCAAGATTTTTGACGAAGACCAAAAAGCCTACATTGCTTTAAACCCGTTAGAAAATACTTGCTAAACTTTTTCTTAAAACCACAGAAACACAATCTTGAATTGTGAAGACCAACCGTTAAGACACCAAGGTTTTCAGGTAGTGATTTCAGCAAATTAGCAACCAACCTCTCTGCAGGAAATCTTATCCAAAGAGTTTTAAGATTTTTAAGATTTTTTAGTTTTTCTATTGTCTCTTTAGACACACGAGTAGTAGTACCGAAAGAAACACTTTCCAAGCCCCTCATATTCACAATCTGCTCAACAACTTCATTCGGCATATTCCAACAAAAGTTCGGACAATTACAATCACCGTCAAGACAGCCACAAGGGGTATCTATTGGATCTTCAGCACTGATACCACTCAACGCCATTGCGAATACTTTCAACTCGGGAAGAGCTTGCACAAATTGCTTTAGCGCTTTCACAACCATCTTTCTATTATTATCTTGAAGACACATGCCCCAAAGACCAAAGGCCAATTCTCGCAGTTTTGAACAGTCCGCAATATCACCAAGCGCATGAAAGTCTTTGCCGTCAACATACGCACCCTCAAGACGCAATACTCGCAATTTTACTAGCTTCTTAACGTTTCTCAGAAAGTTTCCTGTAATCCTTCTGTTCGAAAGATTTGGATTGATAACGACTAATACTTCTAAATTTTTTAACGAGCCAGCAATATCGATAAAGGCACCCGCAGGAAAATCTTGATGCTCGATCACTAATTCTTTTATATTTCCAAGATGCTCGGCGCTATTTTTTAAGTCATTCTCAAACGATCCATCATCACCACAACAATGGTATAATCGCAATGCCTGCAACGTTCCCAACCCCTTGACAAGCCTCTGAAAACAATTTCCTTGTAAACAATCAAAACCAACAAGTTTTAGATCTTTCAGATTCGCACCATATTCAACAATAGTATCAATCATCTCGTTCTGCTCGTTCTCTTCTGCTAAAATAGAATGGCAACTGAACTTCTGAAGCTTGGGCAAGTTTGATAGAATATCTCTTAACAATTCTGGATTAAGATTTGGGTTGTTTGCAATAAGCAGCTCCTTAAGATTCGAAAACTTACTCAACAAATCGCAATCAACGCCAGCCCCTTCAATCCTTAGGCCAACAACAAGAAGCCACTTCTCTTCCCATCGGTTAACTGAAAGAAAATCTTCAAAACAATTCCAGCTTTCAATAGAACAGCTCGGCGTAACGAATAAAACAAGACCCTGCCTGTTTTTTTCCATAAATCGAAGCAAAGGCATATAAATAAAACTATCTATTTTTATTAGAAAGGGTCGATCGTAATTCGGATGTGAGCTTTCTTTGATATGAAAATCCACCAAAAAACTCATGTCTTTGCCTACCAAGCACAAAGCCCCAAGTAAATCAAAAAGAGTCAGATAAGAAAAAATTACGTCTTTGGTAACATCGTTAAAAACACCTGGAATGACATCGTCAAGCTCATGAAGCTTACCGGGCTCATCACCATCAACCACACGGGTGTCTACTTTACGCCTCTTAGGGCTTGGCTCCATACCAACAACAGACTGCGTACTCAGTAACAAACTACATAGAAATAAAATTATCTTTTTCATGATAACCCCAAAATATCTATTTAAAACAAAACCGTCGCCGCCGACACTTCAATTACAATGTCGGCGGCGACGTTCTTTTAGCTACCCCAATTCAGGAAAAATAAGCTCTATCTCTGTCCGAGCGGTGTCAGGCGCATCTGAACCATGCACCGCATTTTCACCAATGCTCGTACCATAAAGCTTACGCAACGTACCCTCAGCTGCTTGTGCTGGGTTGGTCGCTCCCATCAACTCTCGCCAAGCCACAATCGCGCCATCTTTTTCAAGCACCAACGCAACAACCGGCCCTGCTGAAATCGATTCAACAAGCTCGCCAAAAAATGGTCTCTGTCTATGGACCTCATAAAAAAGCTCTGCCAACTCTTTAGTCATATGCAACTTTTTCATGGCAACAATCGAAAAGCCATCCTTCTCAATTCGACTAATAATCTCGCCTGTACAACCAGCTTTGATCGCGCCGGGCTTGATCATCCCATATGTTCTTTCTTCCATAGATCTTCCTATTTTTCTTCGTCGTCATCGTTTTGTCGTCGAGTGAGCTCCTCAAATGCCTGCTGCATGATCGTCTTCGTAGGAGTTTTGCTTGTTGTTGTAGTTCGTGATTCAGATCTTCTTCCGGATGGCTTCTCCTGTGAAGCAGATCTTGACGCTGGAGTCTGTCGGACAAAAGTTTCACCCGATTTTTCTCTAAGCGCCTTCAAGCTTAAACCTAATTTTCGCTCTTCTCTGTTCGACTTGATAACTTTAAACTGCATTGTCTGACCAACTTTGACGATCTCATCAACTTTTTCTACTTCTTTGTCAGACAGCTCTGAAACATGGACCAGTCCTTCGATTCCGCTTCGCAACTTAACAAATGCCCCAAAGTTTGTAACCTTTGAAACGGTTCCTTCGACAACCTTACCAATAGGATATTCGGCATCGATATTTTCCCATGGATCGGTCTCAAGTTGCTTAACTCCAAGCGAAATCTTCTTGTTTTCTGGATCGATCGACAAGATCGTTACCTCAACAATATCACCCTTTTTGTATCGATCAGCAGGATGCACAATATGCTCAGTCCACGAAATATCTGATATGTGAACCAAACCATCAACACCTTCATACAGCTGAACAAAAATACCGAAGTCTGTGATATTTGTGATAGGTCCAGAAAACGTATCACCAACCTTAAACCGCTCAGCAACCACTTTCCAAGGATCTTCCTGCAACCTCTTGATACTCAGCGACATACGTCTGTTGTTCTTATCAAGCGCAACGATAGCAACCTCGACTTCCTGACCAACAGCGTAGTGCTTCGACAAGTTATTGATTCGTTCAGTCCAGGACACTTCGGAAATATGGACCAGGCCTTCAACGCCCCGATCAACTTCAACAAAAAGTCCATAATCGGTAATACTTGAAATCTTACCCTTGAGCGTCGCGCCAACTTTATAACGCTCTTCAACTTTCTCCCAAGGATTCTCTTCAAGCTGCTTCATCCCAAGAGAGATCTTTTCGTGCTTCTTATCAAAAGAGATGACTTTTACGGTAATCGTATCGCCAATCCTGACAAGCTCACTTGGATGAGAAATTCGTCTCCACGACATATCAGTAATATGAAGAAGACCGTCGATACCACCAACATCGACAAAGACACCGTAATTGGTGATGTTTTTGACAATACCCTGAAGCACTTGATCCTCTGCGAGAGTCTCGAGCGCTTTTTTCTTGTCTTCCGAACGTTGATCTTCAAGATATCGGCGACGGGAAACGATAACGTTACCGCGCTTCTTGTTTACCTTGAGAATTTTACAAATAATCTCTTGACCAACAAATTGATCGAAATCGGTTACCCGCTGCATGTCGACTTGAGACCCAGGAAGGAATGCTGGAACCCCGATATCAACGCTCAAACCACCCTTAACCTTGTGAATGACAACACCTCGAACAGGCTCATCTTTTTCAGCCAGACTAAGCAATTGGTCCCATGCTCGCAACGATTTTGCTTTTTGATATGAAAGAACGACATTACCGCTTTCGTCTTCTAATCGATCGAGTAAAACCTCTATTTCGTCATCAATATTGAGCTTTCTCAGCTCATAATCAGAGAACTCATATGCTGGAATCAAACCGTTTGATTTATAGGAAATATCAACCAGAACACCAGAATTGTCTTTGCCAACAATTCTCCCCGATATAACTTTCCCAAGCTTGAATTGGTTGAAAATCTCATCGTACAAACCGGTCAACTCGCTACGCATCTCATCGCTAAGCGTATAGATCTCTTCGAGCATCTCAGCACTCGAAACTGCAATATTATTGGAATTCTTTATCATCAAATACCTCTAGAAAAAGGCTGACTCTTGATAAAAACTCCGCTCCCAGACAAGAGATACGGGCCAAAAGCCAGGTTTTAGGTTATACTTGTACAAAACACAGGCCTAACTTTACCAAAATATTGATTCTTAGGCAAATTTGCACCTACGCTTATCGCCAGGGCTCACCTAACGGTTCGGCCAGGATTGCTATTGAACAGTCGGCCCGAAACGAGACTCCTGTATCGCCATCGAACGAACGACCCAAATTCTTACCTTTGCGTCACTTTCGCCTACAAGGCCGGCCTCGTACAAAAAACAACACATGTTGGGCATGCTTACTATCACGCCCAATATGTTTAAATTGACACGTATCCAGCACCCCTGCCTCAGAAATCTTTTTATAAAATAAAACCGCATGCTCAACCTGACGGGCCCCACCACGAATCTCAATCGAGTTATTGTCGCAAAGAATAGAGTCTAGATACGTTTCTGGCGATATAGCGTCAGAGATAACACGTAGTAGCTTGATCAAAGATGGGTTGGCTTGTTTTACTTGTTGCTGCAGCAATAAAACTTTCTCGTTTAAACAAAACTCCTGCTGGTGTAGGTAAATATATCGATTCGAAGCAATCCAAGAGATTATAAAAAGAACAAGAAAAACTATAGTGATAGCACCGGCAGAAATTCCAGCCCAAGAAATCAGTCGCTGGCGCCCTCGAATACGAAATAGCGAAAAAAAATCGAGCTTGTTTTGCAAATCACGCTTGTGAAAAACCGGCTTCACGAAAGTAAGTCCTCATCAAGTAATTTGTCGATTCTTAGGCCAGTCTTGCTCACACATAACGAAATCTGAAATAGAGCAAACTTACGCTTCAAGCCCATAGAAGAAGCAAGATACGGGCAACAAACAATCGCCCTCACTCCATGCAATCGATGCTCATCCAAAAAGTTCACAATTAAGCGATATAAGTTTGAGAAGTTATACACAACTCCCTCACAAACATCAAGCGCCCCTAGGGGGAGTTCCCGGCAAAACTCGCCAATAAAAAAATCTCCCCGTCGACTCAACTGACAAATACGCAGCTTGTCACAACTAATCACAAGACAGACTCGCCTCACAGCAAGTTTTTTTGTAATAGGCCCGGCTTTATATTTTTAACTCGCCTCTGAAGCTGGTCGTACGACAAAAGGCCCGGTTTGGCACCAAACTGACCAATCACCGAAGCACTGTTAACAATCCCACACCGTAAAGCATCCTCAATGCCCATGCCCCGACGTAGGCAACCAACAAAACAGGAGCCAAATGAGTCGCCTGCGCCAAGCGTATCGACAACCTCAACCGACATGCTAGGGTGAAAATAGACGGTATTATTCGTCGCAACATAGACACCTTGGGCTCCATCGGTCACTACAGCAATCCGAGGCCCTATTCCCATAACCTCTTTGAAGAAATTTGGAACACTAAAATATAACGACTCCCGTGACTGCTCGGCTAACGCGCCCATAAACGTTTTGGCCTCTGAACAATTCAAAATAAGAATGTCGATGTATTTAAGCGACTTCTTAAGCTCTTGAGCCCCTGTCGATAGCTGGCTAATTCCTGGATTAACCGCAACAGGAATGTTGTGCTTCTTCGCATACGCCCCAATCGTACTGAGCATTTGCGACGACTCGTGACTGAGAGAAGTTATGTACAGCTGACTTGCGTTCTCAATCAAATCTAAATCGATGTTTTCTTCTGCCAGAAACCCGTTTGCCCCTCGATAGGCAAAAATCGTCCGATCTCGGCGTAGTGAATTAACAACAAACGACGTTCCTGAGGCATGAGTCTGGGAGACGGTAATACTACTCGTATCAATACCCTCGCTTGTTAGATCTTGTAAGACAGCGTGACCAGCTTCATCATCACCGATCATACAGAAACAGGTAACGTCAAAACCTAAGCGCTTAAATGAAACAGCCGAATTGGTAGCCCCTCCGCCGGTGTAATACAGAACATCTTCAACCTCAACCTTGGCCCCCGACTCGAACAACATATACCGTCGCTCGCAATCACGCTCCGTTATGCTCATGCAATCGGCTCCATGATACTGTAAATATATATCTCGTGTTGCACCGCCAATCATTACAACGCTCTGCTTACTTGTATTTTTTGCCATCTTGCTCTCCATAGCCAGAAAACTTACAATCTTAATTGTTCACTGGAAACCGTAGGAAAAAACAAAACTTTACGCAAGCATATCAAGCTTTGCCATAGCACTAACACCTACAAGCTATTTGTTAACGTCCAATCAACTGTAAAACTAGAGCCCCCAACCCGCTCTTAAAACCCCCGAAGGGAAGCCCTAGGAAAAATTAAGCAAGCTTACCGTTAGGAAGCAACACGAAGTTGAGTACCTCGTCAACATGGTCAACCCAATGGATTTTAAGTCCCTTTTCAACACCATCTAGATCGATCATATCTTTTTTGTTCTGCTTCGGAAGCAAAATATTATTGAGCCCATACTGCTTGGCCGCTAATATTTTCTCTTTTAACCCACCAATAGGAAGTACGTTACCCTGAAGGTTGAGCTCTCCTGTCATTGCAAAATCACAGTTGACGGGGCGACTGGTCAACACCGAAAAAATTGATGATAATAACGTTATTCCAGCAGAGGGTCCATCTTTTGGAATCGCTCCTGCCGGCAGATGGATATGCAAGTCATAGTCCGTGAAAACTTTCCTATCAATGCCAAACTCATCAGCATGCGCCCGGGCATACGTTACCGCAGCCTGCGCAGACTCTTTCATCACATCACCAAGCTGGCCAGTCAGCAATAACTTTCCAGAGCCCGGCATCAACACCGCTTCAACCTGAAGAACCTCTCCTCCAACCGGTGTCCACGCAAGACCATTTGTAACGCCAATCTTATCCTCATGGTTCGATTCATCTGTAGGGTTAAGACGAGCGCCTAAGAAGTTTGGTAAATTCTCTAACGTAAACGAGACGTTCCTTTCGTCTTCCAATAGTGCTCGTGCATACTTGGAACAAAGCTTTTGCACATGTCGCTCTAAATCCCGAACTCCTGACTCATGAGTATAACCGTGAATCAATTCGCTAATAACTTCATCAGGAAAAGAAACACCCCTATCACCCAAGCCTGACGAATCTATAGATTTTTCAACTAAATGTCGCTTTGCAATCTCTAACTTTTCTTCGTAGGTATATCCAGCCAATTGTATAATTTCCATGCGGTCGCGCAGTGGCCCAGGGATCATCATCAAGTTGTTGGCTGTCGCAACAAACATCACTTTAGAAAGATCGAAGTGCACACCCAAATAATTATCATAAAAGCTACCGTTTTGTTCCGGGTCAAGCACCTCGAGTAACGCCGACGATGGATCACCCTTCCCAGAAGCACCAATCTTGTCTATCTCGTCAATCATAATCAGGGGGTTAGAGCTTCCAGCTCGACGAATCGCCTGAACAAATCGCCCTGGCAACGCCCCAACATAGGTCCGACGGTGCCCCCGAATTTCTGATTCATCATGAACACCACCAAGTGATAACCGTGCAAAGTTTCGTCCCATGCTACGAGCTATCGAACGACCAAGCGATGTTTTTCCAACGCCAGGAGGACCAGCCAGACATAATATTGGCGCATGACAATCTTCCTTTAAAGACATAACCGATAGATAATCCAGGATCCTGTCTTTTACTAAATTCAAGCCGTAATGATCGTTATCAAGAATCTCTTTTGCCTTTCTTATATCAATTTTTTCTTTGGTCTCAACCCCCCACGGCATCGCAAGTAACCATTCAAGATGGTTGCGCAAAACGGTCGCCTCTAACGAGTCAGGACTCGTTCGCTCTAATCGTCTGATTTGTCGTGACGCCTCAGTCTTTGCCTCATCAGAAAGCGGCATCTTATCAATATTATTCTTGAATGCCTCAAGCTCGGAGTCGCCCTCCTCACCAAGTTCCTTCTGAATCGCCCTCAACTGTTCCCTCAGATAATATTCTCGTTGCGACTTGTTGATTTGCTCTCGCGTATCAGTTCGAATCTGCTCCTCGACCTTTGCAACTTCTAAGTGAGATCCAAGACATTCATGTGCACTATCGACTAAATCATCTAAAGTGTCTTTTTCCAACAAATTTTGCGCCTGGTCTACCCGTAAATTAACGTGAGATAGAATGAACGTGATCATTCTTTCCGGGTCCTCCATCTGCGATAGAATCGCCTGAAAGTCAGCCCCGAGAAAACCTTCAGCCTCACTTACACGCTCTCCCATCGCCGCAATTTTTCTGATCTTACTTTCGAGAACTTCAGGAGGTTGACTTGCTTTTTTAAATGGGATGCTGCTTACCGTTGCACGCAGAATATCCTGATCAGGATAAATCTCGCCAACTCTCGCTCTAACAACCCCCTGAGTCAACACCTTGATCCCACCGTCTGGCAAATCCATCGCCCGCATAATCGTTGCAACCGTCCCAATGGAGTAGAGGTCCTGAACTCCAATCGGGCCTTGGTAGCCATCTTCCTGAGATTTTGCAGCCAACAACAATACCATCTTATTTCCGTCAAGTGCCTCACGAATACCGTTAATAATTTTTTCATCTAAAACAAGTAGCGGAACAACCATATTGGGAAAAACAAGCACATCAATTGTTGGGATAACAGGCAAAATCTGTGGTATCTCCTCCAAGAACTTTTTTTGCTCATCCATAAGTATCTCCCCCCCTTCAAGGTAGTATGAACGCAGAAATGATTGTTTTTTCTTTTTTAAGCCCCCCTTCAAGTCGCAAAACATCAACTCGCAGGTTCAGTTGTTAGTCTAAATGATTCGTTTTCATAAAAGCAACAAAGTTTGTAACGACCGCTTCTATAGCCTGATAACCAGCAGGTTCAGACCGTCAACGGGCGATCCAACAGCGAAAAATTGCCCACGATATGGATTAATGGTATGGTTTACAAAAAAGGTCGACTCATGTCAAAAATCGTGCCCCAAAAAATCGAAGCCAAAAACATCCATAAAACATTCGAATCCGCAAATAAAAAACTCCATGTCATTCAAGATATTTCAGAAACATTCGAACAGGGTAAAACATATGCCATCACTGGCGCCTCCGGAAGCGGCAAGTCAACACTGCTGCACATACTAGGAAAACTCGATACCCCAACATCAGGAAAAATAACCGGTGCCCAATCGATAGGCTTCGTCTTCCAGTTTCACTACCTGATTAATGAGCTGACGGTTCTTGAAAACATCATGCTGATGGGACTTATCAAAGACAAATCGAAAGCGTCCTGTAAAGACAGAGCGCAAATCCTGCTCAAGCATGTCGGGCTGACTGACAAAGCAAACAGCTTCCCCTTTGAACTTTCAGGAGGAGAACAACAGCGCATCTCAATTCTCCGCGCCATCTTCAACAAACCAAAATTCCTACTCGCAGACGAACCCACAGGCAACCTTGACGCAACCAACGCTGCCAACATCGTCGATCTTCTTCTTGCTTGTCGGGAAGACTGGCAGATGGGAATTATCCTCTGCTCGCACGACAAAAACGTCTATGAACGCATGGATTATGTTTTTGAACTCGTAAACGGAAAACTATGCTACACTGGCGCTTTGCCTAAACAACAATAAACCTTTTAATAAACCTCTTACTCCGGCACCCCCTATGCAAAAGCGATCAATTTTACGAAAAACATTCAACTTCGGCGCATTCACATTACTCAGTAGACTCCTTGCGTTCCCGCGGGTCTTTTTACAACTTAAATTCCTTGGAACAGGCGCTCTCGCTGATGCGTTTATCGCCGCATTCAAACTTCCAAACTTCTTTCGTCGAATCTTCGCTGAAGGGGCCCTGAGCGCAGCTTTCATACCAAGCTACGTACAACTTACCAAAAAGAAAAACCATAAAACGGCAAACGGCACCATGAGTCTCGCATTTCTCTTCTTCGAAGGAATTGTCTTGCTTTTATGCGTGTTCGTATTCTTTTTTCCTGAGATCGTCTTAAAACTTGTTACCCCTGGGTTCTCGGCAAAACAAATCAGCTATGCCGTACCTCTTTTACAAATCCTATTCCCACTTTTGTTTTTTATATCAAGCAGCGCACTACTCTCTGGCGCGCTGCAAGCAAAAGACCACTTTTTCGCCCAATCATTTGGACCGGTCCTACACAATATTGCCTACGTCGGAACACTTATCTTTTGCCTCATGTACCACCAAACCCCAACAATCCTGGCCGTGGGAATCCTCGTCGGCGGAAGCCTGGTTTTCATACTACATGTCACGCTATACCTAAGCTATCACTTTACCTTTGGGACGATAACACAGGAAGCTCGACGCGAGTTTAAAAACATCTTGAAAAAATTTCTCCCGTGCCTGATCGGCGTAGGGGTTGTTGAAATCAATATTTATCTCGATATGGTCATCTCTTCGTATCTTCCGGAAGGATCAATCACACTGTTATATGTTGGCAACAGGTTTATGAACCTGCCGCTGGGAATCTTTGCAGTCGCTTTTTCAACCATTCTCTTGCCGCATTTCTCTAGAATCTCAACCTACGCCCCAAAACGTCTTCACTTCTATCTAATCGAAACGGCAAAGTTTATCACCTGGATGATTGTTCCAACTATGCTATTTCTCTTCTTTGTCGCGCCAACTATTCTGACACACTTTCTTTCTGATAAATCGAGAGTCCAAGAAACGGTCGCCATTCTTGTCTGCTACTCAAGCGGACTCGTCTTCTACTGCTTCAACAAAGTACTTATTAACATGTTCTATGCGAGACACGATACCTGGTACCCAACCGTCGCATCAATCATCGCAACGGCCATCAACTTAGTTTTCAGTATTATTGGGATGCACTATTATGGCGCCCCAGGTGTCGCCGCATCAACAGCGATTTCAGGAGCAGCGTTAACCGCAATCTGTCTCTTTTTTCTTTATAAAAAACATAAATTCCGCATCCATGCCGGAAACTATCTTGTATTTTTGGGACGCTACAGCGTTAACTTACTTATTGGGATAGCGCTTTTTCTTGGTGCTCACAAGCTGTTCTGCTACCTGCTTTCTCAAACCTCATGGCATTCGTTTTTTTGCATCCGCTGGGGATATTGGATATTCACAATTCCACTATTTCTATTTACAATGATGGTCATGTTCTTCATAAAAGATTTATGTAAGCTAAAGCTCTACTTCTTAAAGAGATAGGATCGAAATCATGAGTAGACACACGAGATTGACAATAATCGTGACGATGGCCCTAAATATGGGAGTCTATCAAACCGTTCTTCCAACACTTTCAAGCGGCCCAAGATCGGTTACGATGGCCACGGTAGAAAAAGAAGAAGTGGAGATTGCAACCAGAAGCGTAGACGTCATAACAACCGCCCCACTCACCTTTGGCCCCAGCACCTTTCTGTCGGCAAATAATTTTTACCTGGGGGCTTCCAATACAAATCAAAAAACATACGCACTCTCGCGAGCATTTATCAATGTAACCAGCGACCTGGTTACGTTAGACTTCTTAGCACTTGCGCCCCAAAAAGCATTTGTCAATCAAAGTCAAAGCAACGGTGCTAAAGAGTCAGGCAAAACCGAAAACCCGCTCTATAACGCAGACATCGCTCACCTCTCGCTCTCCGGCCCCTATCCAGTCGCCGTTCCCGCAACAAGAAACCCAAATTACGTCGATTCTAATACAACAGGAACCAACCAAAATATTGTTATGGTTCTCAGCGCTACTAAAGGCGATTTTGTTTTAACAAACACAAAAAAAATCAACGATTCAAACGGCAACCAAACCGGAGGAATTTCGGGTCTTGCTTCGTCTACAAGTCATATCTTTGCGGCGGTCAACCATACAGAAGAAGCAACGTTCGGTGGAACAAACTCGGGTATCGCCGTTGTTAAGTCGACCGGCGTCGATCTTACCCCGATCGATGCAACAACAGGCCAAGAAGGCAATAAATCCGTTACCGTAAAAACAGTAGCTGGATCTGATGCAACAAACATCGACCTGCTCGATGGCGCAGTGATGTTCTGGGATTCGATTCTCAAGAGACTTTTCATTGGACTACAGGGAAAAATTAACTCTAATGATTCAACGTTTATTTCTGGTGTTCTTGTCGGAAGAATGGATGGAGATAAGCTTATTCTTGAGCCGGTCGTTCCAGCAAGCGTTATCGGAACAGATACGGCCACGGATAAGATTGTCGCATTTCACAAAGATACGCTCATCACTGCTCCAGACGAGCATGTTGCCATTCACAACATCAAAACCATGTACACCAGTACAGGAAAAGCATATCTAATCGCAAACGGAAACATTTATAATAATTTAGGTTCTATTATAAAAACCGAACTGTTTGCGCTGCCAATTATAACAACTTCTGATGATAAGAGTCTCATAGGAACCCTCGCAAAAAAAGATTCTGTTACACAGGAAGACGCGCCTACTATACCTGGTGAGCTTCGAACAAAAACCGACGCTGAAGCCAAGACGGGCCAAGGGACGGTCCCCGACACCGTCGAAAACATGTTCACACTGGGTGATGCCGTCTACGCCTGCTGTGCCGGCAGCGCCGAAAACGCCAAGGGAATATTTAAAAGCACAGCGATATTCGATGAAGACGGCCTAATACGAGGCTGGACACCATGGCAACGCGTTATGGGTTCAACGGATCCTGTTTTAAATGCACATATCGACATAGAAACAGGACAGTTTTGGTATCTAACACAAACAAACAACCCCGGAGACACCGTAAAAACAACTCTCTGGAGCCAAAATGACACAGAATTACTGGGCAACTTACACAAGAAGCTTGTCCTAGAGCTCCCTAAGGAAATTGGCGGCATACACCAACTCTTTAACTTCGATGAAAAAACAGCAAGCTTTCTCGAAGACGAATTCTCAATGATGGTGGCAACCGGTTATCAAAAAGTCGCCCTTATTCGATCAGGAAAAGTTGACGGGGTATTCGTTCCAACGTCAGGAACAGACTTCTCAACAAATCTAGTGGACAACGTCAAAATTTTTAACAACAACGACCTACAAAACATCGGACCAATATGCTGTGCAGCAACATCGCTCTCTTCTGATACAGACGAAGGCTGGCTTTTTGTCGGTGGGTATGGCGGCGCCGCGGTCCTACGCAAGGGGTCTGATGGAACAGGCTGGACTCAGCTCGACGACCTCACAAACAATATCTCAACACCAGGATTTACATTTAAAGAAATTGGCGATTTTTCCCGAGTCCATAAACTGGTCTGCGATAACGAGTATCTCTACGTACTCACGCCACGTGCGCTCTATAGAATTGCGATGGACGCTGATAAGTTTAAAGACACCAGTCCTGACGCCCTAACTGCTACCGTTATAGCTCAACCTGTATCCTCCAACGATTCGCTCTTGGATTTTCTCGTTTCTGGCAACGTAGGAATGCTTGCAACAACATCGGGACTGTATCGAACATCGAACGGTCAGACTATTAAATCAGGCAGCTCATGGACTGAGGTGAAAACGAAATCTGATCGTACTTTGGGTCAAGTTACCAATCTTTCAATGCAATCGTTGAGCAAAGGATCGTTTGATGGTGGAGGCAACCTGTACGCCGTTTCGGCAAACATGACAACCGATCTTGCAACCATTCTGCGATTTACCGTAAATAATCCAACCGGCACGGTTGATGACAACACAATACAGGCGATCACCGAAAGAAGTCGTGACCACTACTATGCATTTGGAGAACTGAGAACGACGTTCGTTCCAGATGGAACCTTTGGCTACCACACCCTTCCAAAACATTTTGACCGAACAGGATACGGACGAAAAGTCAACATCACCTCAACACAGTTTAGCGTACGCGCCAGCGATCGCAGGTTACCGCTAGGACTTGATTCAAGCGCACACAATGCCGGAATCCCCGTACAAAACACAGCTTCGGGCGCCTGGGTTATTCCAGGGGATTGGGGAATACGGGTCAACGAATAACTGAACGACAAATTAGCAAAGGACAATCGTGAAACGAACCAGCAAGAATCTTTTTTTCAAAACAGTCTTACTTCTTACCACTTTTTTTTCAATTGAGATTAGCCTAAGTGCTTACACTCCAACTAACTTCCATCGCCCGTATGATGTCGATTTTCGACAATATGAGTGGGAAAAAAACAATTTTCGGGTTGGGATGTTTGTTGAAGATGGCAAAACAGATAAGGGCCGAGATTGGGACTCGAATAAAGTCGGCATATTTCAGTTGTATAATACAACAGAGTCAAGTCTTGGGATGCTTCTCGGTGTTCCGAAGGACAGCTACCTCGACAAGCTTGCTAAATCGCTAGGCGTTTCTGCCGCAACAGCAACCGATAATAGCTGTCGTGGACGATTTAAGCTTGATGGTAACTATAAAGAACGAAGCTACACATTTTTTACCCGATATAAGCTACCAATAACACTTGATGGAACCTTCGAACTAGGCCTATTCGTCCCCTTCAAAGAAATGGAGCTGTATAACGTAAGCTGGTGTGACCAAACACAAAGCGTCCTTTCTGCTGACAGAGAGTTTCAAGAACTGGTGTCAGGTAATATCGAACAGTTTGCTCGGACACACGCCTGTCTAAACATCAATAGGCACGGCTGGAAAGCAAGTGGAATTGGAGATATTGCCATCATGCTCGGCTGGAAAAAAGATTTTAAGCAACTCAAAACCTATCTTAAAAAAGTTAGGATCAATGCAAATGTTGGCGTTTCAATCCCAACGGGCAAACAAAGGGATGAGGATCAGGCGCTCTCTCTTCCCCTCGGCCTTGACGGCGCATGGGGTATACCGTTATCTCTGGGACTCGATCTCGATTTTGTATATCATCTGAAAGCCGGCATTGATCTGAGCCTTTTAGGAACTTTCGATACCACCAGAACCTATCGCATGAAAACGGACGTTAATCAAACAGACTTCTTGATTCTACACAAAGGACAAGCAAGTAAAAGCCAAGGACCAATGTGGCAGTTTACTCTTTTTACACAGGCCAAAAAAATATTTTTCTCCGGCCTTTCGACCACGATAAGCTACCACTTCGTCAAACACGACGAGAACAGGCTTTCTCCTAAATCGTATGATTTTGACAACTCAATCGTCAATTCGGCACAAAGCCTAAAAGAATGGGCGACCCACAGCTTTGTTTTTCGAGGTTCATACTCGCCGCTGGGCCTCTCGTTCTTCTATAAACTTCCTGTCGCCGGAAAACGATCAATCCTCGCCAATACCGTCGGCGGACAAATAGCATTTAATTTTTAACAAGAATCTTGCCCTCAGCAACCCTTCTATAGTACTATAATAACAACATAACTTTCTAGTTGTATTTTTTAGCTAAAAGGGGGCTCGTGAAAAAATTAATTAAAAGCTCTGTCTTGGGCGCTTCTCTTTCCATCTCCCTCTTACTTGGCGAAATACCCCGAGACGAAATTGTTCGTGCGGTATCAAAACAACAATACGCCCCGAATATCCCTCAACTCAGGCAGCTGTGCTATTTCAAAACGGCTGAAGAAATAAATGCTGGAGACGATTTTTCACTTACTAACAAGCTGGTCGAGTGGGATCAAATCGTGCAGAATGTCGAGAAAACGTTAAGAGAAATCGACGCTATCAGAGCAAAATTCAAAAAACCATTCGATCAAAAACAATCTATTAAAGTAGATATGAGAAAAATACGAGAAAATATTTCCCGACTAAATCCAACAGACACAATAGAATTCGGCAGGCTAACTTCTAAGCAACTACACCTAAATCTTAAGAGCGCAACACTAGAAATCACAATAAAAAAGATGCTCATAGAACTTAAACCACTAAAAGAAAGATATAACAAATTAGAACGTGAATTATTTGAACTGTTTAACTCTATTTCGAAGGGGAAGCTATGACGAAGCAGATGCAATGGAGTGCTCTACTTTTGGCTGTCGTGGTCATGTTTACAGGACAAGCAAGCGCAAAAAAAAAGAGTCTAATTAGCAAACAAGAACTGATAGAAAGTACTGTGCAAAAGAAGACTGGCAAAGGCGGTGCTGAGCAACAGAAGGAGGGCAAAGTCGGTAAGCACAACTGGATGGAAAACCGAAAATTCTTCCAAGAAACAACAAAGGGGAAAGAAAGATTTCCAAGAATGCTTCAATTCAAGACATCAGAAGAACTCGACAAAGAAATACTACCTTTGACCTATGAGCAAAAGGCAACATGGGACAACGCCGTCAAACAAATAGAATTAATCTTGAAAGAAATGCAAGGCCAGTCCGAAACATACAAAACACACAAAAAAACTTTGCGTGATATTTATAGAACCGCCAGAAAAGGGGGGATCCAAAAAACAGGCTGGTGGCCTTGGGGTAAAGGTCCTAAGAAAAACTAAGTGGAGCCCATCTCTCTTGAACAAAAGCTAGAGGGGTTCGCCGCCAAGGTGAACCCCTCTTCAAAAAAATCCCACATCTCACAAAAATCTGCTACTATAATTAACTTAAAAAGAGCGTTTTTAACCTAGGGGTAGCAGATAAAAAGCCATGCCTAAGCCGATTATAAAAATCAAAAATCTTAAAAAATATTATCCTGATGAAAAAACACCAATCAAAGCTCTCGACGGGATCTCACTCGAACTCTATGCAGGAGAAATTTTTGGGTTATTAGGGGTTAACGGGGCGGGAAAAACCACGTTATCGTCAATCTTGGCAACCCTACACCCCCAAACCGAAGGCGAGGTGTTGTTTAACGACAAGTCGATCTATGATGATATTAACGCTTATCGCCGGCAAATAGGCCTCTGTCCGCAAGAACCGAATCTTATTAACGATCTTACCGTCAGGCAGAATCTTGTATTTGCGGGGCGGTATTTTAGTTTGCCGGAAAAAACTATCGAGCAGCGAGTCAGGCAACTCGTCGAAACGTACAATCTTGCAAAATATCTCGACTCAAAACCTAAGATACTTTCAGGCGGCTACAAACAAAGAGTTTCGTTGGTCCGAGCACTGATCCACAAACCAAAGCTGGTCATCCTTGACGAGCCAACCGTTGGATTGGACCCGCATATTAGGCGTTACCTTTGGGACAGTATCAAGCAACTCAAACAGGACGGGGTTACCGTTATTTTGACCACGCACTACATTGAAGAAGCTGAGATGCTCTCCGACCGAATTTGCATACTTGATAAAGGAGTTATACGGTTGATTGATACACCAACAAAGCTTAAGTCCATGTATCAAAAAAGTCGACTGGAAGATGTTTTCTTACAGCTTATGCAGGAAGAATCACAATAAATCATACTCAACTAGAGGATTTTCTATGAAAACTACAAAATCGTTACTTTTCATAATTCTTATCGTAGGAACGTTCGTAACCTTCGTGATCAACAAAACTCCCCAAAAAAATTCTGTCCCTAAAGAATATATAAGTGCGCAACAGTTCCTAGATGACTCTTTTAAACTAGCCCAGTCAATTTTTGAGTCTGGATATAAGCCAACATTTTTGATCGCACTATGGCGAGGAGGCTCTCAGGTGGGCATCGCAATAACAGAATATTTTGAATATAAAAACATGCCAATCGAAAATCATCTCGCTGTTAGAGTAAGCGCGTATAACCATGACCAGCTAAAACCGACCGCAAAGGTATTCAATCTCGACGACGTCGTCAAAACACTAACGCCTGACGATACCCTATTGATAGTCGACGACGTCGTTGACACAGGAACCTCAATACAGGCTTTGCTCAAAGAAATACAGACTCTATGTGGGGATAATACTCCAAGACAGATCAAAATCGCCAGCACCTACTACAAACCAAACTCTGCAATAATAATTCCTGATTTTTATGTTCGCAAGACCAACCACTGGCTCGTTTTTCCTCACGAATTACATGGGCTCTCTATCGATGAAATCAGACAAACAAAAGGAGAAGAAATTTCGAAAACTCTATAACGAAGCATTCTTATCTAAAAATCTTTTGGGAACTGATAAAAACAGATCTTTATATCTATAAGCAAGCAATTCTTGACGCATTTGTAGACGCAACGATCTGGTTTTTGTGTATTATTGCAACATTCGGCTATGTTTTTCCAATGATCGGAATGCCTGACCATTTTAGTGTATTCATCGCTATAGGAGCAATTGTAAGCTGCTCGTTCTGGGACGTTTGGGCAAACACAACTACCTTCGTCTCCGATATAGAAGGGGAAAAAACAATCAATTACTTCTTAACACTGCCCATGCCAAACGTGCTTGTGCTAATTAAGCAAGTGATTAGTTACGCTCTTAAAGCCGGTATCCCAACGCTAATCATACTCCCACTTGGAAAACTTTTCTTATGGAACAGAATGAATTTGTCGAACTTTTCAATGCTCAAGTTCGCACTCTTCTATGTGTTGATAAACATCTTCACCGGAGCGTTTTCTCTCTTTATAACAAGCTGCATCAAAGATCTTCATCATATGGCAAAAGTAAATATGCGTTTCTTATTCCCGCTCTGGTTTTTTGGAGGCACAAACTATTCGTGGCAAATGCTCAATAAGCTCTCTCCAACCATTTCGTATTGTTCTCTTCTCAACCCCCTTATATATGCCATGGAGGGAATTAGGGCTGCTGTACTAGGGCAAACAGGCTATCTGCCATACTGGATATGCGTTCTTGCTTTGACATCTTTTACTGTAATGTTTGGTTGGCTTGGAATTGCGCGTCTCAAAAAGCGCCTAGACTTTGTGTAGAACTAACTACCCGGAATAATCCCCTTGAACATCTTGCTATCATTTATCAGCGTTATCTCATAGGAACAATCGCTATAATCAGCAACATTTTTTTTGAGAACAACATAATGGTCTCTTGCCGAAGCCTTGATTTCGAATTGTTTCGGCTTCGCCCAATCTCCAATCTCTATTCTTACATCATCAGCAATAAACCTTTTTGCCAAAACAGTAACATAAAGTTTTTTTCTATCACGAACAAAAAACGGCCCGACAATATCATTATCAGGCTTATAAACAACATGATTAACGCCTAGGTCTCGTGTTGCAGACACAAACGACTCTCGAAGAAAACCGTCGTAGTCTACCTTGTGCAACGCAAGAATGTTAAAAAGCTCAGGGTTTTTCTTTTTTGTTATCGTAACATAGTTATATAGCGCTCGAATGGTTTTATCGTGGACTTCTCTTTCCCGCTTCGTATAGGCAGACAAGTTGTTCATAAATACAAGCGGCAACACCTCGCGCCAATGCTGGCTACGCTCGCTAAATAAAACCGCGGTCAGATCGTTCGTAAGACAATATGTTTCATCTATCGTCTTGATAAGCTTCGTAAACGCTCGGTTGCTTGCCCTCGTAAACAGATCATAAAAAGAAGCGTGAACAATCTCTCTAGCCTTCACCCTTTCCCCAGAAACCTTTTCATATAAACAGCGAACGTTCACTGTTTTCTTTTCGGAACCTAATCTTGGTTCAAAAAACTGCTTCCAAAGGGAGACCTTTCTCCAAGTTCCCTTTTTCCCATAAAGGCCATATAACCTGTGCTTTATCTTTTCAAAATTAGGCGTAACACTCGCCTCAGCATCAAGCGCTAGAATCGTGTGAATAGAATTTTTGGGCAAAATTTTATCCAGACCCACATCGTGCGTTGCCAGCGCAACGGAATCCATTGAATCTGAAACGGTATAGAGCAATAACTTTTGATTTTTCTGACTAACCAACTGATTATCTATCAAATACGTTACAAGTTGATTCGCTGCATTTTGATAAAGCTGCCTTCCTAAAAACGACTCTCTCTCATACTCGAGGGGAACGAGCTGTAAAAAAATATGTCTATCGCCAGCAACATACTTGGCCATCTCCTGTGCAAGATGCTCAAGCGAAGTAAAATCAAGATACCCCCGACTATCTTTTTTATAGAAAAAAACAAAAACTACTTTTTCTGTTTTTTCTTTTTTTTGAAAAATATCGATCGTTTGTCGAAAAAGCTTTGTATCGTTCGCATAAAAATAGTTATCTTTTACCTTGAAATCAGTAAAAAAATTACAATATAAGAAACTGTTTCCACAAACACAAACCAGTGCTGTCGAAAACAGCACTAAAAAACAGTTTTTATACATACTAAAGACCCTTATCAATCGACACGGCGATACGACCAAGCTATCCTATTTTAATATCTTGGTCACTCATAACCCCCTGCAGTTCATATGCGATAGCTTTCGTCTTTGCTGCAATGACAGCCTGGGCAATCATGTCTTTCTTGGTGCGAATTCCTTCGTCCTGCTCGTCAACCTCCAAAAAAAATACAGTATTATTTTTTAGGTCCTCTTCGATCTGTTCATAAAATTCAACCGGAAGAGCTGAACCGTTAAAATCAAGATACCAAACAAATCTCCGCACCAACGAATCCCACAACTCATCCAAATTGTCTTGGTCGTTTATAATGCTCCGTTTGCCAATCGTATGCAAGTTGTCTGCTATTGACAAGAACGATGGCCAGATACTTCGATACGACTCCTCATACCAAATAGCTTTGCCAATTGATGTATCAAGAAACCTGATAATAAGCGACCGAAACTTCTCCTTCAACTCGCGCTCTTCTTCTTCTTCTTTGATAACCGCCAATCGAGATTTTACCAGTTTCGTAATATCAGAAGACATTTTTGAGATAAAAAGATCAGGCTGAGACTGAAACGAATCATACCGGTCGGTGAACCGGTCGAGCATCAAGTCTTCAACGTTTCCCCGGATAATCTTGAACTGACCATCTGGGTTAACTTCATTTTCGAAGTATTTTTCAAAAAGTTGCGGCAAAACCTTTGAAACCTGGTCAACAACCGTATAGTCAACGACGTGACAAGACTTACAGTTGTTATAAAACAGTCTCATGCAAGAGTATGCTTTTTCTAGATCGAGTTTCACCTCATTAGCCGTCAGCCAAAACTCAACAAAGTCACGTCCGTCCTGAGAAAAGGTTTCATAAAAATTTTTATTGCACATCCGTTTCGCATGTCGAACAACCATATCGTTTAACGAAGCCGTTTGCGCTCCACCCACGAACCCGTTACCCACAATAAAACAAAGCACTCCGGCCAGGATAATTGCTTTTTTTGTTTTCACAAGCTCCCCCTTTCTGCTAAGGTACTGAAATATGTAAACAACATGAAGGCTAGCACGAAGATTACCCCTTTTGCAAGCATATGAAACCGTCTGTTTTTAAAGGAGAATGTTCATGCCCTTGTACCAATACGATTCTTTTAACAGGCGCGGCAAAAAAATAACCGGCACCATCGATGCCGCCTCAAAACAGGACGCTATAACTATCCTGCGAGGCCAAGGGCTTATGCCGACCAACATCGAAGAAACCTCTGCTGCAAAACTCGAGGGACCGTTCTGGAAAAGGTTTTTCCAAAAAAAGGTTGATATTAGAACAAAGGTCCTATTCACCAAGCAACTTGGAGTTCTGCTCAAGTCGGGAGTCCCTCTTCTCCAAGCAATCGAACTTCTGACTGAACAATTCGAAGGCGTCTTTAAACGTGTTTTGATACACATCAAAGATGGCATTAAAGCTGGAGAGTCGATCGCTTCAGAGATGAAAAAATATCCTAAAATCTTTCCAAACGTGTATGTCCAACTCGTCAGAGCAGGTGAAGCAAGTGGCAAGCTAGAAGTAATTTTGAACCGCCTAACGACATATCTAGAAAGAACTGAAGAGACAAGAAAAAAAATTCGAAAAGCTCTTGCCTATCCAATCGCGATGCTCTCGTTTGCGGTTCTGGTCGTCGTGGGCGTCCTGACATTTCTTGTGCCTCGAATTAAAGACATGTTTGCTCAGATGGGACAAGAGCTACCCGGCCCCACACAACTATTGATCGGCATGTCAGATATACTCATGAACAACCTCGTTCTTATTTCGATACTCTTTTTGGGCATAGTCATAGCATTTACGCGCTGGAAAAAAACCACGAGGGGTCAATATAAATTCGACGAGATAATTTTAAGACTTCCCCTTGTATCGTACTTCTCAAAAACAAAAGCGGTCGTACAATTTAGCAAAACACTCGGTATGCTTTTAGAAAGCGGGGTCAATTTAGCTGAGGCGCTCGACATCGTATGCAATATTATTGATAACGAAGTGTTAACACAAAAACTACTCGAAGCACGAGACAGCATAATCAAAGAAGGCAAGATCGCAAAATATTTGAAAAAAACGAACATGTTCCCGGCAATCGCCAGTTATATGATAAGCACAGGAGAAGAGTCGGGACAGCTAGCCCAAATGCTTTTGACCGTTGGGAACGATTATGATACAGAATTAACCGAGATAACAGAAAGCATGACAAGCAAAATCACGCCTATTATGACAATCGTCATGGGCCTTATTGTACTCTTTATTATTTTGGCAATATTCTTACCAATTATGCAAATGAGTGAGGGAATGGGAATTTAGAAATAACAAAACTAACAAAACGAAAGGAGATCATTATGACTCGCAATAAACAAGAAGCGTTTACATTGATGGAAATCATGATCGCAATGGTCGTACTTGGCATTTTGGCAACACTTGCCATTCCAGGCGTCATGCGTATGAGAGAAAAGATCAGAGTTAATCAAACAAAGGCGGTAATGGCTTCGCTTGAAACAGCTATTAATGATTATCGTGAAGACATTGGACACTTTCCAACACAACAAGAAGGCGGCCTTGAAGCGCTCGTCGTTAGACCGAGAGGACCTGCAGCACAAAAATGGGACGGCCCATACCTGAAGGGAAAAACCGAACTTCCTCAAGACGCCTGGGGAAACGACTATGAACTCAACCTTGGGGCTGCTATAAAAAACAAAGCCAAACATAAATACTATGAGATAATCTCCTACGGACCAGCCGGACCCGAAGACGAAAAAGACATTATGTTTACGGGAGAATAGCACGTGAAAGCTTGTCGTCAGGCTTTTACCATTATCGAAATAATGCTTGTTGTGGTTGTCATCGGCGTGGTGGCAACCATAGCAGCACCACGAATCATGAGAAAACCTCCCTCGGCAAAATGGGAAAACGTACTCGAAGAACTGAACAATCTTGTTTCTTACGCACGACAGGAAGCAATCGCAAATTATAAAATCTATCGATTGCACTTCAAAATAACACGCGAGAATAGAAGTTTGGTCCAGGTCGAGCTTGAGCAAGACGATCAAGAAAAGCCGGTGCGCAAGCTATACACGACCGTCAAGTCCTACTACTTTAATCCACAATACTCGTTTCCTGAGCCGATCACGATGCACGGCGTATACCACTCAAAGACAAACGAGCTCGAAGAAAACAATCTGCACGCCTACTGTTATATAATCCCTAATGGACTCGTACAGGCGACATGGATCCACCTCGAAAGAACAAACGACAAAAAATCAACCGTTACGTTTGAGATGCAGCCATTTTTTGGAAAATTTGTGTTACGAAAAAACTTTATTAAACCAAAACGATAACAATATCTTTTTATGGCAAATAAATCAGGTTTTACATTTGCAGAAGTTTTGCTCGCCCTGCTCGTCCTAACCGGGTCAATGTATGTCTACTCAGGCTTGCAGTACCGCGCTATAGCAAAAGTACGAAAAAGCACAGGACAAATCGATCGCGTTTTTTTTATCAAAAAATTTTTATACCAGCTCTATACAAAACCGGCAAAAGCTCAAAAAAAACGTACCTTAAAATTAACAACCCCGGACACAGCCATAACCACCCATAAACAAAAAATTGACCCCAAAAAGTCGTCCCTTAAATCGTTTGCTAAAGAAATCGATATTATCTGGTCCCAAGGAGAATGGAACGAAAACATCAATATAAAACCAGCAAAAATAACAATGATTAGTTTTGTTGAGAAAGTTGGTGAAGATGAAAAATAGTAACGCGTTCACCCTCATGGAGCTTCTGCTCGCCTTAAGCGTCTCTGGATTTATTATTATCGGAATGATGCAAGGCTTTCGTAACACAGAAAAAATTCTCTCCAAATCTAGATCGATCCTGCAAATCAACAGATCGGTCTGCCTTCTGTTTAATCAAATCGAACGAGATTTTAACACAGCTATTATTCCAACGATTGCCAAAATAGAAAAAACGAAAGATAAAAAAATAGAAGAAAAGAAAATAGACGAGAAGAAAGATAAAGTTAATTTCTTTTTCGCAGAGTCAACCGAAGAAGACGAAAAAATAAAAATTGGTGAAAAAAAATATGAGTTCTTTAAACGCGTCTCTTTCGTCAACACAAACCCTCTCCAAATATGGGGGCAAAAGCGTTCAAAGCTCGTTCGTGTGGGATATGAGCTCGTAAAAAATAAGCACCGAAGCAATCGTGAAAATATAAGTTATGATCTCTATAGAAAAGAAACGTTTGACCTCAGTAATACAGCGTTTAAAACAAAAGAAGCAGAAAATTTAGCACAGAAAGAAATTTCTGCTATTTCAAAACAGCTCGTTGCAACAAATATCAAGGGCATGTTTCTCGAATATGGTATGCCTAAGCCTAAAGATAAAGACGATCTCTTGCTTATAAGCGAGAAACAGGAAGAACAACAGCTCGAGCTCTTTTCGTGGGGAAAAATAAAAGAAACAAAAAATGTTGTCCCGCAAACCGTTGAGATGCATATTGTTTTTTGGGACGAAGGTCTGAAAAGCGAAAAGATGTTCAGCTGCTCTATCCCGATTTTTTCATATCCGACACAAAAGAAACAAGCTGAAAAAAAAGAAGATAAAAAGAATGAGCCAGCACCCCAACCAAGGCGATAAAACATGAGAAAACCAAAGGCTTTTGTGCTCCTATTTGCACTATCAATTCTATCGCTAGTCACGATTCTGACCCATCAGCTCCTACGCACCGTATATGTCGGTTGGCATTTCGATCGTGCAATGGTTGATCGAGAGCATGCCGAGATGCTCGCTCTTGGTGGTATCAACTTGGCAATCGCTCAGCTAACCGTCAAAAAAAAGTCGTTTAAAAAAACTGAGTTCTCAACAGAAAAAAAACTCAGTCAAGAAGAGCTTGCGAAAAAAAACAAACAAGAATTTAACGACTTTCTACAACGAGTACTCCCTCACATGAATCGCTGGCAACTGTTTTCACTCGACAAAGCCATTGACGGCATCGATGGAGAACTGAAGTTCTGCATCTCCTGTGAGAACGGGAAAATAAATATTAATGAAGCATTCGATTTTCAAAAACAGGAATTTAAACCAATTTACAAAAAATTTCTTGAGCGCCTCACCTTTCGAGGCAAAGAAAAAAGCGCAGGCCAATTTCTCAAGAACCTCACAAAATATCTAACAAAACGAAATAAAAAAATAGAGGACATATCGCAGCTGTATGAAGATACCGATTCAAGCGTCTCTGAACTCTTTTACGAGCCGCCACAACGCACAATAAAAGTGAAAGCTGCAAAACCGAACAACTCGCTTACCGTACAAGATATTTTTACAATCTGGTCAAACAGCGAAACACTTGAAGCACTTTTTCTTTCAGATGCATTATGCGGCATGCTCGGCCTCCGAAGACCACACGCTTATGACGCGCAAACTCGTAAAGAAAAATTTAAAGAGTTTATCAAAAGCTTTGATCCAGGAACCGACCAAAATACGGAAAAATACTGGAACATGGTTAATCCGCTCTATGAAGCGAAAAACACCGCTAAAATTAAAGATTTGAAAATTTTCTCCTCAAAGTTTGAGCCGAAGGTCTATTCTGTGCTATCTTCTGGGAAAGTCGGAAAGGTCGAACAGCGATTACTAGCAATAATCGAAAAAGTCCACCAGGAAAAAGAACAGGGAAAAAATAAGACTCCCGACGAAAAACCAAAACAGGAAAACAAAGACAGCGCCAAAGATCAAGCTAAAACGTTTAGAATAGTAAGATTATATTGGATTTAAGGGTACAATGTGAAAACAGAAACACGCGTCGGAATATTTGTTATCGTTGCGATCGGCATTTTCTTTTACTTGAGCCTGAACATCGGGGCGATCCGTCTCGACCAACGACAGTACTACTCCTATAAAACCTACTTTGATGATACCGGTGGTCTTGATGAAAAATCACCAGTCAAAATCGCTGGTGTTGAAATTGGATGGGTTGAGAAAATAAATTTGCTTGAAGGCGGTAAAGCAGAAGTTCTCTTAAAAGTTCACAAGCGATATAAACTTGCTCGTAATGCATATGCGACCGTTCAGCAAGAAGGTTTAATTGGAACAAAACATATCGATGTTGATCCTGGCGATCCAACAACTGGTTCGTTGCCACCCGGATCTGTGCTTGCGATGCCTGGTCGAGCACCAACAAGCGTTGGGGATCTGCTTGAACAGTTTAAAGAGATCGCCGGTGGCATCCATGACGTGGTATCTTCATTCAAAAACACATTTGGCACACGCAAAGGTGAAGAGAATCTCAAGCTCGCACTTAATAGTGTTGCAAAAGCATCAGATCGCATGGCAAATTTCTCTCACGTCCTAGAACGAACGTTGGCAAAAAATGAAAATAATCTAAACGGAATGATCAAAGATTTCCGATCAACAGCAAACCACTTAGTCAAAGCGGTTCCTTCCATAAAAGACGATTTCCACGGCATCAAAGTCGCCTTTGCTGACGACACCATGCCACACCTGGCCGCCGCAAGCAAAAAGGTAGAAGGTACGTTTGATGAAGCGGAAAAAGTTATGGAAAAGCTTAACGCCGGCCAGGGGGTTTTGGGTAAATTGATTAATGAAGATGAAACGTATGGCGATCTTAAGGGAGCGGTCAAAGGGTTCAGCAAGATGGTTGGCAAAGCTGAGTCGATAGACATTCTACTCGATATGCACTCTGAATCACTTTTCAAGACAGATAATTCTAAGGGATATTTTGAAGCCAGCCTCAGACCATATAGCGATTACTTTTATAAACTCCAACTGGTCTCTGATGAGCATGGCAGCGTGAAAAAGACGGTTAAATATCGCAAGCGCTTTGATTCACACAACAATCTTTTAAAAACCAATGATCTTACAACGCAATATGAAAGAATGGATCTTGCCGATCGAGAAGAAGAGGTTCTGCAAATAAAAAATGACATTCTGTTTGGATTCCAATTTGGAAAACGGTTCGATCGAATCGCCCTACGAGTTGGATTATTTGAAAGTACATTTGGAGCCGGTGTGGACTATTACGTTCCATTGCGCACTAACAAAATGCACTGGGTTACAACACTTGAAGCGTTTGATTTCAATGGGGCCAACCGCATTGACAGTAATCGACCACACGTCAAGTGGATCAATCGACTCTTCTTCATGAGAAATGTTTATACAACGTTTGGTTTTGATGACATCTGCAGCAAGGGTAACTCGTCACCATTCTTCGGCGCTGGCCTCCGATTTGGTGATGAAGAGATCAAGTACCTACTCTCGTACTTCCCGACAAGCGGCCTACAACACAAATAAAACCCTAGAAATACACCGGTAAAACCAGCAAAAAATTACCTTGACAAGAAACTCTCACTCGATAAAATTTCGGTAAGGGGAGCGCCTGCGCGAGAACCATCTTTTTTCATTTCTTTCAAATTCTTGGAGACAGCTATGAGAACTATCGCTCTGTTCACTTTCTTATCGTTTATCACAGGCTTCGTCGCAACAAGCGACCTTAATTCGATGAAAAAAAACAACTGGCCTAGGCAGCCAACCCTCGAGAATGACATTTTAAGACTAGTGCTCGAACGAAGCAAGCTTGAGACAACCAATAACAATCAGGGCTCAAGCCAACGACGTTACCCTGTTGCACCTCAACGGTATCCCGTTGCTCCCAAAACAGTATACGACGACATCGATTCATTCGAACTGCCAATACTCGAAGAGCCTAGAAAGCTCCCAACCGCCCCTACATTTAACCAGAACGAAATACCAACCTTCGTAGAAACACCCTACAGAAATCACAATAGAACCGAGAGCTTTCTGACACAAAGCAATCCAAATACACAATTATCGCCCGAGGAGAAAGAAGAATTTCTTAGTTATCTACGCAAAGAAAAAAACTATTTAGCAGAAAGAATTAAAGAAAAAGAGGCTTATATACGTATACTAAAAGATGACATCGCCGAAACAGACGGAGAATTTATAAAAGCAACACAGAATTTAGACAAAGACTTAGCAAAATGCTTCCAAGAGTGGTTAGAAGAACTAGAGCAAAAACTATATCACAAAAATTGCGAGCTAACCCAACTTATTAAAGATAAAAAATATATTGAGGATACGGAAGAGCGTTTCAAGCTTCCCCGGTTTCCCCTTTAGACGGACAATGCACAAATGGAATTTCTTCTAAGATAAAATCATCAAGATCTGAATCGAGGTCATCATACTCATAATCGTCATCGTATGAGGCCTCGTCATCAACCTCCTCTTCATCGTCGTAGAACACGAAACACTGATCGTAAATGCTTCCATAGTCTGAATCGTAACCACTCTCATATTCATTGCACCAAATACCGCTGAGCTGCATGGTGTATTCCCTTACTAACTAAATTCTTACTAACTAAATTTTATAAAACGTTTACTTCATATCCCCCGAAACTTTATATAAAAAATATATTCTGATTTTTGCCTTTATCAACAAATATTTTTATTATTTTTTATTATTTCTAGCTGGCACACAGCCACTTTCCCATTTGCGATTTATACACACAAAAACGACTATTTTCACCAATCACACCCCCTCCGAGCCTGTTTGACAAGTAGAAAATATCATGACCTATTCTTAACCATGCCCGATTGGTTAAAAAGCACTTAGAAATCAACAAAAATAACAAAATAACTATTTTTTGGAGGTTATTAGGTGCTGTAAAATCAAAGAAAACGCCAAACCTAATTACAAAAGACCCGAACGAACAAACAATTTTGATCGTTTTCCTGAAGAAGAAGCTATTTATAATGTTCTTATAAACGAAAAATATCCTGCAAAACAAAAACCGTGGTATATCAGCGATCTTTTAAATCCTAAAATCACAAAGCTTAAAGCCACAGGCTTCATAAAGCCTGCAAGACAATTCTCTGATTGTAAGATCACCTGTCAAAACGAATAAATATGATTATTAAAAAAAACCAGTCTGTATATCAGAGGACAGCAAGAAATTGCTGCTCTTTTTTTTGCATCACTTTGTACTCTTTTTCTGTCTGGTGATCATATCCCAATAGATGCGCAACACCATGAACAAGTAATACTGGTAAGTCGTCTTTTGTCGCATACTCTAACGAAATTATAATATCCCCCAAATTCTTGTCGTCCTGCTCTTTAACAACAATCTTCTGACCAGGTTTAAGATTTGTATGATACGGAAACGAAAGAATATCGGTTGGTTTATCTTTCTTACGATACTTTTTGTTATAGGCCCGGATCGTCTTGTTGGTCGTTAGCCAAACACCAATATCAAAATCAGAACAGCCGGCGGCATCAAGTATTTTTTGAATAGTGAGTTCGAGTTGTTTCGTATTAACTTTGATTTTCTTCAATCTGTTTTTTATCGTTATCACGATTTGCCTTTTCAGGAAATTTCGCAACCCAAATACAGCCGCTCGTCCTGAGGATCCCCCGTAGCTCGAAGAGCGAAGGGGGACGTCTCGAAGGGTCGACCGTAGGGAGACGGCTAATCACTATTTGCCCAATACTTTCTTTCTACTTGCAAGCCGAGAGATTTGGCAGTCGAGCTTTTGTATAACCACAATAGACACCTAAATAGACACCTAGCTATTGTGTCGGTATGCCCTACATAATAAGAACCAGCGGAGAGTTAACCCATATGCAACACTTAAAATGCTAAACTTCACACCATAACCTTTGCAACCCATGCGCCATCTTCTTCAACCAAAGACGGTTCTTCAAGAAACCCAACTACATACACAACCTTTTTTGCTTGTGTCGCTCCTGCAACAACATTTTCTTGTATCTTCAGCTGCTCCAAAACGGTTTCATCAGTAACGTGAAGCGTTAATCTTGCAAGCTCAACTTTAAGCGAAAGTTGTTGCTCGCTCTTGAGCTTACGAACAAAACCAACAATCGCAACAACCCGATCAACTAACTCAGCGCTTTTTGCAAAATCACATGTAAGTCGTTTCTCATCAAACAGCGTAACGTGTAACGACTCTGCACCTTCCTGTCCAGCAAACAACAACTGATATAATTTTTCAGTCACATGGGGAACAAACGGGGCAAACAGCTGTAAAATACCAAAACAGGTTTCGTACATCGTATATCGCGTCGCCCGTATGGTCTCTTCTCGATACTTGTCTGGATTAAAAATTCGATCTTTGACCAGCTCAAGATAGTTGTCACAAAAAATATGCCAGAAGAACCGCTCGACGATCTCAAGCGCAGCCGTATGCTCATACGCTTCAAAATGTTTTTTGTATGCAATAACGGTTTGATTGAGATGATGCAACAACCACTCATTAAGCTCATCTAGCTTTGGCGGCACCCGTTTTTTGTCATGCGCTTCAATCTGGTCTTTGCAAAACCGAAACGCATTCCACAACTTCGTTAGCAAGCGTTGACCAATCTTAAACTGATTCTCGCTAAACTGCGTATCAACGCCCAACCGCCCACAAGCAGACCAATAACGAATCGCATCAGCGGGAAACGTCTTGAGCAACTGTTCAGGATCGGTCGGTGCATTCCCCTTTGATTTCGAAATTTTTTCACGTCCTTTTGCCACAACATACCCAGAAATCGCAATGTCATTCCAAGGGATCATACCATGGTGATAAAACGACTTTATAATCGTGTAAAATGCCCATGTTCGAATGATGTCGTGTGCCTGAGGCCGTAGGCTCATCGGCTCGCAAACGCTCACCTCAGGCCAATTACAGTTGATTTGAGGGGTTAATGACGACGTATTCCAGGTGTCCATAACGTCGGTCTCAGGAATTATGTTTGTACCCGAACACTTGGGACAGCTCCCACCGGGATACACTTGCTCCTGTGGGTCGACCGGCAAGTCGTTTTCGTCAGCCAACAAAACTTCATGACAATCGCCACAATACCAAACGGGAAACTGCACCCCATAAAACCGTTGTCTTGAAATACACCAGTCCCAACTTAAATTTTCAACCCAATCTTTGTACCGAGCTTTCATGAACTCTGGCTTCCAGCTTATTTTGTCAGCAAGCTCCAGGAACTTTTCTCGGTTCTCCAAAATTTTGACAAACCATTGATTCAAAACAAGATATTCGATCTCCTGCTTACAACGCTCATGAACATTTACAGGATGCTTGATCGCTTTTTGATCACGTAACAACCCTGCCTCCTGTAAGAGCTCCTGAACTTTTTTACGCGCTTCGTGCACTCGTAGCCCGGCAAGCGGCCCCGCTACTTCGGTCCATTTCCCGTCACGACCGATCACTTGAACAAAAGGCAACTTGTGTTTTTTGTACCAAGCAACATCGGTCTGATCACCAAACGTACAACACATCACCAGCCCTGTACCTTTCTCAGGGTCAACCGACTCATCAGCAAGAATAGGAACCTCCCGACCAAACACCGGTGTTATAGCTTTCTTGCCGGCAAGCAGTTTATACCTATCGTCATCTGGATGATAAAACATCGCAACACATGCAGGAAGAAGCTCTGGCCGAGTCGTTGCAACAACAAGTTCTTGGCCATCATGCGTTTTAAAAACTATATCGTTAAATTGGCTTGAGATATCAGCACTATCGAGTTCTGCTTGTGCAACGGTTGTTCGACAGGACGTACAATACAGCGCAGGTTCTTCTTGTTTGTACACAAGATTTTTTTTGTATAATTCGATAAAAGAATATTGAGAAACTTTTCGGGCACGATCTGAGATGGTTGAATAAACACGTGTCCAGTCAATCGACAGCCCCATTGTTTTCCAAAGTTGCGAAAAGACTTGCGCCATCTCTTTCGACTCTTGCAAACATAACGTGATAAACTCTGATCGTTTAAGAAGATGGCCACGAATTTTGTGTTTTTTTTCTACAAACCGCTCGGTCGCAAGCCCATTGTCGTCAAATCCCATCGGGTAAAAGACATTATAGCCTTGCATACGCTTATAACGGGCTATCAGGTCTGTTTGGGTGTATGAAAAGATGTGACCAATATGCAACGACCCAGAAACGGTCGGCGGCGGCGTATCGATACTGTAACGCTTCTTTTCGCTACTATCTTCAGATTTATATGGTAAAACCAGCTCCCAAAGCTCTTGCACTTCTTTTTCAACCGTAAGATGATCGTATCGTTTATCCATGGTAAAATTCCCTTTTAATCAACAAAATTATGTTGAAAAGTATACCATATAAACAACACTATTTAAAACCAGCAAACGCCCCTTACCGACGTCTCATATTCCTTCTGATATAAGAAACATCATGGCGTAAACTCGAAACCTTATCTGAAACGGCCCCAACTTTATCTTCAACCCGACTCATCTCTTGCTTAACCTCGGCAACTGTCCCTTTTACATCACTCAAAGTTGCCTCCAAATCATCCTGCATCTTTCGCAAAGTCTCAACCAACTCTAGGTGCCGCTCCTTCTCCTCAAACCGCTCACCCTGCTTCTGATATTCGGGACTATAAAAAACCTCTTTTATACGTTGCTCAAACATCTCAAACGGAAAATCTTCTTTAATACAAACAATTACTTTGACAAATTCCTCAGCAAGTAACCTGTAGCGATCATCCTGAGAAATTTTTTGTAAGCAAGCTTCGCGTTCAGCGACGCAATAATTTAAAACATCGCGAATAACTCTAACGGTCTTTCTTAATTCACTAATAACGGTTACCATCGGCCACAACTCATCGGTCGAACTTATACCATACGCAACGGTCTTTTCATAAGACTCCTTGACCGCAACAAGCTGCTCACTCTGCAATGTTTCCCCGGCAAGCTGCTTCGCCCACAAGACACCGCCTCTTATTCTTTCATGATCACATTCACCAGCGATAAACGTTTTTCTTTTCAAAAGCAACGCGTATAATTCTCTCGCTTGCCCAAGAAGCTCTTTACTCTTTTCATATAACTTTTTATTTTTCACGCTTTTTTTTCTCTTAATATTTTCAAGAAGAAACCCCAGGCAAGAAGAGGTTTTATCCAATTCTTTTTTAGTCTCTTCGATCTCTCTCAACGCGAAACAAAACGGTTCAGTTGTTCCGTAGTGAGCGATAATAAATCCAGAAAGACTATCGATCGATGTTGTCAAAAGCAACGACGAACCAACTCTATCTAGCGTCTCTTTTGCACTAAAATAACTATCAAGACACGCTTGCCCTTTTTCCTTAAAACAGCTTCCTATGAAGTACGTCAGCCCACCCCCGATCAGCGCGGCTGTACTAGCCGCTAAAAGCTTGTTTCTTGTGCTCTCGAATCCCTCTGGTTCAAGCGAGCTCAAAGCGGCAAATGTCGCACCACCAGCAACTGCCGCCCCTAAAGCGCCATAACCCCCTCCTAACGCGCAAGACCTGATCGTCGGCGCTACCGATAACACCGTCACAAAGAAAATAAAAGTATATTTCTTTACCAAAACCATCGTTTTCTCCCTACGAAAAATACTTTTAAAAATAACGAGGGGAGGACGCAGCATAACGACGCTCTCCCCTACAAATAGCTTATCTTGAGTCCTACAAATAAACGATCGGTGCTTTTTCTTTCAACCCTTCAACATACTTCTTTTCAAACCCCTCCATCTTCTGCTTTTGCAGCACTCTCTCAATCAGTACCCAACGCTCTTCAAGCGTTTTAAGATGCTTTTTCTCTTTTTTGAGCAACTTTACAAACTGATACCCCTGATCGACTTTAATAGGCTCTGAAACCGCCCCCTCACTCATATCAGCAACGAAAGCCATCTTTTCTGCTAACTGTGAACGATCAATCCAATCAAGATCGATCCACTTGGTTTTCTTGTCTTTCACATCTTTCACAATTTTCGTTTGTAAAAGATAGCGATCCTCGCTGTATTCTGGATTTTGCTCATGGTATAGTTCAACCTCATGAGGGCTAACTACAACCTGCTCATTCACCTCAATCTGCCGTAGATTTCTGATCGCAAGAATACGAGCCAACTGAAACCGATACTGATTTCCTGTCAAACCGTCTTGAAGCAATCGTTCTTCAAACTCTTGCTCGGTCATATGCGTTAGCTGGTGCATCTCTTTCCATGCAAGAATATACTTCTCAATATCAATCGGTTTCGCCAAAAGCTTGCGCTCAGAAGCTCTCTGAAAAAGAAGCTCGTGATCGATCGCCTCTTCAATCGAGTAGATCCCACCCTCTTTATCAATCCGCGGCAATCTCAAGTCTGACAACAGTATATTCCGGCCATTAACACGAGCAACTATCTTGTCGACAACTTCACGCCCAACAACACCCCCTAGCACCACTGTCGGGGTTACCACTGTCTCTGTCGCGGCACGCGTCTTTGTATCTGTATTTGCAGAAGACGGACAGGCATGGTGAATTACCATGCCTGTCATACCAAGAACAATCAATATTGGAAAAAGTCTGTTTTGTTTCATAAGTTACTTGTCGTTATTATTTTCTTTTTCTAGAGCCAGCTCCTCGGATTCCTCCGCCGTTACAGGTTCTTTAAAGTAGTCTTCGTAAACATCAACGGTAAACTCTTTCTTCAGCTCTTCATATTTCTTATTTCTAAGCTCCATAAATCTATTCACCTTAAGTTGATTCATAATGCGCTCTTTAATCTCGTCGTAGGTGTAAAGCACCGCATCTCTTTTATCTGAAACATGAATGACCCACGTCTCTTTTCCAATCTTTACGACATCAACCGCAGGCAACGCAGACAACTTGAGCGCCGATTCGCGAATCTCTTTCGGAACCATCCGAGCGGCATAGTCCCCGGTCTCCTCAGCCCCAACACGACCAAACTCCTTGAACTTACCATCTTTTTCTTTCTTGCCGCGAGAACCAAACTCATTCATGTCGCCCTTAATGTCATCATAAAACCTCATTGCCTTGTCCCGGTCTCCATAGCTAATGCCTTTGACATGAACCCCGCCCTGCTCTTTAACATAGCGAGCCCTATTTTTTTCAAAATCGCTTTTTATTTCGCTTTCCGGAACCGCAATATTGTCGAACAACTTCTTCTCATAGATACGAGACAGCAATAATTTTTTCAAGCGCCTCTTCTGCTCTTTGTAAGCACCCACGAAATCAGCATCTTTTTTAAGGCCCTGTTTTTTAGCAGCCGCAACCACAAGCTCAAATCGAGTCAAATCGTCAAGCACTTTTCGCAGGGTCGACTTCGGCAACAACGTAGGATCCATGTTACCAACCATGCCACCAACTTCTTTATAAAATTCTGTCTTAGTCAAAACCGGCTTCTTATCAATCTCAAGCAACACAACATCGTTTTTATCAACAGCCGTATCCTTTCCCCAAGGCCAACAGCCAGCCAACAAAACTAACGCAACCGCGCATCCTAACATCTTTTTCATATCATACCTCTCATGTTACAAGGTTACACAAAAATCAATCGTATCACAGCACCGTAAATTTGCAAAATTTATCTCCCACCCCCCTCAGTCAAGATAATCGCCTCCTCAATCAACCTCATTATGTCCTCCTCTTCCTCTTGAGAAAACCGAGACAGAACAAAATCACCAACAAGACTTTTTTTTTCAGGCCGACCTATTCCAAATCGCAAACGCCAGAAGCCGTTCCCCACAACACCTATAATAGAACGCAAACCATTATGACCACGAGCGCTACCATCAAACCGAATGCTCAGCTTGCCAAAAGGTTTCTCCAGCTCATCATGAACAACCAAAATCTGTTCCGGCTTGATTCCCTTCATCAATAAAAACGGAAGCACTCTTCCAGCATTATTCATAAACGTAAGCGGCTTTATCAAATAAACGGGCTTCAACCTATCGGGAAGCAACGCACCTGCATACTGCATCAACTCAACCTCACCCCACTGCGCACCATAGCGCTCCGCAAAAGAATCGACCACGCGAAATCCAATATTATGGCGTGTATGATAATATTTAGCCCCTGGATTTCCTAAACCGATAATTGCCTTGATCGACCTAAAATCGTACAACTGTTCTAACATATTCGACCACCAGATTATTAATTGAAACAACCGTTATTTTTTTCCCAAGATCAACCTCGTCAAGCCGTATTGTATCGCACACCCATACGCGCTCAAATACACTCGTCTCAAGACGAGCTATCGCACCAGGTGTCAAAACCGGATGGACAAAACAACCGAAAACGCGCTTGGCCCCATGCTCTAAAACCTTCTCACTTGCCTGAACCGCCGTGATACCTGTATCGATAATGTCATCAACAAAAACAACCGTCTTATTTTTTACATCTGCTCCCTGCAGCTCGATCGCAACACTTTGATCGTGCGCCACTCGACGTTTCTTGACGAACGCCCACTGAGCTCGCGCGCGTTGTGCTAAGCGCTTAACACGCTCAACGCCGCCCTCATCAGGCGAAACAAAACAAACGCCTTCGACTCTAGGCCCTAGCTCTCGCCCCAGCACCTCTTGCCAAACCGTCTCGCAACCAACGTTGCGCAGCGGCACTTGCAAAATAGCACAACAGGACGTCTCATGAACTTCGCAAGCAACAATTGAATCGATACCCACAGAATTACATAACACACCAACCGTACCAAGCAATCCAACAAACTTACTTTTTACATCTCTACATTGACGCGCATAGGGAAGATAGGGGAACAGAACAACAACACGATCAGCCCCATGAAGTTTCGACTGATGCGCTAAAAAAAGAACTTGCATAAACTGATCACTAATTGGCAGACCACTTACGTGCTCAAACTGGCCAACAACAAAAACCGAGGCCCCCTTCAACCGGGCAACATTTTCAAATTGAACGTACCATTCCGTATCAGCAAACTTCCCAGTCTCCAAAACAAGCAGTTCAGCCTCAAAACCAACCGCAACAGCTCTCGCCAACGAGAAACTGCTGTCACTGGCAACCACAAATTTCTGTGACATACTACCCTTCCTACCCTCTCAAAAACCGCCAAAACCCTCCCATTTTTCGCTTCTCAAGATTTTTTTTAGTCTCCTTAAACGACTTCATCGCATCCGGCAACGTCATCATCGATACCGCTATTCGCTTCCACTGAGAAAAAGGCACACTCGGAATACCACAGACCACTTCCCCATCTTTCAAATTCTTCATCACGGCACTCTTTGAAACAATCTTAACGTAATTACCAATCACCAGATGATCTTTTATCGCAACTTGTCCACCAATCTGACAACCCAGGCCAATGATCGTACTCCCAGCAATGCCGGTCTGCGCCAAAATGGCTGTCCCTAGCCCAATCTTTACGTTGTGCGCAATGTGCACGCCGTTATCAATCTTTACCCCATCCCCAACAACCGTCTCTTCAAACTCTGCTCGATCAATCGTTACGTTCGCCCCAACTTCAACCCATGAACCAATGCGAACAATCCCAACATGGGGCACTTTCTGCAAGCCTGTCTTCATTACTCGATACCCAAATCCATCCGAACCGATAACAGCCCCAGCGTGAATTATTGAATTTTCTCCAACAACACATCGATCTAAAATTTTTGCCCCAGGATGGACGATCGTATGACACCCAATCTGACACCCCCTCCCAATATAAACATGGGACCCAATCTTTGCCCCATAACCAATCTTTGCATCATCTTGAACAACCGCATATGAATCAATCGTCACCCCATCTTCAATAACAGCAAACTCTCCAACATGTGCAAGCTCATGCACACCATCTCTCTTTCCACTCTTTCTCTCATCCAAAAACTTCGCAAGTCGCTCTAATGCAACCAATGGATCATCAACAAGCAAATAATTTTTGCCAGGAGCAACCGGCTTGCTTGCTAAAATAAGTCCTGCTCGACACGATTTAATTTTTTCAATGGAAACAGGCGCAAAAACAGAATTGTCTTCGGGATCGAAAAGCACCGCTAAATCACGCTCTCCGGCCCCCTCCAAACTCGCAATATGCTTAACTAAAAAAGCAGGGTCGAGGGACGTTGCACATCCCTCGACCACTTGCATCAATTCTTTAATTGTTAAATTAACAGGTCTCACGCCTTGAATCTCACGCTTTTTTTGTTTTATCTTTTGTTAGCATCGACGTTGCTTTTTCTTTTTCATAACGACTATTAAGCTCCTTCAGCAAAGAGTCGGTTCTATCGGTTGAGTCAGCAACATAAATTATTCCGGGTGTTGCTTTATCGAACACAATGCTGCCACCGGCTTTGTTGAAATAATCTGCCGCAGTCATATGGACCTTGTTGCGAAATTTAACGATCTCTCTCTGTTTTTTCAAGTCAAAGTCTTCTCTCGCGTCCTCAACAAGTCGTTTTGCTTTCTTCTGAAGACGCCCCAACTCTTCGTACTTTTCTTGCAAAACATCTTCTGTAAACTTACCAGCTCTAACGCCATCTTCGATCTTACTTCTCAGCTCGCCAATCTTCTTTGATTGCTCGTATTCAATCTTCATCACATTTTCTTTATCTTTTTCACTTGTTCCCAAAAGGGCCCGTCCTTCGCGAGACTCACGAAGCAGTTTGTTGCTATCAATTGAAAAAACGTTATTTGACGCATCGCCCGCAACACAACACCCTGAAACCGCCAAAAACACAAAACTAGCCAATAATTTCTTTGACATCGTCCTTACCCTTTCTATAAAAAACCCATAACACAACACAAAAATTCTCAGCAAATTATCGTAGATAATCGTATCGCTATTGCACAAAGGCGTCAAAAAATTTCTTCTATAGCTTCTTTAACCTCTCTCTCGCCAATCATACAACCAAGGTCTTTATAAAAAACGTCGTCATACTCTCGCGTTTTAATTACCACCGGCATCGGCACCGCATGACCCATTATAAGTGCCTGCTTTTTCGTATCCAATGTCGCCAAGATAGAACGTAAACCACTCGAATTATTTACCCCGGTCAAAACCGCCTGAATATCTTTCTCGTCGTTAAGTAATGCCACAATCTTCGTACCAATTTGAGAAATAATCTCCTGATCAATCCCGGACGGCCTTTGATCAACCACCAATAGCGACACATAATATTTACGCATTTCCCTCGCAATAACCCCAAAAATCGTTTGCCGTGCCGCTTGAGGATTTAAAAACTTATGGGCCTCCTCAATCGTAATCATTAACTTACGCGGCTCATCTTCTTTTTTTTGCGATGATAGAAATTTTTCCGTCTTGGTCATATACGCATCGTGAATATGACGCGTAATAATATTAGCTATTAATAAATAACATAGCATTGACGTGTGATTTCCAAACTCCAGCACCACGTGAATACCCCTATCTAAATACTCAATCATCGTATCAATGACAGATTTCTCTAGCCCACCTTTCTTCAAAAACGCAAATCGCTCAAGCCGCTTTAACTTTCTGTACAGGGCCCCAACCGACTCTGCGTGAGCCCCGACGTCCTCAGCAAACTCTTTGACCGTCCCATCTTGCGCCAACAGCATACACAACCAATCTTTACGATATTTACTTGCAATCAAATATGCTGCCTCAAGGGCCGTTGGATGCAAATTGAGTTCTCCCTGCAATGGCATCACATCTTCAACCCGAATATCCTGATAGCTTAAGGTTACCTCAAAGTCAGGCGAGCCACCTCGTCGGCGCGTTGACTCTGGGTCTAGTGAAAAAATTGCAACTTTATCAGGAAACAACGTCTTCAGCCCTTTCACAAAAGAGTTACCTGGGCCCTCTTTACGAGCTTGCAATCCATACTCACTATGCATATCAAAAATCAAGTTAACTGCACGCCCACTTCTGACCAGCCCGGCCAAAATCAAACGAGTCAAAAATGTTTTTCCCGTTCCAGTCTTTCCAAAAATACCATTGCTTCGCTCGGTCAATAAGTCCATATTAACGCAAACCGGCGTTTCCATATCAAGCGGTTTTCCAATGCTGAAATACTTTTCTCCCTCCCGTTCATCCCCAAAAATAAGCGCCACATCATCGCGACTCGCCTCGAACACTGTCGCAAAGTGAGTTGGTATCGTCTTGACCGGCATATGCCTCCCGCGCTTGTCCAACATTAACATGGGACGAAGCTTGGCTTTTGCATAGATATCACGCTTCTGTAGCACCTGTTTCAAAAGAGCCTCATCTTCCTCTGGCGGAAAGAGTAAAATATCAGGATTCGTCACCTGCAACTCAAGATCAGTAATAAGCGAAAAGAAATTATATTCTTTCCCCTGAACACAAACAAACTTACCTGTCTTGACCGACTCAAGATCACACGACGAATCAAGTCGCATTACTAATCCCTCTACCAATGAACCGGCCAAAATATGACCTAATCTTTTTCGACGCACAGCATCTCCCATAATGTTTTGTGTATCCTGAGCAAGTCGCCCTAGGGGGCTCCTATAGCGTTTGTCAAAAATTCAAGAAAAAATCTAACTCCTCATCAAAGCTCCAGATCTTGTGATGATTCTCCTGATTACAAATGTATCGTCTCAAGTAACCGACATGCGAAGCGCTCACAGAAAAAACAGCGTATCCCTTTTGCCAAGAAAAGCAGTCACAATTTTTACCAGCCCGTTTAACAAAACCTAAGGAGGCAGGTTTGATATAGGCCATAAAATCAGCAATCGCATCAACGGTCTTCATGCACACAAGAAGATGAACGTGCTCGGCCATCCCACCAATGGCAAGCAACTCAACAACCTTTCTTTCGACCATATCTTTCACATAATCATACAATCTTATTTTTCCAGAGGAAGAGAAATAACGCTCTCGTTTTTTCGTTGTCCATATTAAATGAAAATACAAAGCTACATAACTTTGACCCATGCAAACCCTTTCTCAAACCATTCGACGGGAGCCCCCCTAGGGCGACTGCCATCCTGCCAGCCTAGGGTGACCCGCCCTTAACCCCCCCGCAGGGAAGCCCTAGGACAACAAAAGCAACCACATATTTTTTTTCGTGTGATATCGACAATTCAACCTGCAATTTAGGAAGAGTTGTTTGTATTTTTTTTTCAATCTCCTGCCAATCGACAACAAGCACCGGCACGTCCCAGGTTGTTTTCTTGACCTGTACACGCTGACATAAAAACAGAAGGGTAAATTCATGCTCGGTCAAATCTAGCTTCACCAGCATCGCACTTAACGCTTTAAAGAACGCTTCTTTCGCGGCAAAGCGAGCTGCCAACGAAGCATACTTGTACGAGCTATCCTGTTTACAATAAGCAAGCTCCTGCTTTGAGAAAACGTGTCTCATCTGATCATACGAATAGTCACCCCACGCCTCAAACCGCTCGACCGAAACAATGTCGGTTCCTATTGTTGTCATGTGCCCTCCTCCCGGTCTAACGAGCGATACATGATCGCCTCTTGAATATGGGTTTGTTCAATGGTGTCTGAGTTAGCAAGATCAGCAATTGTCCGTGCAATTTTCAAAATCTTGTGGTAACCACGCATGCTTAGATGAAGTTTTTCAAACGCAAGCTTGATGATCCGTTCTGCTGGTGGCGAGAGCATGCAAAATTGTTCGACTTGGTCAGACGTGAGGTTTGCGTTAGCTACTTGACCATGTCGGTTTTTGCCAAACTCAACGGCCCGCATCACTTCGTCAAACATTTCTTGAGACCCTTTGCTTTGTTCTTTTTTATTTTTTAATTCGTCATAATCGATCGACATGACATTTACATGAAGATCGATTCGATCGAGCAACGGCCCAGACAGTTTGCCAATATACTTTTTAATCTGCGGCTCAGAACAAGAACACTTTTTTGACTTGTCGCCAAAGTAACCGCACGGACATGGGTTAAGGGCTGCAATGAGCAGGAACGATGCCGGATACTCAACCGACATGTTTGCGCGTGAAATAAGCACCTGTTTCCCCTCGAGCGGTTGCCGTAAAACCTCGAGGGTCGACCGGGTAAATTCTGTAAGCTCATCAAGAAATAGAACGCCATTGTTTGCGAGGCTAATTTCACCTGGCCTAGGATTGGAGCCTCCACCAACAAGACCGGCTTGAGATATCGTATGATGTGGGGAGCGAAATGGACGATGAACAATAAGCGTGGTATCTCTAAGCATACCTGCAATAGAGTAAATCTTTGTTGTTTCGATTACTTCGTTAAATGACATTGCGGGAAGAATAGTCGCAAGTCGTTTTGCAAGCATCGTCTTACCGGAACCTGGGGGGCCAATAAATAGAATATTATGACGGCCAGCCGCTGCAATTTGAAGCGCCCGCTTCGCTTGCCATTGTCCCTTAACCTGGCGGAAATCGAGCGGATGACTTTTTATCGCCCCTTGAAATGAGTCGAAGGTCGAGGGCGTTGGAGTAATTGAGGTTTCATTTTTAAGATATGAAACAAGTTCGCCTAGGTTTTCAAGGCCAATGACCTCGATCCCCTTGATTAGGCTTGCTTCTCTGGTGTTCGCTTTAGGAACAATTAATCTCTTCTTTCCCATCTTCAAAGCTGTATGAGCTATTGAGAGAACGCCACAAACTGGACGAATGGTCCCGTCAAGAGAAAGCTCTCCAAGAAAAAGCGTTTCATTAATAAATTCTGGATCGATTGATAGCACTCTTGATGCCTGTAAAATTGCGATTGCAATTGGAACGTCAAACAGAATGTCCTGCTTTTTTAAGTTTGCAGGTGCAAGATTGACCGTAATTACTCGCAGAGGAAAGCGCAGTTTACTATTTTTTATTGCGGCTCGAATACGATCCTTGCTCTCTCTAATCGCTTTGTCAGGAAGACCAACAATAAAAAAGCCAACTATGCCCATCGAGAGGTCAACCTCGACCTCAACGGGGTGGGCATCTATTCCTATTGTTGTGGCAGAAAAAACTTTTGCATGCACAAAAAACTCCTTGTCTCTCTATACGTTTTTACGTGACAATTGTTGGGGTAATAAAAATGAGCAACTGCATATTTTGCTTCACACGACGACGCCCCCTAAAAAGCGCTCCTAAAAATGGAATCCTACCTAGAAGCGGATCCCTCGTCTTATATAATTCTTTTATATCTTTGAGCAGTCCACTGATCATGGTTGTCTGACCACTGCGCAAGCGTACTTTGGTGTGAGACCGGGTCGTACGTATAACTGGGTAGGTTGCCTGGCTGGTTGCGAGCGCATCACTTTGCTGTGAGTTTTCGATATAAACATCGAGAAAGACTGATCGCTGATCGGGGGCAACAATGGGAAGAACTTTCAACTGTATGCCAATATCTTTGTACTGAGCCGTTTTCACATTGCGTAGTCGCCCTTCGACGCTTTCTTCGATAATTGTTTCTATAGGAACGTTTTCTCCAACAAGAATTTGTGCCATCTCCTTGTCGTTTGTGAGCACGGACGGCTGCAAAATTGTCTCTATTTCTCGCCTATTTTCAGCGGCGTTCAAAACTAAATTAAGTCGCTTGGTGTTGAGATCGTTTCCTCCAAACACAAATGGCAATCGTAGGTTTTTTGCAACTTTATCTGGTGTCGGTAAAAAATTGAGTGCCCAATCGATTAGCGACTCCCGAGGTTGTTGCGTCGGGTTATTGCTAATGGCAGAAAGAGGCTTGCCCACACCAATAAAATCAAACCCTCGTTTCACACTTGCCCGTCGGTTGTAGATGCCAGACCACTGAAATCCAACGTTTTCTTCAAACCCCTTCTCAGCACAAACGAAACGGGCTTCGATCTTTACACGAGGTACCTGATGGTCAATATTTTTCAAATATTTTTTGAACTGAGTAACGTGATGCTTCTTCCCCTTGAAAATCACCTGCCGACTGACATCAGAAAAAACCAGGTAAAACTTTTGTTTGCCAAAATAATCGGCCGTAACCCCCTCCCACACATTTCTCATCTGTTTTTTTTGCTTTTCGCTTAGATGGCGATGAGCAAGTAAGACCGCCGCACTTTCGCAATCTTGATCTTCTAGTTCAAGCAAAATCTCCTTTGCATTCGAGAGTCGAACAACACGGAACAATCCATTGTCCTTAAGAAGTGCCAGCCGAGGTCGATTGCTTGCAAGGAGTGTTCTCAGAGCAAGAGCAATCGGAACCTCTTTGACACAGATTGACGAGACAACCCCGCTCACATCAGGATCAACGATAAAATTAAATCCCGTCTTTTCACTCAAAAAGCCAAAAGCCTCACGAATGTCGGTATCCTGAAGGACAAGCGATATCTTTTTCTCGCGAAGTATCGGGTCGTCATACTGACGGTACAAAAATCGTCGCATGTTTTTTGTCAAATAAGACGCTTCCTGTTTTCGTGATGGCTCGGACGCACGCTTTTCTTTTTTGCATCTAGTTTTCTCAAGTTTTTCTCGCTCATAGCGAACGAGATTTTCGGCAAATGGCGGTATATCAAAAGGGTCTCGCTCTAGAGCAAACCCAAACAAATAAAAATTACTTACCTGAACACAGAGAAAAAACAAAACTCGATGGTTACGCATGGTTACTGTCACCTATAAGTAGTCGAACTTCGATTTTGCGTCTCCCCGATCGACAACAAAACATTTTTTTTATCTCTACACAAGAAAATTTCTGTAAAAAGCGCTCCAGAAAACGCAGAAAATTTCGAAAACTGCTTTTCAAACCAACGTCATAGTCGCCGGCTTCGGTTTGCATGACATGCGTACAAACAGCTCGTGACTTTCTTACCTGTGTCGCAAGCTCTGCTGGAACCTGTTCAAACAAGCAGCTCTCTCCGAAGAAAAGCTGTGTGCCAATTTTCTTCGTAAGCGAGTGATAAATCGCTTTCTGCGTCTCTATATTTTTTTTGCACGCATTGGTCTTCAAAAATAATGGAACGTAAAAGAAAAAGCCCCATACAAGTATGAGAGCTGCAGTCACGGCTCCGGTGACGACCCAACGCAATCGCTCTGGAATATACGAAAGAAAAACAAGCAATCGACTATCAGTGATTATCTTAGGCAAATATCTGAAAATTCACTCCTGTTAGCCTTCCAAAACAATCGTAACCGGACCATCATTGATAAGCGAAATCTGCATCATCGCTCCAAAGACACCATCCTTAACTTTCTCAGAGACATATTCATGTCTGCACTGTTCAATAAATTTTTGGTATAGATCTTTTGCCTGATCAGGCGGCATCGCCTGCATAAATGAAGGCCTATTACCCTTCGTGCAGTCTGCGTACAAAGTAAACTGAGAAACAAGTAACAGTTCATAGTTATTGTCAATCAAACTGGTATTCATTTTGTCATCACGATCAGAAAAAATTCTTAGGTTAAGAATCTTTTTTATGATGGAACCAAATTTTTCTATCGTATCATCATGATGAAGACCAACTAACGCCAAAAAGCCTGGCCCTATCTTGGAAACAATCTTCTCATCAACCGCAACCGAAGCCTGAGACACTCTCTGTATAATAACTTTCATAAAAAACCCTTTTTCTTCCCTCCGTTTGGTGCCGTCAAAGTGTTAGGGTATACTAGCATGCATGAAAAAAGAATACGACGTTATTGTTGTTGGTGCCGGCCATGCAGGCATCGAAGCCGCTCATATTGCGGCCAAGATGGGTGCAACCACACTGCTAATCACCATCGACAAACAAAAAATTGGAGTCTTACCGTGTAACCCATCTGTTGGCGGCCTGGGCAAGGGGCATATTGTCTACGAGGTCAGCGCCCTTGGCGGCCTCATGCCAAAGCTCTGTTCAGAAGCACATATTCAGGCCCGCATGCTCAACACACGCAAGGGGCCGGCGGTGCAGGGTCTTCGGCTACAAGTCGATAAGTATGTGTATAGCCAGGCAGCACGGGAATACCTGCTCAACATATCTAACCTGACCATTCATCAAGATATGGTTATTGGTCTGCTGGTTAGCAAGTCTGACGGGCGCAAGAGAGTTTATGGAGTAATCTGTCAAAATAATAAAAATATTTTGGGCAAGACAGTTATTATAACCTCTGGAACATATCTGAACGGCGTGGTTCACGTTGGAATGGAGCAACGACCGGGGGGAAAGGACGACACTCCGGCCGCAACGGGGCTGAGCCGCTCGCTCGAATCTGCTCTGGGGGTAAAGCTTGGTCGGCTCAAAACCGGAACGCCACCCAGACTGCTTAGATCAAGCATCGACTTTAGCAAGCTGGAACAGCAAGAATCTCACTCTCTCGATTATCTGTTCGAGTTCGATTCGATTACATCAAGAACGACGCAACCGTGCCATATTGCCTATACCAATGAAAAAACCCATAAAATTATTCACGAAAATCTCGAACGGTCGGCGCTCTTTGGAGGTATGATCACAGGAACCGGGCCACGATACTGCCCATCGATTGAAGACAAAATCGCACGTTTTCCTAATAGAACGTCCCATCATGTTTTTATAGAGCCTGAGGGAGGCGACTTTCATGAAGTGTATCCAAGCGGACTTTCAACATCGCTTCCTCAGGATGTCCAGCAGGCATATATCACAAGTATTAAGGGGCTAGAAGAAGCTGTAATTACAAGACCAGGCTACGCAATCGAATATGACTTTTTACAGCCGAATAATCTAACACACTCGCTTGAAGCAAAACGTATTTCAGGATTATTCTTTGCCGGCCAGATCAATGGGACGACCGGCTACGAAGAAGCCGCTGGCCAAGGGCTTATTGCCGGCTTTAACGCGACGCTTAAGATTCAAGGAAAAAAGCCCTTTATTCTTGACCGAACAGAAAGTTATATTGGGGTCATGATCGATGATTTAGTCACGTTAGGAGTTGATGAGCCGTATAGGATGTTTACCTCTCGGGCAGAACGGCGCCTCCTACTTCGTCAAGATAACGTTTTCTTGAGACTTATGCCATATGCCAAGAAACTTGGGACTGTTGATAGTCAAACATACGAACAGTTTTTGCATGAAAAAGAGTGCATCGAAAAAAGCGTTTCGTTACTCAAAAAAGAAAAGCCATACGGCGAGCTTTTTAAAATTTTTCATGATCTTGAGTTGCCAGCAAAAATCAAGCTGCGATCGCGAGCCCTCTTGTGCATCCATGCGCAAATTCGATACGATGGGTATATTGAAAAAGAACGTAAAGAAGCGCTCAAAGCAAAACGCTATCAGGAGCTTAAAATTCCAAAAACGTTTTCTTATAAAGGCATGCCCGGCCTGACACGAGAGCTTCAGGAAAAACTTTCGCATCACAAACCAGAAACAATCGCCCAGGCCCAACTTATCCCTGGCATGACACCGGCCGCAATCTCGCTGCTTATCTTTCAGGTTTCACAGCGTCACATTTCCAACCCGAGCAAGTCCACCTCGAACAATAATATCACTTAGGCCGGCAATCGACAGTTGCCCTGTGCCCTGAAGAATCGCAAGCCCTTCGGTTGAGAGTACGCCGGTTGTAAGTGATAGGGGTTCTGTTGAGAGTAGAGTAGCGTTATTAAGATGGAGCGTTGAGGTGCCACTCGTCATTTGAATGAGATTGTTTGGGGTAGATGCATACTCTAATATTGTGCGCGGGACGATCTTTAACTCTGAACTTGAGTTAATCGTAAGCGGTTGCGAACTTTCGTATAAAAGGGTCGTTAAAGCTCCATCAACAACACAGCTCCCGTCAATGGTCATTGCGCCCTTTGAAAACGTATAGTCAGAGTCTAAGTTTAAGCGAACATCACGTAAAAAAACTTCTGAGTCATCATCAATACAACGAACATCGTAGTCGCCAATCCCCTCTATCTCGAGGCTATCGAACATCACCCTAATGCCACCACCCTTTACCGCCCCATCAAGAACAATCGCCCCGTTAGGACCAAGTACGACTTGGTTGCCGTTACCAAAGATCGTTTTGTCTTTGGTAATGGTCCAAGTAAAATCGATATCAAGTCGTTGGGAAAGGGTTATGACTGGATCACTGTAGGAAAAAACATCGACGGTACTATCGCGAAATTGCACTAAGATTTTCCCTGGATCTTCCGATAATGGCACAATTGAACCCTGCACCCCTCCGTCTCCACCACCTGATCCGCTACCACCTCCCCCACTACGCCCACCGGCTAGATTAAAACTTGAATCTCCAACAACACTCACCAAAAAATCGAAGAAGTGTCCGAAAAGCCCACCGTCGCCCCCGTTCCCTCCAAACGAACTTCCGTCACTATCGTCGCCGCCGTCACCACCGCTTCCGAAGGAAAGCGTAAAAGACAAATCTCCAGCCAGGTCTATTCTGCTTGAAGCAAAAAGCACAAGGGCACCCCCCCCTCCATCACCACCCGTCCCTGCACCGCTACCATTACCACCATTACCCCCAGTCCCAGTAACAATCTTAAGATACCCGCCATCTTCCACGCGTATGTTTGGGCCAAAAACAACTGCTATTCCACCTGAACCCCCTCCTTCTCCACCAATGCTGCCTGAGCCAGAACCGTTACCACCAGCTCCTGCAATGCCGGGTCTCATCGAAAAGGTACCGCCAGAGGCTACAGTAATCGCACCAGCGCCCGAGAAAAGAATTTGGCCACCGTCACCACCAGAACCACCGGTGCCACTGCTTACATTTCCACCGGCACCGCCTGCCCCAGTGATAAAAGAAATTTCCCCGCCGCTCATCACAGAAACTGATCCGTGTACCTCTATCGATAGGTTATCACCATCGACACCCTGAGTAACACCAACAGCGTCGCTACCGTCAACCACATCCGCGTCTATCAACAGCTCACCACCACTACGAACCTCAAATGCACCCTCTACAAAAAAGCTCGATGTTAAAGAAAATGAATAATCTAAAAACCAGGTATTCCCGTCATTTGGAATGGTATAGGTTGGCGTAGGGTCGGGCAACAATGGATCCGGTTGCCACTTAATATTTGCGGCAAAACCTCCCCGACAAAAAGCACAAATAACGAGCCAAAAAACACAAACCAATCGAATTCTCATAACGCTCTCCTTAAGATAGATACCAAAAACACCACTAAGCTATCAAGAACAAACAGGAAAACACAACAGTCGTATTCGATTTTGAACAAGAAAACACATCGATTGATTCGAGCGACCAACTCAGCATTGACATCGGTTTCAAATACCGGTAGCTTTTACTCATGAACCTTGAAATATGCGGGAATAGCTCAGTGGTAGAGCACTGCCTTGCCAAGGCAGGGGTCGCGGGTTCAAATCCCGTTTCCCGCTCCAGAAATCAGTCCAGACGCCCCAAAAATCTGGTGGTCTATTCAAAATCCAGTTTCTTACTTAAAAAAATTCGTTCTTTTTCGCATAAAAATCGCAAATAATTGAGACTTATACCAATTATTGGTAGAATATACGATATAGATTTTCTTCTTGTAAAAATCCCCATTTTATTCACAAGGAGATAGAAAAAGATGTATAAACAAAGTAATCGCTTGTTTTTCCTGTATTTCTACAAGCAGTTACTTTCGGAACAATTTTCCGCGCAATGCGCGTTACGAGAAGGGTTACAAAGCCATGAGATCATTACTGGTACAGGCCTCATCAGTAGAACGGGCCGTCGAGAAGGCATGGGCGACCGCTGGCATGCCAACAGAATTCACAATCAAAGTCCACGACTTTGGAAAAAAGGGTTTCTTGGGAATAACCAAGAAGCCTGCAATCATTTCAATCGTCTATGAGCCACAAAGACAAACGTCGATCAGTCGGGCACCACAGCAACAGAAACCGCAACGACCTCAACAAACCCAGCAACAACGACCGCCTCAACAAACGAGACAACCAAGACAGCCTCATCAGGCTAGACCTGAAGCCAGGCAACAAAGACCAAAAGAACTTCTTCCGAAGAAAACGCTGCCTACTCAGGCCCCTACCCCCACACCGGTTCAGCCAAAAATATTTTGGACCGACACACTCATCGATGACATCACCTCATGGCTCACTGAGATCACAAAAACAATCGGGCTTCCATCATCGTTCAAAGTCGAGTCAGATAAAAAAATTTTAACAATCACATTTGATAGTGACGTTATGCCAAGCCAAGACGAAGAGCGGTTACTCTTTTCCGGACTATCATACCTGCTCATCCAATTTCTCAAGAAAAAACACAAAAAAAAATATCAGGGTTACCGGCTGATGCTCACATCAAAACGATTTACGAGCAGCGACAGTTCGCCGAAAAGGTAGCAGTCACAAAAAATGGAGGCTGTGAGATGGATGAACGACCGATAATTGCGCTTTGCACCCCCCAGGGTTCTGGGGCAATAGCCCTGATTCGCGTTTGTGGAACCGAGGCCATCGAACTGGTCGATAAAATGGCTCGTCTTTCATCAGGGCAATCACTCACGAAACAAAAAACACATACTATTCACCACGGTCATATAATCGACCAATTAAGTCCACCCATGATCATCGACGAGGTGCTGTTCCTACTGATGAGAACACCAAGAACATTTACCAGTCAGGACACTGTCGAGATTACCTGCCACAACAATCCATTTATTATTAACCAAATTATCAAACAAGCGATCTCACTTGGGGCACACCAGGCGCAACGCGGAGAATTTACGAAGCGAGCGGTCCTCAACCAAAAAATCGATCTTCTCCAAGCAGAGGCTATCAACGATCTTATAAGCGCCCAGACCGAACTGGCACTCAAAAAATCAATGGCCCAACACAAAGGCACCCTTTCTCACCAAGTCCAACAAGTCGAGGACGGCCTAATCTCACTTCTTACGATTGTCGAAGCAAGCTTTGAGTTTCTGGATGAAGAACAGCAAGATGTCGCCTTTGACAATATAATCAGGCAGAAACTTAAACGTATACTTGAAAAAACAAATACTGTCTTGGAAAGTTTCTCAGCCCAAAAACAAATTCGACAGGGAATCAAAATCGCTCTTTTGGGCAGCGTCAATGTTGGCAAATCAACGCTCTTTAACGCGCTGGTCAAACATGACAGGGCAATAGTCACAAATGTTCCTGGAACCACGCGCGACGCGATAGAAACAACCGTCCATAAAAACGGAAGCTTTTGGCTTCTTGTCGACACAGCAGGCCTTCGTCAAACCGATCACGCAATCGAGCAAAAAGGAATCGAGCGGGCCTGGCAAGAAGCCGCACAATCTGATATCATTCTTCTTGTACATGAAGCACAAACTCCGATGACAGAACATGAGACCAAGCTGTACAACAAGATAAAAAAAGAGTATGTAAAAAAAGTTATCATCGTTGCAAGCAAAGTCGATCAAGTAGAGCAGCCTGAGTCACCACCAATCGATTCTACCAATACGATATTTCTTTCTGCTAAGACGAAAATCGGGCTCGATAAACTTGAACAGGCTATAGAAGAAAAAATAAAAGAACTTTTTCAGGCTGGGCAAGCTCCGTTTCTCCTCAATCAGCGACAGCACAATATCATTTCCCAACTTCATAAAGAGCTTGCGGCCATTGAAACCGAAAGCGATAGGGCAATTCAGCATGAGGTGTTGGCTCATCAGCTCAAGCAGCAGCTCGAGCTGGTTGCACAACTTACGGGAAAAGAGATTAGCGAACGGGTCATGAACAGCGTTTTTAGCACATTTTGCGTAGGAAAATGAAAAAAACAGGCATTCTTTTTTTTCTCTGCATATTTTTACAAGCTCATTCTGATTCAAAAAAATTTTCTCACTGCTTATCGGTTGTCATACCCAAATCAACACATAAGATAAAAAAGCACCCAGAGCTCTCGCTTAAAAAAACCAACTGCAAACCGTATATAATCTGGCAAAAGAATATCAAAACACCCTTCTCGGAACTTATCCTCTCCTGGAACGCATCTCGACCAAAGAAGGGGCATTTTTCGTTTTGGGTAAACGTCAAAAACCATCAGTGGTCTGGTTGGAAAAAACTGGCGACCTGGGGTGCTACCGAGCAAAAAACCTTCTCCTGTACAAAAAGCCGCTATGTCCACACAAAACATGTTCGTATCGAAATGCAAAGAAAACACACAGGATGCGCCTTCCAAGTTAAGGTTGTAGCAAATAACGGCGCTGATATTCGACGAGTTAAAGCGTTGTTTATTAATGCCTCAAACTGGGACTATTTTAGAGAGCAAAATCCGCCCATAACTCTTCCTTCAACATTGATTGAGGCCGTCCCAAAGCAGTCACAGTGGTGGCTCAAGCACAAACGAAATAAAGACCTTTGCTCCCCAACATCAATAAGCATGATTAGTCGGTACTTCGCAGAAAAAAAAAACATCCCCACACAAGGCAAAAAACTAACAGTAGAAACAAAATCGTTTGCCAATAAAGTGCGAGACCAGTCTCTAAATATTTTTGGAAACTGGCTCTTCAACACTGCTCAGGCGTTTAATACGACACGAGGCAGCGTTTTGTATCGAGTCGAACGCCTGAACAACTTTGAATCCCTTCACAAGTATCTAGCAAACGAAATTCCCGTTGCGGTCAGCATTCGCGGTAATTTGAGAGGACATAGAAAAATTAGGAAAAGCTCCTGTGCATGGCCATACAAAAATGGCCATTTTGTCGTTGTCTCTGGCTGGGACCAAGCTCGGAGAACCGTAACCTGTCTCGATCCAGCATTCAACCGGGAGGAAGATATCGTCAGACACTATCAAATCGACGATTTCATACAAGCATGGGGGCGATCACGAAACCTAAGTTATGTCCCTATTCCCCAAAAAACCCCTTAAAGAGTTCTTTTTCGTTCCTTTTTGCAAAAGCTAATCTTTCTGATACAATCTAATATGTTATCGTATTTTTATATTATCTAAAGCTCGTATAGGAACAAGTTTCGGATCGAAATATTCATATTAAATCTTAAAAACACCCCAAATATCAATATAAGTATGCAATATTCGGTTAATCCGCACAATTCTATGACGGCTTGCAGAGGAGTTATTTGATGAATATTTATGTAGGAAACTTGTCCTATGAAGTCACTGAAGGCGATCTTTCAGAAGCATTTGGAGCTTATGGAGAAGTAGCATCAGCCAAGATTATCACAGACAGATACACAGGCAATTCAAAAGGCTTCGGCTTTGTTGAAATGCCAAATGATGCTGAAGGCAAGGTTGCTATCGAAAGCCTAAATGGCCAAGAGCTCAAGGGACGAACCCTAGCAGTTAACGAAGCCAGACCTCGACCAGAACGTCGTCCACGTAGCGGCGGCAATGGCGGCAATGGCGGCGGTGGCGGATTCGGCGGGCGCAGCAGCGGCGGCTTTGGTGGCCGTAGCGGCGGCGGACGCTACTAAAATCTACACTTTTGTGTTAAGAAAAAGGCTCACAGAAACCTGTGGGCCTTTTTCTTAAGTAAAAATAAATTTAAGATAAATCTATTGTCTCCCGACTCATCTTTAAGCCATAGTAGAAGAAAGAGAACGGTTTATGATTGGGAAGGGACATATCATGATAGCAGACTTCAAAAAACGCTTTTTCATCTCACTAATTGCAACAATCCCTATTCTTGTCCTGTCACCAACAATTCAAAGTATCTTTGCATTTACAATCATTATTCCTGGAAGCATCTTTGTGCTCCCATCTCTTGCCACCTTCGTCTATGCATACGGTGGCTGGCCCTTTATAAAGGGATGTATCACGGAACTGAAACAAAAAAAAGCCGGGATGATGACTCTGGTCGCAATGGCAACCACCACCGCCCATTCATACAGCATTCTGGTCGCACTAAACATCTTCCCTGGAAAACCATTTTTCTGGGAAGTCGCAACACTGATCGATATCATGCTGTTAGGACACTGGATCGAGATGAAAACGACACTCGGTGCAAGTAAAGCAGTCGAACAACTCGCCCATCTCCTTCCCTCGACCGTCTCGGTCGTCATGCCCGACGGTTCAATCACTCAAAAAGAACACCTATCGCTTACAAAAAACGACCGAGTACTCGTGAAGCCAGGGGAAAAAATTCCCGCCGACGGAACTATAATCGAAGGACATTCGGACGTTAATACTGCAGCGCTTACAGGAGAATCGAAGCCGATTTTTAAAGGTAAAGGCGACCACGTCATTGGCGGGTCAACAAATCAAAATGGCTCTTTGGTCATACAAATTACCGGCGTAGGGAAAGAAAGCTATCTACAAAAAGTTATCGAGCTAGTTAAATCGGCTAGCGCAAGCAAGTCGCACGCGCAAACCATCGCCGACAAAGCAGCTTTTGCTCTTACCATAACAGCTCTTACAACTGGGGGAATAACGCTGACAATCTGGCTTCTCGCACAAAGCTCTGTCCATTTTGCCGTCGAAAGAATGGTCACCGTCATGGTTATCACGTGCCCACACGCCCTTGGCCTTGCAATACCACTCGTCATATCAAATATTACCGCTATTGCTGCACAATACGGACTGATCATTAAAAATCGAAAAGCATTCGAACGCGCACGCAACAGCCATGTCGTCGTTTTCGACAAAACAGGAACACTCACCACCGGAAAATTTGGGGTCACAAAAATCGTCCCCCTCAGCGACTGGAGCAATAACAAACTATTGCGCAAAGCAGCTGCTCTTGAACAACGCTCAGAACACACGATTGGCAGCGCGATCGTCAAAGCTGCACAAAAAGAAAACCTCACAATCCCTCACGTTGCAAATTTCAAGGCAATCCCAGGAATCGGCGTTATCGGTTTTGTCGAAGAAAATGAACTTTTTGTTGGAACACCCGATATTATTTCTGGCCACTCACTATTTACAACCAACTTCTCAGTCGACAAAGCGTCGCACGCACAGAAAGAAATCGAGCGATTGATGGCACAAGGCAGAACCGTTATTGTCGTCGCAACCAAAACCGAAATCAAAGGGCTCCTAACCTTAAGTGATATCGTAAGAAAAGAATCAAAAGAAGCCTGTGAATCATTAAAAAAACTCAAGTTTGAACTAGCCATGATCACTGGCGATAATCTTGATGTTGCAAACAACGTTGCTGAACAGCTGGGCATTACCCACGTTTTTGCAAAAGTTATGCCTGACAAAAAAGCAGACAAGATTAAAGAGCTCCAAGCTCAGGGTCGTTCTGTGATAATGGTTGGAGACGGCATCAATGACGCACCGGCTCTCGCGCAAGCGGATGTCGGGGTGGCAATAGGTTCAGGAACAGAAATAGCTGCCGAAACAGCAGATGTTATTTTAGTGAAAAACGACCCTCGAGATGTGGTCCATGTGATAAAACTTTCTCGACTGATGTACAAAAAGATGATCCAAAACCTCGGTTGGGCAACCGGCTATAACATTTTTGCCATCCCGCTGGCAGCAGGTGTTTTATACCAATATGGGATAGTCCTGCCACCAGCGCTCGGCGCTCTTATAATGTCAGCTAGTACAATAATCGTAGCGGTTAACTCGCGGGTTGAGAAAAAATCTCTTTAATCATTGCCAACGAACCAACAAGACCGCTTGTTTCGTACGGAAGAATAATCATCTTGCCCTGCTTGTCTTTGGTAATCTCAGGAAGAGCTTTGATATAGTTAAGCGCTACCATATATGGTAGCGGATCAGCCTGAGGAACCGCCTCTTTGATGACTTTTATTGCTTCTGACTCTGCTTTTGCAACCGTCAACCGTGCCTCGGCCTCACCCTCAGCTCGCGCAATCTTTGCCAACTTTTCACCTTCAGCATCCAGAACGGCCGCCCGCTTCTTACCTTCAGCCTCAAGAATAGTAGCCCGCCGATCTCGTTCTGCTCGCATCTGCTTCTCCATCGCAACACGAATATCTTCCGGAGGGTTAACTTCCTGTAACTCAACTCTATTGACCTTAACGCCCCACTTGTCGGTTGCCTCGTCAAGAATTAATCTTAACTTTTCATTGATCTGATCACGAGAACTTAGCGATTCATCAAGATCCATCGAACCGATAATGTTTCGCAATGTCGTTTGAGTCAGTTTTTCGATTGCTTGCGGAAGATTCGCAACTTCGTAAACAGATCTCTTTGGATCGGTTATTTGATAATACAAAAGCGCATTAATCTCCATGGTAACGTTATCTTTGGTAATCACGTTTTGCTTTGGGAAATCGTAAACCGCTTCACGAAGGTCGATTCGCTCAACATATTCAGAAAAACGATATAGGTGCTTCCCTCGTGGATCTTCTTTAACAAAAGTCCATAAAGTACGTCTTGGTCGATCGACAAATGGAATAACAAAGTGAAGCCCTGATCGTAAAATAGCATGGTATTTGCCAAGGCGCTCGATAAGAACAACCTCCGCCTGCCTGACCATATAAGTCGCTCGCGCGATCGCCGACATCAAAAATATAACAACGAAAAGAAAAACTACGATAAAACTACTAAGCATTATCATTCGATTCTCCTGATTCTATAGGTTTAACAACAACAGTGTTGCCCTCAACACGTAATATCTTAACAATAGCCCCCGCCTCCAAAATAACACCACCTTCACCGCGAGCTCTCCACAGCTCACCACCGATCCTTACGACCCCCTTGAAATGGGGCTTTATACCATTCACAACAACCCCCGTACGTCCAGCAATCGCATCAATATTAGTAATAGAGCTTCCATATTCAACTTCAGACAGCTTTTTGCGCTGTAAGAACTTTCTCATTACTAAAAAAGTCGCCATAGAAACAACCAGGCCAATCGTACACTGAGCAAAAAATGAATGCCCGAAAAACGCTAGGCCCGCCGCACAAAACGCCCCAACCGAGAACGATATAAAAAAGAAAAGTCCTGGCGCGGCAAGCTCGGAGAACAAGAAAGCTATTGCAACAATAAGCCAAAAATAACCCGTATAACTCTGCAGCCACATTAACGAATCCAACATACCCCCATTGGAAACTCTAATAATCGTAATGTTATTCATAAAATCCCTCTCGATTCTATTACGAGGCCATATTACTCAAAAAACGTAAACTATCAACTATTGGTCCAACCAAGCTTTTCCACTTATTCTCCCGACATATCCCGATTTCCACCAAAACCGCTGGCGCTGTTATACCAATCATACTTGCGATAGGCAGCCCCTGAAGCGGAAAACAATCAAAATATTTTTTAAACAGTTCTTGATTCAGATAGTCGTACATCGTCTCACCATAAAACCTTGTTATATGGATTGAACCAAAATGTGCCTGCTGCACATGAATCAACGAAAGAGGCTTCCTGTCGAGCACCGCCAAATCAACCATAGGGTGAAACAAAAGATGGTAGAGAAATAATTTTGGTTTCTCGCTCTCTTCTCGGTACATGTGAATACGCAAGAAAAAATCCGCTCCTAGTCGATTTGAAAAAGAGGGGATTTGTAGTCTGTGCGAAATTTCCTCACCAGGCCGACGAGAGATAACCGGCCTAACTCGATACTTTCGCAGCAACCGCTCCTTGATCGCATGGGCAAGCTTGAGCGTCTCAGCACGTTCGTACCCCTCAACTAACAACCGTCCCAGATTCTTCGCGTGACCGGCAGGATCGATAAGTACAATTGGACGGGTGCTTTTGGGACAAAGTTCAATTATAAACAAAAAACAAATCCCGCAAAAAACTCGAATCGCTCGAGAGATCATATGTTTTGAACCCATGATTCAACAAACGATTTAACCGCATCAACATCAATACCAACTCCCCCGCCCTGGATAAAGCCAGGACTGCCGCCACCACGCAAGTTACATGACTCTTTAAGAGATTTACTTAGTTCTCTCAGGTTAATAGTGTCAATAAACGACTTGCTAACGTAACCAACAAAAGAAAATCTATTCTCTTCTCCGCAAGAAAGGAGAAAATAGAACCCTGGCTTTTCTTTCCCTATCTCCTGACAGATAGTCTTGAGCTCATCGTTGCCATAACCATCAAGCGACAAGAACAAAAACGGCACTTTTCCTATAACACTTACTAAGTCATACCAAACAGGAATCTGAGCTCTTAAAAGTTTTTTGCGCAGCTGCTTGATGGTTCGAAGCGCCTCCTGATATTGCGCCTGCTGCCTTTCTATCGAATCACAAATATCACTCGATTTGACTTTATACTGCTCGCCAAGAGTTTTTACAATCGAAAACGCTTCTTGCAATAATGCAACCGCCCCAGGGCCAGAAACCGCCGTAATTCTACGAGTTCCCGTTGCAAGCGCCGCGTCGCTTGTAATTTTAAATAAACCAATCTCGCCTGTTACCCGAACATGCGTTCCTCCGCATAATTCAGCTGAAAAACCTGGCACCTGAACGACCCGGACATTACCAGGGTCATACTTTTCACCAAAAAAAGCGGTAACCCCTTCGGCCTTGGCCTGCTTGAGCGTTGTAGAAAAAATATTGAGCTGAATATTATCCTGAATCTTCTGATTGATTATTTGCTCGACCTGCTTAATTTGCAGGGGAGTCATCGCTTCATGATGCGTGTAATCGAAACGAAGATGGTCCCCACAGACAAGAGATCCGGCCTGCTTGACCTGCGGCCCAAGAACCTGAACAAGCGCCGCCTGTAGAAGATGTGTCGCCGTATGGTTTTTCTCTGAGTTCTTTCGAGTATAGAAGTCAACAACAGCATGAGCCGTATCGCCAGGCGCAATCTTTTTTGCTTTCTCAATAACTAACGAATCGACTTCCAGATGAGCGATAACCACTGCGTTTTCACCGACACCAACTTTTCTTAAACTTTTGACTGGGTAACTGTGATCATCTATCGTAATCCAGCCTGTATCACTCGTTTGACCACCTGATTCTACGTAAAACGGCGTCTCTTCAGTTACAACCGAAAGGACGTTGCTCTCGCGGTCGTATTGCACAAAAGAGATTTTGCTTGCTGTTTCGAGCGCATCATAGCCAACGAACTTTGTTGTTATACTGTCAGGAAGCTCTACGGTTTTTTCTTCGCCGTCGACTTTCCTGCCTGACTGAGCACGCTGCTTTGCCATCTCACGCTCAAAGCCTTCCATGTCAACGGTAAACGTATGTTCATGTGCCATCACTCGTGTAAGCTCGGGAGGAAATCCGTACGTATCGTATAACTTGAAAACTTGTTCGCCCGAGATCAGGGTTTGTTTTGCTTTTTTACTCTTTTCGACATAGCTGTCAAAAATTTGTTGTCCTTGATCTAAACTCACAGCAAAACGATCAATCTCGCTTTGCAGAACAGTTACAAGTAACGGTTTGCTCGTTTCTAGCCCCTCAAAAACAAGAGCCATCACCTCAATAAACGTTTTTACAAGCTTTGTAAAAAGCTCCTGATCATCACTTAGTTTGCGCGCAAACAACGCCGCCCGCCGAATAATCTTTCTCAAGACATACCCACGTCCATCATTAGACGGAGAACAACCATCAGCAATAAGGAGCGATGAAGAGCGCACGTGATCACTCAGCGCATGAAACGCGCCTTTAGTTTCCGACGATGCTGATGCATACGAGATACCGGTTAACTGCTCAATTTTTTTAATTAAAAACGAAAAAAGATCTGTTTCAAAAACAGACTCTTTTTTTTGGATAACCATGCACAACCGCTCAAGTCCCATGCCAGTATCAACGCCTGTTTGAACCAACGGCTTCAGCGTTCCATCAGCCTGTCGATTGTACTGCATAAACACAAGGTTCCAGATCTCAACAAATCGGCCACATGAACAAGATGGGTCGCACTGCCTCGTTTTGCAACCAGCACCTGAGCCCATGTCCATGTGAATCTCAGTGCACGGTCCACATGGTCCGGTATCGCCCATCTGCCAAAAATTATCGGCCTCTCCAAGGCGATAAATTCTTTCTGCAGGGATTTTCATATCTTTGTTCCAAATCTTGTATGCCTCGTCGTCGGTCTTATAAACAGAAACACATAGCGAATCTGGGTCAAGCCCCATCTCTTTGGTCAAAAATTCCCAAGCAAACAGAATCGCCTCTTTTTTGAAATAGTCACCAAAAGAAAAGTTGCCAAGCATCTCAAAAAAAGTCAGGTGTCTGTTCGTAAAGCCAACCTCGTCAAGATCGTTGTGTTTACCCCCTGCACGAACACACTTTTGACTTGACGTAGCACAAACGTATGCCCTTTTTTCGTGGCCCAAAAAGACATCTTTAAATTGATTCATGCCAGCGTTTGTGAATAAGAGCGTTGGATCTTCAGCAGGAATCAAAGAAGAACTTGGGACAACAATGTGGTTATGGTTTTTAAAAAAATCGAGAAATCTTTGACGAATTTTAAAAGAGTCCATAGGTGAAACCTTTCCATATGATCAAAGCAAAACAGTCTGAACATCGTCTATTGTAGCGCATTATTGAGAAAAAACGAAAAATTAAGCGTTTCTCAAGGTCAACACCCAAAAAGCTCGCTTAGCCTCGCAAAACAGTCAGTCGAAGAACAGTTCTTATTGTCAGCGGCTCTGATCAGATCAACGTCATTGATAATAGATGCATTTTTTAAAATAGCTTTCGACTCCTCGTCTTTATCTATAAATCCAATCAACATTTTAACTAAGTTTTCCGGAGACCTGTCCTTCGTATAGAGTTTAAGATCGTACTCTTTTTTCCTTTTGCTCCCATCTCTCATTTCATATACATGCATAACCGGAATCTGCACATCAATATTCGCCAAAAACCTGTCTCCCCTCTTCTCAGTCCTACGACGAATCTCGCCAAGCGAAATCTGATTGTCCACATGGCAATCGACCTTGACAAAATACACCCTCCACCCATCAACGAGAATCTTATCTCTTAATTCCTTCATCCAATATTCAAATTCCGCTCGTATTCCAAACGCGGAATCCACAATGAGAGAGCGCTCATCACTCTGATACAACTCCTCTACTTCTGTATAAAACTCCTTATCAACGCTTTCATTAAGGGAATAGCTCTTTAGCTCATCCCAATGGACCCCAATAAAAAAACTCATATTTTGGTACTTGTTTGGATAATTATCAACTAACCTCTTATTCTCCTCCGAAGCCTCTACTCGTAAAGGCATCGGTTCATCAGGATAGAGTCCTCGCCAAAATTCCACGACCGCCGGCGCGAGCTTTTCAGTAACATAATCGTCCCTGGATATCGATACAAAGCGATCACCATACATTTCCGTAATCGCTTTTGCCAAACTAGTCTTGCCACCACTTGTAGGGCCATTAAAAAGAACCATAACTTTAGGATTAAGCTTGCGTCGCTTAGAAATACCATCTACCACCTGATATCGACCGCGCTTTCCCAACGCTGATCGCTTTCGCCTTCGCTCGGGTGTCTGATTAATTTTATCGACCAGATTCATGCAATACCCACTCGAAACAAAAGCTAAAACGAACAAGACTAAGTAAAAGCCGCACAGCGCTCGCTTTTTATTCATAGCTAAACACCCCAACCAGAAACTATAAGAGACTAGACAAAAAAAAGAAAAAACCCGCAAAACGGATAGTCACAACCCCACACTACTCACCGTCGTCTAAAACACACAGAACTTGTTGAGTTTACCTGACTTACTAAAAATCGCAAACTACTGTGCTGGCTCAGTACATATGAGACTTTTTGCCCTCCAACTGGCTTATCTGGATAGAGTATTGCATAGGTGTCATATAATTCAAGTGCTGGTGGGGCCTAAAAGTATTGTAAAAATGGGTGAATTCGTGAAGTTTATTCCTGATTTTCCATAGCACATTAACCCCGCAATATTGGTAATAAAACTCGTATTTGACGATTCTATGGCCTCGCTCAACGGTTCCGTTGTATTGCGGCCGACTCGGGGGGAGCACAAAAAGAGGGAGTCATAGAGCCTCACAGGCGCTTTCAAAAGCACCCATGAACTCAGATCCTCCATCGACCTGGACAGATTTTACTTCAAATGGAAATGAATCGATAACATGTTTCAAAAACTCTTCTCCGACAAAGCTTGTAGCGGTACAGTATGCCTCTTCCGCGACAAATTTTGTTACAGGACAAACCGCCTTGAAGTGTTTAACCTCCATGCCGCTTTGCAGCTTTATCGTTGCATGGTCTATTTGAACAAGCTCGCCGGGGTTTTGAGCTTTCATACCATATTTCCAGCGTTGTGCATGGCCAGAAAAATGTCTTTTTTTCTTGGGCTTAATTTGCCCATAATAAAACAATGCAGGCTTG
>Ga0180007_10000099_pt1 | contig 153875 bp, 143 predicted proteins | sample MM_PC_MetaG_FD_121122 | JGI IMG/M metagenome (GOLD analysis project Ga0180007, IMG submission 121122) | Groundwater microbial communities from the Aspo Hard Rock Laboratory (HRL) deep subsurface site, Sweden - MM_PC_MetaG | ecosystem: Environmental > Aquatic > Deep subsurface > Groundwater...
AACGAAGACCAGCAGGACCCGAACGAAGACCAGCAGGACCCGAACGAAGACCAGCAGGACCCGGGCGAAGACCAGCAGGACCCGAACGAAGACCAGCAGGACCCGAACGAAGACCAGCAGGATAACAGCCAGCCTGAGCCTCCTGCAGAGTCCGAAATGACACCTGAAGTCGCTCAGATGATTCTGGATATGGTAGAGGAAGCCGAGGCTGATACAACCCGGAACAGTATCGGCGGAGTTATTGGAGCCCCCACTTGGTAGTCATTCTTTTTCTTCTGCTGTCTATTACAGGTCAGCCCCTCCAGTGGGAATGCCCCTCATCCGTACAGCCCGGAGAAACATTCTCGCTCAGAATTACCTGCTCCCAGCCAGGCTGCTCTGGAATTTCCACAGTGAGAATACCAACTTCTGCGGGAATTGTATTCAGGGGCAGCTCTACTTCCACCAGTGTTTCTTCCGTGACTACAGCCGCTGGAAGGCAGCTCAGCCAGGTTGTTGTTTACGAGATGCTGTTCTCAGCAACGGGCACCGGAGATCAAACCATAGGCCCGCTGGATATCAATCTTCTGGGTATCGGTTCATACACTCTTGACGAGATAACGGTTTCCATATCAGGAATAACAGGCTCTCAGGGAGGAGCGCTGAATGATCCTCTCCGGGAACAGGCTGATGAAGTTTGGCTTGAAGGCATAATCAGAGAGACAGGCGGAAGAATATATCCCGGCACAAGGCTGTTTATCGACTATTATGTATATGCAACGGTTGGTGTAGAAAACGTAACCTACTGGTGGGAAGCCCCTGAACTCGGGGTAATCAGGAATGTCGATCTGATACCAGACAGCAACTGGGAAGGTCTTGGAAAACGGGATAACTCGACGCGCAGCCTTCTTGCCACTGTGGAAATGGCTCCCGCTGCTGCGGGAAGCCTGCTTGCGCCGGCTTTCTACGCAGATGTTACCGGAAGCAGTTTCAACAGCTGGGGCAAATCTGCTGCCTGGAACATTGAAAGCTCACCTATTACTCTTCCCGTGTATCCTTTTCCCTCCAACCCGCCGCCCCTCTGGGACGGCACTCTGCTTGACAGTGTGACAGTTATTGTCAGTCGCCTTCCATCGCCTCCCGGACAGGGGGGAGAGGTGGCGGTCAGAGTCACCTGCCTTGGGCCGGGAATCGTTTACATGGAAGAACCACCGGTTCTCAGCATTACGGGCAATTCCTGTCTGACCCCGGCCGATAACGGATCAGCAGGAAACAAGAAGTGGTGGGATTTCGTGCTTGAGCCGGAAGAAACAGGGTGCCATGTTCTCGGACCTGACACCCTTGTGTGGCTGGACAGAACCGATGGAATGTACAGAACGACTGTTATTGAGCCCTGTTCTCTGCAGGTGGATGTGATTCCAAGGGAGAGCAGAGCGATTGAACTGCAACCCTCCGGCAGTGCACTTTCTCCTCTTGTCTGGGTATCAGTCGCTCTTTTCGGGGTTCTTTTTCTAACAGTAGTATTGGGTATCGCAGCAAAGAAGCGTGATCGGAGACTGGCTTCGGTTATAAGCGCCTGCGATCTCGATGAGCTTCTTTCCGGGCTTGAGAGCGAACTTTCCAGAATGCTTGCCGGGAGAAAAGAATACCTTGGATACGAAGAACTGGATGAATTCCTGAACAGATGCGATACAGACAGTTTCCTTTCCAGAAGAATACTGCGGTTCTGGAAGGATCTGGAGCAATCAATATCAGACAGGGAGATAACCGGCCCCGCTTTCGAGAAATTGAAAACAGATGCAGATGAGCTTCTGAGAGAGCTCCGTAAAGACCTTAACTCAAATGACGAAAAGGAATAGTCAATGAACGGAATAATCAACTGGTATGTAACCACAGTGGGCAACTATCCGTTCCAGGCTGCTTTCATTCAGTTCGCCGTACTTGGAATGGTGGGGGATCTGATAGCTGCTGCTGTAACCCGGAACCGGGTTAAATACAGTTTCTTTCAGTTCTTGAAGAAAATGCTGGGCTGGGGAATACTCGGCCTGGTGATCAAAGTTGGTTTCATAGGCATGCATGGTTTCACTGTTGCCGTTTTCGAGAAGTTCCATATTTCCATGGCTGGTGTGCTTCTTTTCGCCATCTGCAAGAGCACTTTCACCAATGTATTCTTCGGACCTCAGATGATGCTATTCCACCGATGGGAAGACAATCTGCTTCAGGGCACAAAGGGATACAAGGGAATGTCTGCTGCCATAAAGAGCCTTGTCTGGTTCTGGATACCGGCTCACACACTCACATTCAGCACTGCCAACCATGATGTGCAGATTGGTCTTGCTGCTGCATGGTCGCTTGTTCTGGGCCTTATACTGGGAATTGCACGAAGAAAAAAGTAGCAGGGAATACAACACAGCGGCATCATCCCCACCGCATCCCATACTTTCAGCCTGCACGGTGTTTAGTGCAGGCCTTGCTGTTTCGCAGTTTATATGTTAGTATTACCATAAATATACAAAGGAGGTGCCATGTTTAACCACATTCTGGTTCCTCTTGATGGCTCAACGCTTGCTGAATGTGTGCTGCCCCATGTAACTGTCATGGCAGGCGCCATGGGTTCAAGTGTAACGCTTTTTCATTCACTTGAGCGATTGACCGCATCTTCTGTGAACTCTCCCGTTAATCCACTTGACTGGCAGATGAGAAGACAAGAAGCCAGACTGTATCTGGAAAGTATCCAGACAAGGCTTCTTAAGGTAATTCCTTCTGTAGAAGTTGTTCTGGTTGAGGGACCTGCTGCGGAACGTGTCATAGAATTTGCCCACAACAACCTGGTCGATTGCCTTGTTCTATCCAGTCACGGCAGGAGCGGGCTCACCGGATGGAACATCAGCAGTGTTGTTCAGAAGATAATGTATCGATCATACATTTCGACGCTCATTATTCGAGCTTATGGTGAAAAGACTCCTGTGGAAGGCTACAAGAAGATACTGGTTGCTCTTGATTGCTCCAGCAGGGCTGAGAGCGCTCTGCCTGTTGGTATAATGCTGGCCCGGCAAAGCAATACAGAACTTGTTCTTGCTCATGTGGTAAAACAACCTGATATGCCCAGAAGACTGCCCCCCTCACCAGAAGACACAGATCTCGCTCTGAAAATGGTCGAAAGAAATCATTCTGCGGCAGATGAGTATCTCAAGCAGCTTTCCTCGCAACTGGCATCTGAAAACATATCGCCTGTTACAAAGCTGGTGGATGGAACAACTGTCGCTGCCACTCTGCACAACCTTGTTAAAAGCGAGCAGATCGACCTGGTTATCCTCAGCGCCCATGGTATTCAGGGTAATACCACATGGCCATATGGAAGTGTTACTGTGAGTTTTATCGCGTACGGCACGACTCCTCTGCTGGTTATGCAGGATGTTCCCTATTCCAGAGCAGAAGTCACCAGGGCTGAAAAGGCAGCAGTAGAGAGCTTCGGTCATTAGCCTCTTTCCCGGGAGGAAGGAGTGTGAGAGAGGATGATCAAATCCTCGAGAAGACGGGCCCGCAGACTATTCTCTTTTCTGGCTGCTTCGGAGAACACTGTAAGATCTGCCTACAGGCGCTTCAGAAATGAGAAAGAACACAGTGCAGGCGCTTCGGAATGGCTGCAGGACAACTACTACATAGTTCAGCGAGCCATCCGGCAGATAAGGGAAGATCTTCCCTATAAATTTTACAGACAGCTGCCCCTTCTTGAATCATCCGAACTGCCGGATGCAACAAGGGTATTCAACATTTGCACTCAGATAATGAACGACAGTGAACTCGATGTTTCAAGGATGATACGCTTTCTGAAAAGCTACCAGAAAACTGTGCCCCTCACCATAGGGGAGATATGGGCCGTTCCATCCATGCTCAGATTCTGCAATCTGCTGAATCTGGCAGAATCTCTGAACAATGTGCTCGAAAGCGGAGAATCCGAAGACACCGTATCGATATGCATCCTTAATTTCAGTCTTCTTGATCAGATTGACTGGAAATATTTTTTCGAGAGCACAAGCCTTGTGGAAAAAGAGCTTAAGCGCGATCCGCAGGGTATCTATTCCAAAATGGACTTTGCCACAAGAAACAGCTACAGAAATGTCATCGAAAAACTGTCAAGGAGCACAGGAATGCCCGAGACAGAGATTGCTGCACATGCCATCGATCTCGCGAACAGGGATTCTGGAAAACATGTAGGCTACTTTCTGATGACCCGACCCGGTATTCAACTGCTGCAATCCTCCTCAAAGGGGTCTCTTTCCTGTTTATTCACTTCACCCGGGCTGAGGCTGACGCTATATCTCGGAGGGATTCTTTCAATAACTGTTCTGGTTTCGCTGCTGTTCTCCGGCTATGTGTCGACACACGGTTCGGGAATCACGGAAGCTCTTTTTGTATTCCTGCTGGGCATTCTGCCGGCATCGGCGATAGCCGTTGATCTGGTCAATGAGATTATTCTGCATTCAACAGGTCCGCACCGGCTGCCCGGAATGGATTTCAGCAGAGGCATTCCCTCAAACTGCAGAACGATAGTAGTTATTCCCACCATTCTGAGCAGCTCCGAAGAGATAATCTCACTGGTAAGGCAACTTGAAGGGCATTACCTTGGTAACCGCGACAGGAATCTCGAATTTGCCCTGCTCTCTGACTTCAAGGATGCGCCTCGTGAGCAAATGCCACGGGATGCTGATCTGCTGCGCCGCGCCAGGCATGAGATTAACACTCTCAACAGGAGATACCGGCGTTCTTCAGGCAAAGCATTTCATCTGTTTCACAGAAAAAGAGTCTGGAATTCAGCACAGGGATGCTGGATGGGCTGGGAGAGAAAACGCGGTAAACTGATGGAATTTAACGGGCTGCTGCTGGGCCGTGAAGAGAGCACTTTCATAACGCTGAACAAACTCAGAAATATCAGATATGTGATTACACTGGATAGTGATACAATCCTTCCCGCAGGGGCAGCGGTGCGAATGGTATCAGCCTTGGCCCACCCATTGAACGCCTTCGGAAAGGAACGGGGATACACGGTTCTTCAGCCAAGAGTTGTTACCGCTTCTGCAAGAGCCGACCTTTCGCTTTTTTCCAGGATTTACCCCGGCGATTTTACGGTTGACCTTTATTCCAATGCGGTTTCCGATGTCTATCAGGATCTCTTCTCAGAGGGCAGTTATGTCGGCAAGGGGATCTATGATCCAGAAGCCTTTCAGAAATGCCTTGAAGGAAAAGTGCCTGAAAATGCCCTTCTGAGCCATGATCTTTTTGAAGGAATACATGGAAGGGCCGGGCTTCTCAGCGATCTTGTTCTATACGAAGACTACCCTCCTAGCTACCTGGCCTGGGCATACCGTCTTCACCGATGGGTTCGGGGTGACTGGCAGCTGCTGCCGTGGCTTGGAATCAGAGTGCCCGACGCAACAGGTAAAAGGATAAAGAACGACCTGTCACTTCTGAGCCGCTGGAAGATTCTGGACAACATGAGGAGAAGTCTTGTAGAGCCATCACTCCTGGCGCTTATGGTAACAGGGTGGATTCTGCTGCCGGATTCTGCAGTTTCCTGGACCGGTTTCGTTCTTCTTATAATGTTCAGAAACGCTATTATAAATACAGTAATGAAATCTCTCCTGTGGTCGCGAAGAACCATTTTTCATCACTGGTCACGTGCCGTTCTGGGCGTCGCTTTTCTGCCGTTCGAGGCTTTTCTGAAGCTTCATGCCATAGCGGTTACAGTATTCAGGCTCACAGTCAGCAGGAAAAACCTTCTTCAATGGATTTCAGCAGCAAGCACATCAAGAAAGCTCGGAAGCGGCGCAAAACGGAGTTTCACCTGGAAGAAAATGTCTTTTGTGGTATTCTTCACCGCAATACTGTTGAGTGCATTCATTGTAACAGGTTGCCCCTGGATTGCAGCCGTTTCACCTCTTCTCACTCTGTGGCTTCTTTCACCGGAGATAGTGCTCTATATCAACAGACCGCCCAAAACTGCAAAACCTGAACTCAATTCCGAGGAAAATTCCAGACTGAGAATGCTGGCTGTTAGAACATGGAGCTTCTTCGATACTTTCGTGGGCCCGGAAGGTCACTGGCTTCCACCGGATCACTTTCAGGAAGACCCCCTTGCAAGAGTCGCCTGCAGAACCTCACCTACAAACACAGGGCTCTATCTTCTGTCTGTTCTTGCGGCCGGAGATATGGGCTACCTCGGGCTATCTGAATTCATACTTAAGATTTCTTTTACCCTTTCCGGCATGAAAGAACTTGAGAGACACAGAGGGCATATTCTTAACTGGTATGACACACGCACCCTGCAGCCGCTACTGCCCAGATATGTGTCAACCGTGGACAGTGGAAATCTTGCAGGGTGTCTTCTTGTGCTGGCCCGGGGCTGCAGGGAACTTGAAAATGCTGCTCCAATATGCCGGGAGAGGTGGCAGGGCTTTCTGGATACCGTCCTGGTACTTCGGGAACTGATACATGAAGAAAACATGAACGCGTCAGAACTTATTTCCAGCCTCGATTCTGCGGTCGGCAGAGTTAAGAAGGGCATGGATGAACCGGAAACCTGGCTTGAACTTCTTGTTGATCTGTGCAGCACACAGCAGAATGAGATAGACCAGCTGCTGATGAATACCATGCAGAACAATAAAAACACCATATCGGCTCATGCAATAACCCAGCTCCGGCTATGGTCGGAAAGGGTGCGCATGCACCTTTCCGCAATGCTGAGGGAAACAGAGGAATTCTGTCCATGGATGTTCAAGATGTGCTCTCCGCCAGAGCTTCTTGTTTCTTCCGGGGCGAGTGATGCAGTCGGCGCATGTTGGAAAGAGCTTCAAAGGTCACTTCCGCAATGGCCTTCTCCTGGTGAAGTAGTAACCGCAGCCGGGAAATCAGGTCTGAAGCTTTCGCAACTCATAACTCTTTTAAAAGACCAGCCGCCCTCAGACAACCAGGCGGATGCTTTGAAATGGTGCGATGAAATCGGTGAACTTATCGGTGAAAGCCTTGGTAATGCAAAAGAGATTGTTTCAGAACTTCGCAGGCTCCATTCCAGCATAACAGAAGAATTCAACAGCATGGGTTTCGGCTTTCTGTACAGTCAGAAACGCAAAGTATTTCACCTTGGTTACAATGTGGAATCGGAGCATCTTGATGATAACTACTATGATCTCCTTGCATCTGAGGCCCGTCTTTCAAGCCTTATTGCGATAGCAAAAGGAGATGTTCCGGTTGAGCACTGGCTTCACCTTTCCAGACCGCTTACAGTTGTTTCGGGAATCATGGGGCTTCTCTCATGGAGCGGAACCATGTTTGAATATCTTATGCCTCTTATATTCACCGGCTTCCGGAAAGACACTCTTCTGGGACAGAGCTGTACTGCTGCGGTTAAACACCAGATCAAAAACGGAATCAGTTCAAAAACTCCATGGGGAGTATCTGAATCATGCTACTACAGGTTTGATCCCGGCAATCAATATCAGTACAAAGCTTTCGGGGTTCCAGGGCTCGGTTTTAAAAGAGGGCTTGAAGACGATCACGTGATAGCGCCCTATGCATCACTGCTTGCCCTTTCAATATCGCCCGCCAAAGTAATGCTGAATGCAGACATCCTGAAAAAACTTGGTATGACCGGCAGTTACGGCTTCTACGAGTCAATGGATTACACTCAGGCAAGACTTCCCGCTGGAAAGGAATACGCGGTTGTAAAATCCTACATGACTCATCATCAGGGAATGATTTTGCTCTCTGTTGTAAATTTCCTGCAAAAAGAAGTGATGGCCAATCGTTTTCTTTCAGAACCGCTGATCAGAGTTGTTGAACTGCTGCTTCAGGAACAGATGCCTCTGAAACCACCAATAGTGTACTCCCGTCCCGAGCCCCTTAGATTCGCCGGAGGGACCGGACCGGGTGTTGAACTGCTGCCGTGGTCGATTTCCGGCGATTACCCTGTACCCAGAATTCACTTCCTATCAAACGGCAGCTACAGTGTTATGCTCACGGATTCAGGGGGCGGGTTCAGCCAGTGGAAAGGAATCAGTCTTACCGAATGGAAAGAAGACGTCACGCTGGATTCCATGGGAACCTGGATCTACTTGAAAGACATTGGCACCGGTTATGTCTGGTCAGCATCAAGACAGCCTGCCGGGTCTCGAATAATCGACGACAGCATCCACTTCCTTCCCCACAAGGTTGGGTTCATAAGCAGAGATAATGGAATCACTACAGATATGGAAGTCATAGTGGATTCCGAGGAAGATGCCGAGATAAGGCGAATTCACCTGATGAACAACACCGAGAGTGTGAAAACGCTGTTTGTCTGCAGCTATTCCCAGGTTGTAATGTCTCCAGAAGGAGGGAATCTCAGGCACCCTGCTTTCAATAAATTGTTCATAGTGAGCGAGTTTCTGGAAGAGCAGCAGGTTCTCATGTTCAGCAGAAGAAAACGCGACCCGGGAGAAAATGATGTTTGCTTTGCACAGATGATAGTGGGAGCCGAAACTCTTACATACGAGGCAGACAGGCTGCAGTTTCTAGGCAGGGGAGGAGCAATCGGAAAACCTGCTTCTCTTTTTGGAGAAAAACCAACTCTTACAAAAAGTTCGGGAGAGATTCTTGACCCTGTAATGTGCATGGGAACTGAAATAGAGCTGCTTCCCCAAAGCAGCACAGAGTTTTTCTTCATCACTTTCTGTGCACCGGATGCAACAGGCATTCAGCACCTTGCTGAGAAATTCAGAACCCCGGGCAGGCTTGAATCGGTATTCTCCATGGGGGAAGCGGTGAGCAGGCGAGAACTTTCCACCGGTGGAATCACCTGTGGTGATCTGGAGAGAATGCAGCCGATAATTTCTGCGCTTATTTATCCCTCTGCCGCGCTCAGAGCATCCCCCGAGCTGCTTGAAACCAATACCATGGGGCAACGGGAACTCTGGCGCTTCGGAATTTCAGGGGACTATCCCATGCTTCTGGTATCGATAGATTCCAAATGTGAAACCGATCTTCTGACAGATGTCCTGAATATTCATTCCTTCTGGAGGAATCGGGGACTGCTGATCGATCTGGTAATTCTGAACACCGAGGAATCCGGATACGATACAGAGATTCAGGGGAAGATCAGCCGCCTTCTTGTGATTACAGGAGGGGAGAAGTGGCTGAACTGCAGGGGTGGAGTTTTTCTGGTAAGAATGGATCAGATCACCCGGAGTGAGCTGGTTCTTATAAAAACCTGGGCACGAGTTTCACTTGACTGCGCAGCTCCGCTGGAAATGCAGCTTCAGGCAGTTCCAATGAGACCGGTAAGACTGCCCGAATTCGTACCCATACTCGCCGATTCCCATGAGCATGCAGAATTGCTTTATAAACCTGATGATTTACTCTTTCCCAACGGAACAGGCGGTTTCTCTCCTGACGGTTCCGAGTACGTCATCTATCTGGATGAACACGAGTCGACTCCCGCTCCGTGGATAAATGTAATCTCAAACCCTGTGCTGGGCTTCATAGCTTCTGAAACCGGTCTTGGGTGCAGCTGGGCCATCAACAGCAGTGAAAACCGTCTAAGCCCCTGGAACAACGATGCGGTTACCGCAAATCCAGGCGAGGTTGTTTACATCAGGGATGAAGAGACCGGTGTTTTCTGGTCTCCTTCGCCGCTGCCGATCAGGGAAAAGGAACCGTATCTTGTCAGGCATGGAGCTGGCTACACATCCTGGGAGCACAACAGCCACGGACTCGTTCAGAAAATGGTCGCGTGTGTTTCGCCGGATCTTCCCCTTAAAACCGTTGCAGTTCATCTGAAAAACTCCGGGAAAAGGAATAGAAGAATCAGCATCACCTATTACCTGGAACCTGTTCTTGGTACACATAGATCGGCAACAGAGCAGTTTATTGTAAGCAAATTCCACCCCGCCGGAAATGCACTTATTGCCTGGAATACAACAAACAGAAAACCCCCGGGCGGGGTTCTTTTTCTGGCTTCCAGCAGAATTCCCAACGGGCTTACCACCGACAGAACTGAATTCCTGGGCAGAAACGGAAGCCTTGAAAGACCTGCTGCACTCCACCGTACGGGTCTTTCGGGAACCATAAGAACTGGCCTTGATCCCTGTCTGGCCATGCAGGTTATAATCTGGATCGGTCCTTCCGAGGAGAAAGAGGTAACCTTCCTGGCAGGGCAGGGCACCAGCACGGAAGATGCACTGGCTCTTATAGACAAGAGCATTCCCATGATCCAAAATGGCGGCTGTCTGCAGAGCATCAGGGCAAAGTGGGATGAGATTCTGGGTTGTGTTCAGGTTACTACACCTGATTCAGCCATGAACATCATGCTTAACCGCTGGCTTCTGTATCAGACCCTTTCATGCAGGATATGGGGACGCACGGCCCTATACCAGTCCAGCGGAGCTTTCGGCTTCCGTGACCAGCTTCAAGACTGCATGGCTCTCTGCAACTCTGTTCCGGATGAATTCAGGCAGCACATTCTCAGAAGTGCATCAAAGCAGTTTGAGGAAGGAGATGTTCTGCACTGGTGGCACCCTCCACACCCGGTGGGGGTTAGAACAAGGTGTTCCGACGATCTGCTCTGGCTTCCTTATGCGACAGCGCTCTACATCGAAAGAACCGGGGATGTTTCAATTCTTTCGGAGAATGTTCCGTTTCTTGAGGGCAGTGTTCTTGAGCCGGGAGAGCTTGAAAGATACTCCGAGTTCAGACCCTCATCAAACGAAGCAAGTCTGCACGAACACTGCCTTCGGGCTCTCCGTAAAGGCAACACCACTGGCAGACACGGCTTTCCGCTGATTGGAACCCATGACTGGAATGACGGAATGAACAAAGTAGGAGTTCTGGGAGCGGGTGAGAGCATCTGGCTTGGATGGTTCCTGTATGATACCCTGCAGAAGTATTCAGCTGTCTGCAGAATACTTTCAGATGAGGAAAACGCAGCAGACTGTACCGCTGCTGCAAACTCCTATAAAGATGCCCTGAACAGATACGCATGGGATGGGAAGTGGTACCTGCGTGCATTCTATGACAATGGCACCCCTCTGGGCTCGTCAGAGAATACCGAGTGCAGAATTGATTCTCTTGCCCAGTCATGGGCTGTTCTTTCAGGAGCAGGCGATCCGGAGCGCAATGCGCAGGCCATGAATTCAGCTCTCGAAAACCTTGCTGATTACAGCAGTGGTATTGTAAAACTCCTTGATCCTCCGTTCGACAAAACTTTAACAAACCCGGGTTACATTATGGGATATCCGCCGGGGATCAGAGAGAACGGTGGGCAATACACCCACGCAGCGGCATGGGTTGCCTGGGCATTCGCATCGCAGGGCATGGGAGACACCGCCGAAGCACTGTTCAGAATGCTGAACCCCATAAACCACAGTGATTCGCCTGGGAAAAGGGATATTTATAGAATTGAGCCTTATGTTGTTGCAGGGGATGTATACAGCTCGCCTCACTGCAGGGGGAGAGGGGGGTGGTCGTGGTACACCGGAGCTTCGAGCTGGCTGTACAGGCTTGGAATAGAAGCAATACTGGGCATAACAACCGTCGGAAACACTCTTCATGTTAACCCATGCATTCCTGCCGGATGGGAAGAATTCAGCACAGTTTTTAAAAAGGGAGCATCATCATACCGCATAAATATTTCAAACCCCGATAAAGTTTCAAATGGAGTCGTGTCTTCAACATGTGACGGAATTTTACTTCCATCTTCAGGTATTCCACTGACAGACGATGGAAAAGACCACGAAGTAAGTATTGTCATGGGCAGGAACACTCAATAGACTGGAGAGACATGAAAATTTCTGTTTGCGGAATTGCCTGCGGAAAATGCCCCAGACTGTTGAAGGGTACCTGCCCCTACGGCAACAGTGGATGCGTTCCCAACATGGATGACATCTGCAGAATTTCTGTGTGTGCTTTCAATAATAACGTATCATGCTGCTTTGACTGCGAGAAGTTCCCCTGTGACCTGACAAGGGAAGGGCCGCTCAAGTTCGAGTACTGCAAATACATCGCCGGTGATTAACTCACATCGAAAGGTTGCAGGGCAGACCTTACAGAATTCCCTCGGCTGTTGCCGCGGTGGAATCCGAGCTTGTGTCTGTGGCGAACAGTGTGCCATTGCTGAATATCTCAACGATAACAGTTCCCGTTGTACCCGTATTCGTCGCAGAGAGAGAAACCATATCGCCCTTATCTCTGGTGAAGGTTATAGACCAGGGTAAAGATACATTGTTAATTATTGCAAGCTGACCATTCTCGTTTATGTAATCAATATCTGCATAAGCAGCTGTCCCTGAAACCTGGTATTTGACAGTAACCGATGCTGACAGCGGATCGTTTGCGCAGCCTGCAAAAAGTACCGTTAGGAATAGAATGGCGAACACTGCCGAGAGTTTCATCTTCCACATATTCATACCCCTCCTTTGAACACTTCTATTAGATGTTTCATTGCCTTTCCAAATATAGACCGGGGAGCTGTGTTCAGCCAGATAGATTGACCAGCTATAATGGTATAATTATTATTGCAATGAGATGGAATGAAAGGCGGTAGAAATGAAATCCTGCTTGTTTATTGTACTGATTCTCGCTACAAGTCGGGGAAATGTTGACATCCTGATTCCCGAAACAGGGCAGGTTCCAATTGTGGGCTGGACCAACAGCAATACGGCTTACTTGATGTACTGCCAGGAGCCCCACCAGCCTGTATCCCTTAGTAATTCCTGTCAGCACATTTCCCTCTCTCTTCATGAAACAGCGGATTCAGATCCAGTTCTCCTTACCATTTCAGGGGGGGATTACTGGAACTGCTCGGCTTTTTTTAATGTGTTCAATCTTCCCGGATTAAATGCTGCAGCCAGCCGGGAACTGGGTGCTGGTGAGTTCTTTCCCCCTGTCGACTGCATCTGGTACTCTCTGCCCGTCATTCCCAGATATGTCAACGACGAAGAAAACCGCAAAATGTTTCTGGTAATGAATACCGGATACACAGATCGTTGTGTTCAGGATGAAACATGGATGACCACCGTTTCTTTAAATCCATGGTCTCCATCCGTGTTAAATCCCGCTGATACAACCACCTGGCAGCTGGGCAACTTCGCTGAATCCAGCGGCCTGTCAGAACTCATTCCAGAGGGCAGTTTACCCATGTTCTGCGTGGGAATAAGCAACTGGTGGCAGAATATGGGACCCAATTACTACGGGGTTCACAGTTTATACAGCGAGGCAGATACTCTTAAACAGGCAGATTTATTCGGGTATTTTGGAGAGGCCACTGCTGACCCGGAAGTGCTTTCAAGCGGGTACAGTCAAACAGACCAAATAGCTCTCTGGACTGATTCTGCAGGTGTTATCTGGTGCGGCAGCTTCATCAGTTCCCCTGCATCTCCGGATAATTCAGTGCTTGAAATATCTCATTCCGAGCTGCCATTCGCAGCGGCGCTGACGAAAACAAGGGATGATACCGGAATCCTTCTTGCCTGCTACGATGGAACCAGCATCATGGTACGGCACTGGCAGGGAGAGTGGAACGGTTACGCACACATCGTCGAGCCCTGGGCACATGTTTCTCCCGGCAATATCGCTGTCTGCAGCGACACAGACGGCTATTGGGTAGCATGGAAAGATGATACTGACCCAGTACCCCAATACAGGTTCATTTCCAGAAATACTGTTACCGGAATTGATGATACCCAGGCTGGTTTAAGCAATGATGTCCAACTGGCGATTTCAGAGAATCCTGTAACCAGCAGCACCATGTACTCACTATCACTTCCGGTGCACACCGGGTATTCTGTCTGTCTGTTCGACCTTTACGGGCGGAATCTCGAGGAGATTTCTTCCGGAGAGGGTGGTCATGTTGAGGGACTGCTTGACCTGTCAGGTTATCCTATGGGGATTTACAGTATTGTTCTGAGAACGGAACAGGGAGTGTTTTCAGTTCGTGTTCTGAAAGCCCTTTAGCGGGCTGGAAATATAACTCGAATTTGAGTTCAAGCTCAGCTAAGGGGTAAGTTTCATTGCCTTGTTACTATTTTACATTAACTTTGACTGCTGTTCCATCATAACCAAAAGAGAGAGACGACTGTCGTTGTATTAGCTGAGCTATTCTGCATTCGCTAGGGATTCTATTTCTTGTTTTTTGTATTCTGCTTCATTACGGATTCTGTTTCTTGTGTTTTGTATTCTGCATTCGCTACAGATGTTATGCAAAGTTTCCTTGCTTTTTGTATTCTGCTTCACTACGGATTCTGTTTCTTGTGTTTTGTATTCTGCATTCGCTACAGATGTTATGCAAAGTTTCCTTGCTTTTTGTATTCTGCTTCATTACGGATGTTATGTAAAGTTTTCTTACTTTACATAATATCCATTATCGGACGGAAACTGTGTAAAGAAACGGGCCCTTCCGGACCCGCTTCAATTCTTCAGTTTGCCTGCGAAAGCCTTGCTATCTGGTAAGCCTCGAATGCTGTTGTGTCTTCCGACATTGCCAGCGCCTGGCTGAGATAACTTGCGCTCTCTTCAAGGCTTCCCTGGGCGTAGCACACTCGGGAAAGCCCGTACAAAGCCTCGGACTCTACTGTGCTTCCGTCTGTGGCCCTGTCAAGAAGCTCCTGATACGATGACTTTGCGTTAACCAGATCCTGTTCGCTTCCCCGGTTCTCCAGAACGATACCCATGTGGAGCAGGGCTGGAATTCTAATGGTGTCGTCGGGATTTGCCGCGAGAACTGCGGAGAGCATGCTGATAGCGCTGTCGTAGTTGCCGCGAATAATGTCTATCTTTGAGGCGAGAACTGCGGCTTTTCTTGCCCAGTCGTTCTGCGGATTGCTGTTCCAGGTCTGGGCTGCAAGGCCATAGGCTGCATCCATGGCCTGAAATGCCTGCTGCGCCTGATTTGCTCCTGCTGCAGACTGTGCCTGAGAGTACATCTGGCTGGCAGTTATGAAACCGGCCATAGATTCATCGTTTGCTGTATTTTTCATGCTTACGATGTACTGCATGATAAGCAATATGACAACTACTGCAACAACTCCACCGATCAGTTCACGATAATGCTTCTGAATGAAAAGCACTCCAGTTTCAAGTTTCTCTGCAACTGGATCACGCTTTATTTCCTTTTTAGTCAGCTTTTTTCTGGTTCTATGTGCCAATTGGCATCCTCCATCCTTTTGATTACACCTGTATAAAAATCTTCCGCTCTTTTCCTGAGCATTTCAACTGTACCACTGTTATCGATAACGAAATGAGATCCGCTGCTTTTTCCCTTCAGGCTGATCTGGCTGCTCCACCTGCCGATGGCAGTTTCAACGGTGATGCCGTCTCGCCTCATGAGTCTTTCAATCACGCGCTCCTGCTGATCGGTTACTGTGACCAGATAGTCTGGAATATGCTCTAAACCAAGTTCAAAGATAAGTGCCGCATCAAGCACAAACACGCCTCGGGTTGCTCTGACTATTTCTGCTGACGACGTAACCCACCTTCTGAGTCTGGGATGCATTATGTCATTAAGACCGGCCAGAATCAAAGGATTGCCGAAGGTGCACTCCCTGAGTTTCCTTCTTATAGCATCTGCAGGCATTTCCGAAAGCCCTTGAATGCTCAGACGGCTCTGAAGGGCTTCCTTTACACAGGTTTTTTCAAGAAAGCCGTGGCCTACTCTATCAAGCGAACATACGCTGGCTCCTAGCTTTTCCCACACGGCGGCAACCGTTGACGCTCCGGTTCCGCTGCAGCCGGTTACTCCCCATATCATCAGCGCTGCCCCCAGCACACATTCTCTTCAGACAGCACAACGGAAACAAGCTCTCCGTCCATGGCTCCCTCCGGAGCAAAAACCGGAATGTAGTTATCGGTAAGGCCTATTTTTCTGCCAAGTAGTGTACGGCTTTCAACAAGCATTGTCTGTGCGGTGTTCAGATTTCTCTTTCGGAATTCTCTTCTTGACTCAGAAGAAACCTTCCGAAACTCTTCTGATCTCTCTGTTATCTTCTCGGTATGAAGAGGCTTCATTTCAGCCGCTTCAGTCCCTGGTCTGGGCGAAAAAGGAAACACATGCAGGTAGTTGATACTGCCGCTGCTTACCAGAGACAGGCTCTGCTGGAAGTCTTTCCCTGACTCGCCGGGAAATCCTGCAATAATATCGCTTCCTATGCATACACCGGGAAAAAGATCGATAAGTGCGCGTAGAAGCTCAGCCTCCTCTTCCCTGCCGTAACGCCGTCCCATTCGTTTGAGTGTATTGTCGGACCCGCTCTGGAAAGGAATGTGAAAGTGTCTGCACATGCCTGGAAGTACAAGTTTCTCGAGTGTTTTGACAGTCAGATACTGTGGCTCCACCGACCCCAGACGAAGTCTGAACCCGCCTATCTGCAGAAGTTCCTCCACCAGTTCCGGAAGCCCATAGCCGTTGGCGTAAAGCCCTCTGCCGTAGTCAGCTATATCAACACCGGTAAGGCATATTTCTCTATATCCTGCTTCAGCGATTTTTCTGGCCTGCTCTAGAACCAGCTTCCTGGGCTGGCTTCTGGATTCTCCCCTGGCAATTGGAACAATGCAGTATGAACACCTGTTGCTGCAGCCGTCCTGTATCTTTAGAAAGCCTCTTGTTTTCGAGGTGATAACAGGAGCAAATACGGGATACAGGTTTTCATCTATGGGATGATTCTCAAGCCCGGCAATCAGAGAAGCTATCTTGTGTTTGCTTTCGTTGGGCACAACCGTTACTCTGTTCATACCTGCGTAGTCACCGGGAGAAACCACTGCAACACATCCGGTAACAATCACCTCTACCCCGGGATATCTGGCCAGATATCCCCTGACTGTTTTTCTTGATCTTGCCTGACTTCTGGCGGTTACAGCACAGGTGTTCACCAGGATGAGATCAGCGTTTTCAGCCGAGTCTACCCTTCGCCCGCGAAGCTTCTCAACAATCTCTCCCACAAGAGCTTCTGTTTCGTAGGCATTCAGTCTGCATCCCAGGGTGAAACCAAATACTGCTGTGTTTTCAGGTAAGTTCATGATATGCTTTGCGCGGTGCAGGGGCGGAGGGTTGCTCCGCCCCTGCAGTCGGCTCTATTCTTCGATCTTTTCTTCAAGAACCTCAGGTTCTTCTTCGACAGCGACTTCTTCCACTGCGACTTCTTCCACTTCGACCGCGGCATTCTCAAGAACAGGTTCGATCGGTTCCTGATAAATGGCAGCAAGACGGGCGACTTCTTCGTAATCGAGATCGTCGTCGGTGTCGATCTGATTCTCTACAACACGAACAGGAATCTCCTCGGGAGGACGGCCCTCAAGAGAGCTTCTGAATTCCTGAAGCTCTTCCATGGGACGGCCATTGAAGAAGCTTCGAACGCTGAGCACGATGCGACGGCTTGAAGGCACAACCTCAATGACCCGAAGGGGAAGCTCGTCACCTGTATGCAGCACCTCAGCGGGGTTCTCCAACTCGTCCCAGCCCAACTGGCTCAGGGGAACGAAGCCTTCAATACCGTCTTCCAGGTCAACTACAACACCTCTGTCGAGGATCTGTGTAATAACACCCTTTGCTTCAGTACTTTCCGGATAGCGCTCGGTCATGGAATCCCAGGGATTATCCCCTGTCTGCTTGAGACCAAGGGAGATTCTGTGGTTCTCTCTGTCGATGCTGAGCACAACAACCTTCACAGGCTGATTCTTTTGCACTATCTCAGAGGGATGACTGATTCTCTTGGTCCAGCTCATGTCTGAAATGTGAATAAGGCCATCGATGCCGTCTTCAATTTCGACAAATGCACCGAAGTTTGTCAGGTTACGAACCTTGCCTTCGACGGATGATCCGATCGGATATCTCTCTTCAATTGAATTCCACGGGTTCTCCATTGTCTGTTTGAGACCCAGAGAAATCTTTCTTTCCTCTTCGTTCACGCTGAGAACCACGGCCTCGATGTCATCGCCCACGGCAAGAAGTTTGGACGGGTGCCGTACATGCTTTGTCCAGGACATCTCGGAAATGTGGATAAGACCTTCAACGCCGGGCTCGATTTCAACGAAGGCTCCGTAATCGGTGATGGAAGCGACTTTACCGTTAACCATCGTTTCAGGAGCATACCGTTCGGCAACACCCTCCCAGGGGAATGGTTGCAGCTGCTTGAGACCCAGCGAAATGCGCTCGCGATCCCTGTCGAATTTGAGTACTTTCACATCTATCTCGTCACCAATGGTGAGAAGCTGTGACGGATGGCGAACTCTTCCCCAGCTCATGTCGGTTATGTGAAGAAGACCATCGATACCGCCCAGGTCAACGAAGGCACCGAAATCGGTGATGTTCTTCACTATACCCTTGCGAACCTGCTCTTCCTCAAGCTCTGTAATGAGATTCTCTTTAAGTTCGCTTCTGGCCTCTTCAAGAACCTGTCTGCGGCTGACAACGATGTTTCTCCGGCGTTTGTTGAGCTTGATTACCCTGAAGTCGAGCTCTTCCCCGCAGAATTTCTCGAGGTTGGGCACCTGACGAAGGGCTACCTGAGAACCGGGTAGGAATGCGTCAACGCCCATGATTCTAACCGTGAGACCACCCTTGATGCGCTTGATTACTTTACCCTTGAGAATGAGATTCTCATCGTAGGCAATCTTTATATCGTTCCAGACAGTGTGGAAGTGCGCCTTTTCCTTGGAAACGGTAACCCTGCCGTCTGTATCCTCAAGGCTTTCCACGAACACGTCAATCTTTGTGCCCGGAAGGGGCAGATCGTCGTCGCGGAATTCCTGAAGAGGGATAACCCCCTCGCTCTTGTAACCGAGATCAACGATAACTTCATTGTTCACGGTTTTAAGAATAGTACCCGGTATGATTGTGCCGACCTTAACGGTGAAATTCGAGATTGTGCCATCATACGCTGCCTCGAAAACACCTCTCTCGCTGGCAGTATAATCATGCCCTTCAATGGTTTCGATCTCTTCATCGGTAAGACCCACCACAAATTCATTCATGTCTTTCATTTCATCCATTCAGTGTTCCTTTCTCAGTCTCTACTTTGTTTTCCTTTATATCCTTCATTTCCTTCACTTTTTCCATAATGTACCTTGCGGATTCACCGGGACCACCCGATTCATAGTGTTTTTCCAGCTCTTCAGATGTGAGAGGCGCACCGAAAGTAATGCAGAATCTGGCTTTGAAGAAGAATGCACCAATCGGATGATCTGTTCCGCTGATGAAAAACGGTACCACAGGCGCTTTCGTCGCATGAGCCATGTAACCTACCCCGGCTTTTGACGGAAGAAGTCTGCCGGTTTTGCTTCTTGTTCCTTCGGGGAAAATGATAACAGCATTTCCATCCAGCACAAGATCAATGGCGGTTTTCAGGGCATCAGAGTTCACTGAAGAACTGCGGTTCACGGGGAATGCGCCAAGCGCATGCATCACATTCGAAAGCAGAGCTGTTTTAAACATCTCGGATTTAGCCATGAAATGGACACCCCGGGGCACAGCTGCTGCAATGAACGGCGGATCCCAGTCGGATATGTGGTTCCCGGCAAGAATCAAACCGCCTCTGGGAATGAATTTGCGATTCTCTGCTTTCAGCCTGAAAAATACTGCAGCAATGATTGTAATTAGAGGCCTGAGAAGAATATCTACAAAAGGAGATCTTTTCATGCCTCACGCAGCTTTCGATAATGCTCGAGAACAAAACTCACCTGATCAGCAACAGACATGCCTGTTCCGTCAAGCCAGACGGCACCGGGCGGAAGCCGCAGAGGGCTTTCACTGCGGTTTCTGTCTCGATGATCTCTGCGAAACACGCTGTGCACCATTTTGTCCATATCACTGTCGCCCAGGTCTTTCAATCTGCGCAATGCCCTGACGGCAATATCCGCCACTACATAAACCTTCAGAGACGCTCCGGGAAACACAACAGTTCCCATATCTCTGCCCTCTGCAACTGTATTGTGTTTATTCCCGAAGGCTCTTTGAAGAAGAACCATCTGCTCTCTGATCTGATGATGGGCAGAAATGACACTGGCTGCTTCGCCAACAGAAGAAGTTCTTATGCTTCCGGCTACATCTTCGCCGTCGATGAAAACTCCGCGACTTGAAACATCGATGCAGTGTTCCATCAGGAGTGCAGCAGCAGCATCGCCGTTAGTTATGTCAACACCTGAATTCGAAACAAGAAAAGCCGACGCACGATACATGGCGCCGGTATCTAGATACTCAAAACCCAGTATTGCCGCTATTTTCTTCGCAGTAGTGCTTTTACCGGAAGCGGCAGGACCATCGACAGCAATTATCTCAGGCAGTCAAATTCACATCCCCTCTTTACAGTGACGCAAATATCCTGAAAAACACGCTGCCCGTCAAGGGTTTATCTGTTAAGCTTTACGGCGCTGCACAGAGATGCGGTCTCTTCAGAGGTGAGTTCCCTCCATTTACCGCGCTCAAGATTGTCAAGCAGTATTGGACCGAATCTTACTCTTTCAAGGCCGATAATGGGAATTCCTGAATTTTTTGCAAGACGTCTTACTTCTCTGTTCCGCCCTGTAATAAGTACTACTTTGATTGTTTTGGAACCGGTTTTTTCCACAGCGACAGGTTTAGAAAACTGATTCTGCGCAATGAAAGAGCCGGCACGCATTTTCTCAAGAGACTCTTTCTCCACCGGTTTTGCAAGAACAAGGGAATACTCCCTCTCTATCTTCCAACGGGGGTGGGTCAGCCTGTAAACAAGCTCGCCGTCGTTGCTCCAGAGAAGAAGCCCACCTGTTCTGATATCAAGTCGCCCTACAGGAGTTGTTCCACGAGGCATTCCAGCAGAAAGAAGAGATACCGGTCTTGATGCCTTTTCATCCATTGTTGTCTCATAACCTGCAGGTTTGTTCATCATGGCAACAAAGATTTCAGGGAGGCTCACTGAAGCTCCATCCCACAGTACGATATCACCCTCGGATATTTTCTCCCCGGGGTTGGTAACGAGTCGCCCATTCACGGTAACCATACCGTTCATTATGCCATCATCACAGCTCCTGCGGCTGTCTATTCCGCATCGTGCCACGAAACGGTTAAGCCTCATTCCGTCTGCCTGGGCGGGTACAGGTTTTCTTCCTTTATTGAGTCTGGTCAATTTCTTCCTCCGTTACTTCAGATGCTGCTCGCTCAAGATCCTCTGCAGACAGCTTCAGAAGGCCATCTATTTCATCAATCCTGGGAAGGTGCATAATACTGTTAAGACCGAAATATTCAAGGAACTTCTGTGTTGTTCCGTAAAGAAGCGGTCTCCCCGGCGTTTCCTGTCTTCCTGCTATTTTTACAAGATCTCTTTCCAGAAGAGTTCTCATTGCACTGTCGCTGTTGACCCCGCGGACCACTTCGATCTGCGCTCTTGTGGCGGGCTGTCTGTAGGCAATCACGGCGAGAGTTTCAAGAGATGCTCTTGACAAACGGCTGTGCCTCCTTCCTTCGAAGAGCTGTCCTACCACAAAACCAAGTTCAGGGTCAGTTACTATTCTGAATCCTCCTGCAAGCCTGGCAACAATAATGGAATGCCCTCCGGACGCCAGCTCGGCTTCGATACGCTGGACTGCCTGCTCTGCTGATTCTGTTCCGCAGCCGATAAGCTCGCATATCCTGTCGGTGGTAACTGGAGAATCGGTAGCCACAAGCAGGGCTTCAATCTGCCTTGCCAGCTCATCAAGCATTCAGCGTCCACCTTTCTTCTGTTCTTCGCATTCTTATCTCTCCCATGGGGTATCGCTGTTCAGCCCTGAGCCATCCCCTTTTCATCAGTTCAAGCAGTGCAGCAAACAATGAAACAACTCTCGCTGAATCTGCACCGGCTCCCAGTGCGTCTCTGAAGGTTCTGCTTACATTCACTGGCAGAAACTTGTCAAGCGCTGAAACACACTCGGTGAAAGAAAGCAGCGGTCTTGAAATTCTGTGAACAGGAGGCCCTGTATTCTTGTCCGTCATGCTCTCAAGAGCTGCGATGAGATCAAGCAGAGATGTCTGACCTGGATCTGTTTCGGCCACTTCCTCCTGATATCTTTCCCGTTCGCCGGGCGGGCAGAATGCATCTCGCCAGATCGATTCGCTTTCCCGAAGTTCTCCAGCCACTTCCTTGAAGGCCTTGTAGAGTACAAGGTGCCTCATAAGGCTTTCCATCGGGTCTTCGTTCTCCTCCATGAGGGCTCTTTCCACGGGAAGAAGCGATCTGCTCTTCATTCTGGTGAGAGTTGCAGCCATTACCAGGTACTCTCCTGCGATGTCAAGATTCAATTCAGTCGCTTCCCTGATGTATGCAAGGTACTGATCTGCCACCTGGGCTACATGTATCGTTGTAACATCCAGTTCATCCCGTCTTATGAGGAAAAGAAGCAGATCCAGCGGGCCCTCAAAGTCTTCAATGGCAATCCTGCATGCCATGCCGTGATCAGCAGACATATCCGAATTCAAGCATATCTGTTTTGTTCTCGGACCATGCTTCCCGTACCTTAACCCAGAGATCGAGTTTGCACTGCTCGCCTGTAAACTGATCTATGGCAGCAGAAGACAGTTCGTTGATCAACTCCAGGGTCTGCCCCTTTCGGCCGATGAGTACTCCCTTGAATGAAGCGCGTGAGACAATAAGATTTACCCGAACATACAGTTTTCCATCTCTGGATGACGTTTCTTCAACTTGAACGGCAGTCTCCGAAGCTACGTCGTTTGGAAGAGCTTTAAAGAGCTGAGTGCGAATCTGTTCAGACACGAGAAAACGCTTTGAATTGAGCGTGTTTATTTTTCTTGGGAAAAGCCTGTCCCTTACGGGTATCACTTCCAGCACCATACGCAGGAGTTCCTGCACACCGGTACCAAGCGCCGGGGCTACCGGTACAATTCCTTTGAACATGTTTGTGTATTTTGCTCTGGAAACATAAGCCGAACGGTGTTCAGGCTTTACATAGTCACTTTTTCCCAGAGCAAGCACAACCGGCTTGCCGTTAAGCTTTTCAAGCAGTTCCTTCACAACGGGTGTTTCCAGGTCATCTCCAAATGTTCTGATATCAAGCACAAGAACCACCACATCGACCCAGTCAAGGATTGCCCAGTCGAAATGGCTTTCAAGAGGCGGTGTGTCTACAAAGCAGATCTGTGCGTTTCCCAGGGTGCATATTGCTGTAATCGGCAGTCTGGTGGAAGCAGGCTGCATGGCGACCGGCGATATGCAGGAATCGGTAAGAACATTCAGAAGACTTGATTTGCCTGTGTTGGCCAGACCCGCAACAAGAGCGTATCCGCTTGGAATCAATCCACTGGGCAATTTGTCTCCTATTCTTCTTCCGAAGGGCCGGCCGGCAGGGTTCCTTCGAGTGCAAGGAAATCTCCTCCGGAATTGCCCACATAAAGAACACCGTTTATGAGCACGGGTGGTGTTCCTGAGTATGATCCAGTTTCAATGGTATCTATGGGATGACCTGTATTAAGGCTGATAAGGTGTATTCTGTTATCATCACAGCTTGCATATACAACAGTATCGCACACCGCCGGTGTAACAGAAACCCAGTTTTCAAGCTGAGTTTCCCACACCGTCTCACCTGTATCGCTTCTCAAACAGAATACTCTGCCGTCACATGTTCCCGCCACCAGCAGACCATCACCGCACAAGGCGGGCCGTGAGACGACCGTTCTTCCCCGAACTCCTTCCAGAGATGTTTCCCAGAGCGTTTCTCCGGTTGTCACGGAAAGTGACAATACCTTACCGCTGGAAAAGCCTACAAACACCCTGTTGGATTGTATGGAAGGTGCAGACGGTTGAGATGAAAACCCGCGGGACCACAATAAGTGTCCTTCGATGTTCCATGCTGAAACCGCACCGGCTTCCGACGAAAATACCGCGATGCTGTCGGCGAGAGCAGGGCCAAGAGGAAGTCCGTCTGTGGTTCCCTCCCATATCAGATCGCCTGCGCTTCTGCTGAGGGCAGCTATGGAACCCATGGAATTCCCGCAGAGAACCAGACTGTCGCAGAAAACATTGGCATCGGTGAAAATGTGGTAACCCAGGCCGGTTTTCCATTTTTCCGAGCCTGTTTCAAAATCAAGGGCATACATGTATCCATCCTGACCGCTGAAGTACACGGTGGAAGAATCTGCCGCCACTCCGCCGGAAACGCCGCAGGTAACGGTTCGGGACCATATCTGGCGTCCGGTGGTTATATCTATGCCGCGAAGAACTTTATCATTCCCTGCAATGAAAATCATGTTACCCACGATTGCTGGTGCTGAAAACAATTCTCTGCCTGTAGAGAGTATCCATAGTGTATCGAATGGAGCAACAACTGCCCGTGACCATGCGGCGTTTCCGGTTGAAGAACCTGAAGACTGGAGCCACTCTCCCGGGGGCATTTCAGAACCGGTCATCACGGCTCTGTTGACACCGGGCACGTCACCGTCTGAACCGTTTCCCTCTTCACCCTGAAAAAGAGAAGATTTCGTTTCCGAGCCATTCAGCAGAAAAATCACGCAGAGAATCAGGGCAAGTGTGCCGATTATCGCAATAATACCGGAGCGTGAACGCTTCCCAGCGGTTCCTGTGAATGAGGAAATCATAATTGCCTTCTCTCAGTAAATCAAAACAGGAGCTCCCAGGGGAAGCGCTCTGTAAATGGCTTCAAGATCATCGTTACTCAGCCGTATGCACCCGTGGCTTACACTGTTTCCCCTGCCGACTCCGTAGTGTAGCAGAATTCCTCCGCCAAGGTCAACTTTGTAGTTGCCGAGAGCTCCGGGAACTGCTCTTACCATTACCCGTTCCCCTGAAGTGAGGGAATCGTTGTAGAACACAATCTGCTCTGCCCAGGACAGGCTATCGGGGATGACTATATCCTGTCCGGGACTGGGTGGGCGCATATTCTGCTCGAGCCAGTACCAGTCAGGTCTGTACCAGTAAGGGTTTTCTCCCTTTTTAACAACATACCTGATACCTCGGGGTGTACTGAAGTCCCATACCTGGCCGCTGTTGTTCTCGACCCAGCCTTTACCGGTGCCGCAGTAACCCGTTCTCACCAGAAGACCTCCTCTTCGGAGATGAAAACGATTCTGCCCGGTGTCAATTATCAGATAATAGTCTTCGTAGTTCTGGATGAGCTCGATTTCATCAAGACGGACCTGCAGAGAATCAGCTCTGCGAAGAAGCTGCGGAACCGAATCATTTCTTGAGACAAAAGCCGAGTTCATTGCAGTCAGAGTATCTTCACGGGCAGCAATCAGTTCAAATTGCCCACGGATACCAGCCAGATTATCGATTTCTGAATCAAGGCGATACACGGATGACAGACTGACCGCAAGACCAGCAATCAAAACAGAAAAAAGAACAATAAGAGGAATCTTCATTAGCACTCTCCGATTAAATGACCGGGTTTTCCACCAGATTGCGCTGGGTCTGCCATACCGCAGCACTTCCCCTGGTGTCAAGGTGAGCAAAAGGACCGTGGGAGGGAATCCATCTGTAAGCAGAAGCTCCACCAACGGCTACTTCGCCGGAAGCTTCAAGTCTTCTTGATGCTTCCACGATAAATTCTGCGTCATACACATCTATACGCTTGTTTCTGTCCAGATCATCAATGAGATCATTTTCCGGCCAGCCCTCAATCCAGATGTCTGCCGCAGCACCATAAAGATGCAGGCTGTAGCCGGTTTCGTTGCCGATGGATGCATTGTATACCGGTGTTCTAAAACCACTTATGCAGTGAATGCCCCTGGCTTCAGGGTAAAATTCGGAAATCTCCTCCAGAACGCACTCAAGTTTGTGAACAAGGCGAAGATCGAGAACCATGTACTGAGGCCAGTCGCCCTCGGTATGGCCCAGAAAATCGGAAAAGGACATGTGGGTGGATACCCTTGCATTGAATGTATTCGGCCAGAGTTCGATGAAGCCCGCCCCCGGAATGTTGTCGCGGGAGTTTCCATCACCGTAAAACCCAACTGGAAAGGAATTGAGAGAAGAAGTTCGCATCTGAGCTTCATTGACAGGTACTATCGCCATCCATTCCTGAACAGAGATGGAATTGGATGCTGTAACAGTAAAAATCCCGTGTGTTCTCGGCAGGGTAAACTGAAATTCAGTGCCAGTTCCGTTCAGCGAAAGGGCAGGCACCGACCAGGCAAGAGAATCGCTGAACGACAATGTAACAGTTTCTCCCGGAGAAGCATTGAATGCCATCATGTGAGGCTTCAGGGAAATGCCGTTGACCGATATGGAAAAGACAGGATCAGCCGGAACAGGGTCGTCAGCGCCGGAAAAAATAAGAAATCCAAGGGCTATCATCACAGCGCTCAGCATCATCACCTCCCCGGCTCATACCATGTTTTCCGAATCATCACAATTACCCCGGAAATATACTGTTCTTCCGCTGAGAATGAGTTTTCCTTCGCAGTGGGCTTTTACTGCAGCAGGGTACAACAGGTGCTCCTTCAAGAGAATTCTCGCTGCCAGGGAATCCCTGTCATCGCTGCCCAGAACAGGAACACAGGCCTGACACACAATCGGCCCGGTATCTATCCCCCCGTCAACATAATGAACGGAGCAGCCTGCAATTTTTGCTCCGTACCTCAGAGCCTGGCCCTGGGCATCAAGCCCCGGAAAGGCGGGTAGAAGCGATGGATGGATATTGAGAATTCTGCCTTTGAACGCCTCGAGAAGGGGTCCTTTTACTATCCTCATCAACCCGGCAAGACAAAGAAGCTCCACTCCCCGGCAAAGAAGGTAGTCAGCCCAAATTGCTTCCTCACCTGCTCCAAATCTGGTTCTGTATCTGCCGGGAAACAAATACCGCGACTCTACGGACAGCTCCCGAGCCAGTTTGAGAGCACCTGCGTTTTCGTTGTCGGTAAGAAGCACATCAACTCTGCCACGGCCTGTATCCCCTTCCACAAGGGCTTTGAAATTCGATCCGTTTCCCGAGGCAAGAACAGCAATCTTAAGTTCCCCGTCTTTCACCTGTTTCCCCTTCATGCGCCATGGGTGGTTGATCCCGGAATACCCATGTAAGGCCGAATGACCAGCTGCGTTCCGTGCTGTTCGTTATACTTTCAACTCCACAGAAAATGGAAAATGGAGCCAGTGTAAAGCCAAGCACAGTATCCAGTGATTCATCCCATTGGCCGGATGAATCCATCTGCGCAATGATTCTTGGACCAGCTTCAACTCTGCCCCTGTACCAGTCAAAACCCAGGAGCAGCCAGCTGTTTACAGACAGTGAATCACGATTGAAGTACCAGCAGGCTGCACCCTTTCCGCGGACAGGCCCTGCAGCAGCTGAAAAATCTGCGGCGATTGCCGTTTCAGAGGAAAACCTTCCAACCAGATTGAAAGCTGAATGCCTCAGTGCAACGGTCTGGAAAAACTCTTCTCCGGCTGGTCGGGAAAGACCTGCAGCAAGTTCTAAGCTCCCTGCGGGAATGGAAACTCCTCCCCAGAAGCTTTCGCCGTTTTCAGTATACTCGCAGAAAACGGATGACGAGACTGAACCTGTTTCGGCAGAAATACCGGCAACACCTTTCCCTTCGAATACGGAATCGACTCTGGCCACCGCAGCTCCAAGTTCAATGGAATAGTTTGAAAACCCGGTCTGCATTCCTGCCAGCAGTTCAGGCCTTCTGTCGCCTGGACTGAGTCTTGAGAACCCGGTTCTTGCATAAATATTGCCTGAAGCCCACCCAAGCCACGAACCCCATCCGTAATCCAGGCCTTCCCAGCTCATTGCCCTGAATTGAAAAGCGTTACGTTTCAACAGTGAAGAATAAACTGTAACTGAATCATAGCGCAACAGTTCAAAATTGCCCGATGCATGCCAGGGCAGCGGTCTGTCAAGAAGGAAAGCATATCTGCTCCTGCTGATTGTGTTCTGTACAAGGCCGATTCTCGATACACTGAGTGAATCCTGAAATTCCCTCACCTCAACGGTGGTATTCCATCTTCCACCGCCCCAGAGACCGCTCTGTACAGGATCAGACCATCGAGAGGCAGACCATGGAAGCTCAGGAACAGATCCTGCTGATACCAGAGGGAGTCCGCCTGCGAGTACCCCGGTATCTGCAGTTCCCGACAGAAGAGCGTCAGCTGAGCATCCGGCTCCGAACTTTCCCTGCAGCATGTCATACCAGCCCTCGGAATCAGCAGAGGGAAACAGAGCGACCAGAGCAAGAAGAAGTATCAATACCCCTCCCGTTTCATCGCTCTGTAGGTGAGAATTTTTCCCCGCTCAACACCGGGCTGGTCAAGAGGATTGATACCAAGAGCAAGACCACACAGAACAGTTGCAATCTCAAGTGACATGAAAAGCTGACCGGTGTATTCAGCGGAGATTTCCGGGATATGTATCCTGGATACAGGAAGACCCCGCTCGGCCAGGGCTGCGGCAGTTGCTTCTGCTTCCGCCGTACGAAGTTCGTCGGGGCTTCTGCCTTCAAGATAACCCATGGTTGGGATATGGCTGAACTCTCCGGGTACTGGTTCTGTTACCTGTGCAAAGCCTTCAGTTACAATTGTTGCAGTCTTGTCTGCCGGACCCTCCATGAACAGTTGAACAAGTGAGTGCTGATCAGCTGGTCCTCTGCATGCCAGAGGTGTCTGCCCGGTATTCACAGGAGCTCCGGAAAGTGATTTTGCCTTGCCCAGGCTTTCGCCCCAGAGCTGGGCAAACCACAGAGCCATGTCGTAGAGCAAGTTGGAATATGGCATGAAAACATGAATCGGGTGGCTTTTAAAGCTTGCCAGAAACGCACCTGTCATTCTGCCTGCAAGGCTTCTCTCTCCCATCGTGTCGAAGTCGTTCAAAACATTTCTCGCACCATTAAGAAGCCCCTGTGTATCCACACCGGCAAAACCGGCAGGAAAGAGCCCTACCGGAGACAGTACACTGAAACGGCCCCCGACGTTCGGGGGTACCGGAAGGCTGTCCCACTGCTTTTCAACACAGAGCTTTCTCAACTCTCCCCTGACCGGATCAGTAATGGCAATAACCCGAATACTGCTGCCCAGAAGCCTTCTGAGCTCCATGAAAATGCTCATTGTCTCTGCAGTTCCTCCGGATTTTGTCACAACCGCAACAGCGGAACGTCCAGGGTCAGCTCCAGACACTGCCCTTCTGATAACAAGAGAATCAGGCGAATCCACCACCACAACTTTCCCGGGTAAATCGGTTCCAAGGGCAGAGAGTATTGCCCTGAGGCCGAGTGATGATCCTCCGATACCCGCAACGAAAAGGGTATCAAAGCAGGCAGTGTATTTTGCAGCAAGTTGGGATGCTTCATCATGGAGACTGCTGTTCAGAGGCAGGTCGAGAAATCCCAGATGTCCTTCACCACGCCACTGCCGGAATAATTCTAACGCTTCAAAACTTACCGGGCTGCAGTCGTGATCTGTACTGAAATGGAAAAGGCTTTCAGACAAGGCTTACCCCTCTCTTTGATGAAAACAAGCTTACCATACGGCGAATATACTCCAGAGGCGTGAACATGGAACCTCAGAGGGCAGAAAGTGTTGATTGATCAATGGAGGTACAGGTGAAAAAAATGTTTTGGTCAGTGACTGCAGCGGCTGGAGTGATGCTTTTTGCTGCTGCCATTACAGATGGAGACAGAATGGATTACAGACAGTTAACTCCTGAAGAGGAGAATGTGCTGATCGACGGAGGAACCGAGAGGCCTTTTGCGGGTATTTATGTAAATACCTTCGAAGACGGTCTTTACACCTGCAGACAATGCGCAGCTCCCCTGTTCAGATCAGAAGCTAAATTTCAGGCTCACTGCGGCTGGCCAGCTTTCGATACTGCAATAGAAGGCGCGGTGCTGAGCCGTCTCGATGCAGACGGCGAAAGAACAGAAATTCTTTGCGCTTCCTGCGGCGGGCATCTTGGGCATGTGTTTTCAGGCGAAGGCTATACAGATACCGATACAAGGCACTGTGTAAACTCAGTATCAATGGACTTCATTCCAGCGGCCAGAATTGAAACAGTCTACTTTGCAGGAGGCTGCTTCTGGGGTATCGAACATGCATTCGACCAAACTGCCGGAGTGCTTTCCGCCAGGTCGGGATACATGGGAGGAACCACCGCTGATCCCGGATACCGGGAAGTCTGCTCCGGAGCCACAGGCCACGCCGAAACAGTGATGGTTACCTATGATTCCCAGGCTGTTTCGTTCAGAGATCTGGCAGTGGAATTTTTCGAAATACATGACCCTGAGCAGATTGATCGCCAGGGCTTTGACACAGGCACTCAATACAGGTCTGCGATTTTCTACACCACTGATGAGCAGCTTTCGGTGATACGTGAGCTTGTTCAGATTCTTCTGAGCAGGGGATACGACATTGCAACGGAAATTCTTCCGGCCGGCGAATTCTGGGAGGCAGAGGAGTATCATCAGGACTATTATGATAAGAACGGCGCCAACGGTTCCTGTCATGTGAGGGTTAACAGATTCTCTGAAGACTAGTTCCACCCCAGCAGAGAAATAGAATCAAGAGGCAAAACGGAGTAAATTATTCTGGATGTGTCTGTTGAGCCAATAATGGTAATGGGCAGCGTATCTCCCATGGAGGATACAACATAAGTTCTGAGACCATCTTCATGTATGAACTGCTGCCTCAAAGACCAGGTTCCCGGCAGAGAAGCCTCTTCCCCGGGCCAGGCACCGCGGCACTGCAGACCACGGTCTGTAACAGTGCATCCGTTGAGGTTTTCCGGCCATCTTATGTGAGTGTAAACAGGAGACAATATGTACACGGAATCTGGCGGAGCGCCGGTTATAACTGCCATGTTATCTCCTGGCTGTACAGTTTTTCCCTGCTCAACCAGAATTCGTATGTGACCGGATGCAGGAGCAGTGATGAACACGATAAAAGAAGAGTCGGAGAGAAAAGCTTCGAGGCTGTCCTGGGCGGCTCTGTCGCCGATGGCCTCAGCCATGCTCAGTTCCATCTCGGCCCGCTCCCTTTCCAAATGAAGAAACGGCTCGGCTCCAGAGAATACCGTATCGCCTTTATCAACCTCTTCGGTGATTGCTGCAGTGCTTATAAGAAGCGGATAGTTTTGAGACCAGATAACCGGCGTATCCAGAGAATCGGGAGTGATCACATCGTAAAGCGGGCCGGGAAAAGCAAAGCCCGTTTGCCTGCGATCAGCGGCTTCCCACCTGGCCGCAGGAGTCTGGTTCCCGCACCCGATGAACAAAAACACTGGACACATAAAAAGGAATCTGATAGTTTCCTGCACTATTCCAATCGCTTTCAGAAAGACGGGTACAATTTTATATGACGAAAATATACTGCTTTACCGCAGCAATGCTTGCTGTTGCATGCGGGTCAAGCGAGCAGACCAGCGGCTTTTTTGTGGGTGCAGTTTCCAGAGACGGCTCGGGATCTGAATCCCGTTCCTATGAGCAGGAATACATCGAACAGCTCGCAGAAGCGCCTGAAGACACCCTGTTAAACTGCTCATTCGACAGAGTTCTCGACAGACCCTTCGGACCAGATATTCCATACACTGTTTACGGCAGTGCTCTTCATATCGATAACCATTACTTCGATGAACCCGTGGTTCTTCTTTCAAGCGCCGGGCTTATCTCAGACGGGCTTGTGCAGGCTGTTTTCAACTTTACTGAATCACCCTCCAGCGCAGTTATCGGCATAGTTCTTCGTGCCGATGGAACAGATAATTTTCTTCTTCTGGGTGTGAACGGACGGGGTCAGTACACCATTCAAAGATGCCTGAACGGTCTTTGGATGCCGGTTATGGGTCTCGATTCCTTTGAAAAGTCGAGGCTTCTGCCCTACAGACTTGAAGATGTAACCCTCACGGCAGAAGTGCACGGAAATTACACCGACTTTTCCGTTAACGGTCAGCTGATTCAGGTGATAAGAACCTCGCTGCCCCCCACCGGCCAGGTTGGTGTATTCGTCGATGCCTACATGAACACCGAACTCGACCGCATAACAGTGATGCCTTTCTGATGCTGTTGTTTCTCGTTCTGGCCGGTTTTCTGCCTGTAACCGGAAATGCCCCTGCCTTGAATTACAGCCCGGAACCAGAGTCAACCGACTATGCCAGCGGTATTCCTGTTCTTACCTATCATCAGATTACGATGAATCAGAGCAAATACAGCGTTACTCCATTCAAACTCAGAGACGATATGCGGCGTCTTTTTGATGCGGGTTTCTTCCTTATCCTTCCGGAAGATATAGAAGATGGTCTCTCAAGAATCCCTTTCGACCGCCGTCCGCTGATGATAACCTTCGATGACGGATGGGAAGACAATTTCAGGTATATCGAACAACCAGGCGGGAATCTGGTTCTTGATCCAAACTGTGCTCTTGCAATAGTTAACAGCTTCCTGGAAGAGAACCCTGATTTTGGAAGGGGTGTTGTCTTCAACATCAGCTGGGACAAAGTTCCATTCGGAAGCCGCACCGAGGAAAAACTCAATACTTTGCTGGACATGGGGCACTCCATAGGAAATCATTCTGAAGATCACAGGTCTTTCATGTCCATACCCACCGCTCTTTTCCCCGCGCAGGTGATCCCTGCCCTTGATTCCTTCCACAGAAATCTGGGGTTGCGCGTTTCAGAAATCAACACGCTTGCCTACCCGGGAGGCCGTCTTCCCGCAGGCGTCAACGCAGAGCAGTCTCTTTCTTCCCTGGAATACCGGAACCGCCCTGCTGTGATTCAGGGTTATCTCGCCGATGGAGCTGTGAGCAGTTTCAGAAGAATCTTCGAATCCGGCAACCTGGCTGAATACCGTATCAGCAGAATAGACATGGCTCTTTACAGCATACCCATGCTTCTAGGTTGGAGGAACCTCATGATAGACAGCCGTTCCAGAGACTCTCTTCATGATGACCTGCCCTGGCGACCCTGATCAGATTTCTCTGCTGTTCCAGTTACGAGCGGGAACCAGGCTGTTTTTCCTGTGCAACGGGTAGCCCACACACAGAACGGCATGGCATCTCTTCAGACCTATCAACGGTGAAACAACCTGTATGATTCCGTTCCAGAATGTTCCAAGTCCCATGGATTCAGCTTTTACTGAGACCATGGTCGCGGCGATAACCGCATCGGTTCTGCCTGTGGCATTTTTCCCCGGCGCTCGAAACAAAAGCACACACGGAGCATTCCAGGTAATGATATCTGTACCGCTTCGAAGTTTTTCTGCAAACAATCTTCCCGGGCCCGGGAAAAGGGAAAGCAGTCTGAAGCAGTCAATGAACTTGACAAGCTTAGCCATAGGATCAAAAATCAATTGTCTGACCCGCTTTTCTCCAAGAATCACATCTACCTGCAATCCCTGGTCGTTGCGCCCGGTGGGAGCATATCCCACTGGTTCCAGAAGTGCATTCAGAACGGTCCGGTCTATTTCTCTTGCCCTGAATTTTCTTGTTGATCTTCTATTTTCGAAAAGAAACTGAATCTTCTTCTCTTCAGGCATAAGGTCACTGTTATCAACAGAAGGGAGTCCAAAGCACTTCCCGGGGCAGAAACATCCGCAGTGTCCGCAACCGATGCAGCCTGAAGAAAAGGAAACAACTTTCCCATCGGCACCGGTTCTTACTGCACCGGCCGGGCAAACCTCCGAGCAGATCCCGCATGCTGTGCACAGGCTGCTTAAATAAACTGATTCCGGTTTGAATACCATTACGGGACCACCTGAATGTTAATGTTTTCTGTTTCAATTCCGGGGAAAACCTCGACCACACCTGGCCAGGCTCCATATGATTCGCCCGGATTCCATATTCCATCGGAGTTCCAGTCGACGAATGCTGAAACCGTATAGCGGCCTCCAGCAATTCCAGGGAAGGAGTAGATTCCCGGAGCAAAATCAGAGTTTTTTATCTCCCCCGCACTTCCCGCAGGAGATACAACCACCGTTACAACAGACGCTCCGGTACCTGTTATCGTTCCTGAGATAAAACCCGGGCTGCTGCTCCATGACGGTATGAATGTCCAGGATTGACCGCCAAGAGTATCGCCCTGAAGAGACACTGCTCCTGGGGCGAGATCTACTCTGTATTGACGCTGTCCGAGAAGCTCGACGTCGGGAGTAAAAGAGAATGCAACAGGTGAAGTGCGTACCAGGTCTCCGGAAACAGAAACGCTGTCTGCAACCCTTGTAACGGTGTAGAGTGTATCGAGAGCTCCATCTCCTACCCAGTCTGTGAAGGAGATGAAGAATGGTCCTGATGCCGGTACTTCCGTGCTTCCGTCGGCAGGATACGCAGACTGAACAGCAAGAGGAGCCGGTGGAAGCGAGTCTGTCCCCCAGAAATCAAGGCTGTCTGGAAGGGAAGGATTACCGGCAAGATCAGTAATGCCCTGCACTTTCATGCTGTAAAGGGTGTCGGAAAGCTCTTCTGTAAAAACGGTCAATCGCCCGGCAGTGCTTCTTCCTGCAAACGGGCTTACACCAAGCACTTCGACCGCCAGACTGTCGGGACCTAAAATAATTACACTATATGGTATTGCACTGCTTACTGTTACCTGCTCATTCCAGTATATTTCCAGGTGCCAGCGGTCAAGCGCTTTTACTTCGGAGATTACAGGTCCGATACTGTCTGTGATTGTCATGGTCATGGTTATCTGCAGGCTGTCTCCTGCGGCAAGCATAAAGTTCCGCTCGGTTCCCGCTTCCCTGTCGGGGTCCCAGGATCTGCTCCGGTCGTCATCTTCGTAGCATACAATTCTGTAATCTCCCTCTTGAAGCCACCCGGCGGTAAAGTTCCCCAGTGAATCAGGATACTGACTGAGTGCGGGTTTTGCGGAATCAGGCAGAAGGAAAAAATCACATCTTGCACCGGAAGTTACAACACCTCCTCCGTCTCGGAGAATTGAGGCAGAAACAACTGCGAAACTGTCGGAAGGAACACTGTTCCATACGTAACTCAGAGGAAAACCGATTCTGTTGCCCCTTCTATCTTCCAATTCTCCGGAAATGGTAACCATGAGAACTTCGCAGACAGCAGGGGCGATAATCGAAATACTCTTTCCATTCATTTGAACCTCTGAATCTGTAACCGGAAATATGTCAACCAGTTGTGTATTAGCTCCAATATTTTCCGAAAACACGAAAGTGATCTCTTGCGGCATTTCCAGAACAAATCCCGGGGCAGGAATAATTTCCAGCACTTCAGGTGCGGTTTTGTCCACAGGACCTCCGGAAGGAGACACAACCCTGGCGCATGCTGCTGAAATGAGAATAAGAAAAGCGGTGTAATTTCTCATCGATCTGCTGCCAGCTTCTTTCTGATGATTGCCGATTTTCTGTAAAAAGCCTCTGCTTCCGAATGCCTTCTGAGTTTCTCAAGCACTATGGCAAGCTCAACCAGGTAGTCCGGGTTTTCCGGGCTTCTGGCAACAGCATTCCTGAGATACTCTTCGGCTTCCTGAAGCTGGCCTGTGAGATTTGCACATCGGCCCAGATAAAACCATGCGGGATGATATGCCGAATCATCGGAGATCACCTCGCCAAGAATTTCCATTGCTTTTGTGTAAAGACCATTGCGCAGGTTTGAAACACCCTCGAGGAATTCCATGTCAAGAGTTGAAAGGCCGTAATCGGATGCCCTGACCCGCCAGTCCTTGTCTCGAAGGCTTCCAATTTCAAGGATAATCTCGGCCATTGTCTGTTTTCTGACCTTCTCTTCCGCTCTGGGAACTGATTTCTTATCCCTGGGCGGAGTATGGTGCCTTTCCGGGACGGTCTCAGGAATGCTCAACTCCTCATCTCCCGAGAAAACACCCTCCAGCTCTGCAATGGAATCAGCTGGGCTGTCGAGCGCGATTTCAAATGATTCCAGAGTTGCAAGAATATCTGTTTCATCTGCATCGGCATTCTCGTCATCATCTTCGGATTGTTCGGCTTTTGCGAAAATAGCCATCTGTCTTCCGGAAAGTTTTTTCTCCATGAGCCTGGTAAAACCGGCTATGAGTTTCGGCTCATCTCCAGTTACCTTTAGCAGCTGCCTGAGCTGAAACTCACTTACTTCATCTGTTAGAAGAACCTTTTGTCGTATCTCCTTCGGCAGTTTGAGCAGGTTGAGGAGTTGTGTAATTCTCGCCCTGGAGTATCCCAGCATATCAGCAAGACGGCTTCTATTCGGCACTATTTCACGCCTCAGAAGCCCCTCGAACAGCATGGCTTCCTCGGTGCAGTTGCTGATAAGGGAATGAGCAGGTCTCACGTGAACGGTGCTTCTTACTATGAGACACTTCACCATAGTTCTTCCCATGCTTTTCAGGTGCCATACGGTTCGGTGATTCCCCACAAGAGAATAGCCTCTATCCTCTTCGATGAGTACAGGCGGAAGCTCTGTTCTCTCGTCGTCCTCGGTTCTGAACCAATTATCAGGCGCGTTTATACCTTCAATTTCAGCTATCATCACTTCTTCAAGGGGAAGGTGATCTGCCATGAGTTCTTTATCCACCGGCTCTCCTCTCGCCGAACAGTGCCGCTTCAAGCTGCATGGGATTACTGCTTACAGAAACAACCCCCGGCAGGCGTCTGAACAGATTTCTCTGTCTCCTGGCGTAGTGCCATGTGTTTATCTCAATTCTTTCCCGTGCCTCTTCCAGAGAGCACTTTCCCTCGAGGTGATCCAGAAGCTCGGCATAGCCGATTGTCGATCCCAGGACAGGATCTCTGCTGAAACCTTTTTCAAGCAACTCCTTCACTTCATCGAGAAGGCCTGCTTCCAGCATTTCTGCCGTTCTGCTTCGGATTCTGTGCCTCAGGGTTTTATTGTCGACTTCAATGAACACGAATCTGAATCTGCCGTCAGGTCTGCCCCCGTTCTTAAGTGCGGATGCCTTACTCCCGCTGATGAGACCTATCTCAATTGCCCTGATAAGCCTTACCCTGTCTGCTTCACCTGTTCGCTCAGACTCTTGGAGATCGAGCCCCTGAAGCAGCCTGTGGAGAGAACCTGGAACAGCATCTTCAACGGCATTAAGTGAAAGGCGAAGGGCATCATTTCTTTCCGGAAGCGGATCAAGGAGCCCTGCGAGAGACATGATGTATAAAGCAGAACCTCCCACCACAAGGGGTATTAAACCATTATCCAGGGTCGATTCTATTATCTTCATGGCCTCCCGGGCATACCACCCGGCAGACAGAAGAACATCCGGATCGGCAACATCGATCATGTGATGGGGATATGCATTCAGTTCACAGGACGAGGGTTTGGCGGTACCTATGCTCATGCCGCGGTACATCTGCCTGGAATCCGCATTTACTATCTGCACGCCTGGTATGTTGCGGGCTATATGCATGGCGGCAGCGGTTTTGCCGGAAGCTGTGCAGCCGGTAATAACAGGAATTCTATCTTCCAAAGCGGGTCTCCAGCTCACTGAAAGACAGTTCAATCATGGTAGGTCTTCCGTGTGGACAGTGAAAAGGGTCTTCCATTGTGAACAGCGTATGAAATAGATTCCTTGCCTCGGCGGAGCTTATTTTGTCTCCGAATTTTATGGCGCCGGCGCAGGCACTGGCTGCCGCAATCCGTTCCGACTCAGATTCCGATGCTTCAGCTCCTTTCGAGAGTGCTTTCAAAACATCCCTGAGAGCCTCTGTTCCTCTTTTTATTCCAACGGGTACACTGAGAAGTGCAAGCGTATCTCCTTCAACACTGAAATCATATCCTGCCTGTTTAATCAATGCACTGTATATCTTCAGGATCGATTTTTCATGCTCATCCACGCATATTTCTTCAGGAAGCAGCATTCTCTGCTGCCCGGCAGACATGGCTCCTCTGACAGAGCAGAGTATCTTCTCGTAAAGGATTCTTTCGTGGGCGGCATGCTGATCGACGATGAGAAGACCGCTTGCCGTTTCAGTAACAAGGTAGGAACCGGAAATCTGCACCATCTCAACTGAATCTTCCCAGAGGTCACGCCTTGCCGTTATCTCTGTGTCGGGCGTCTGAAATACCATAGCAGTCTGATAAGCGGATCGGTCGGGTTTCTCTCGCTGTTGTCCGGCAATTGCGCCTGAATAGGAAACACCGGAGTGCGGTTTATTCCAAAACACGCCGGAACTTCCCGCGGGAAGTGAAACCGTGGATTCCTTCCGGTGAGCAGCAATGCCGAGTACTGCCGCTCTGACCGCCGATTCAACCTGGAATGGCTTTCTAAAACGCACTTCTCGCTTGGCAGGATGGGCGTTCACATCCACCAGCTGAGGATCTATTGTTACCGAACAAAGAATCAGGGGCTCTCCGGCCGGGCCGGAAAATGCATCTCGGAGCGGAAGGTTTACAGCTGGTGCTGTTACAGGTCTGCCGTTTACGAGAATGAACTGATGGCTGCGGTTCGTCCATCTTTTATCAGGAAATACATAAAGCTTCGCATGGACTCCTTCGCTCTGTGCTTCTGCCTCAACACACCTGTCACCGCTTGCTAGACCGTAACGGTCTCTGATTCTAGCTTCTGTGGAATCGCTCTTCCGGAGGTGAAATACACTTCTTTCATTGTGCTGAAGAGTGAATTCGCAGCCAATACTGGAGAAAGAAGCTCCGGTTACTATTCTGTCAATCCAGGACAGCTCGGTGGATTCACCACGAAGGAATTTCCTTCTTGCCGGCTGGTTGAAGAAGAGATTCTCAACGGTAATGGTGGTTCCTCTGGTTCTGCCGGCGGGCTCCAGCGAATCCAACGTGCCGCCGGTGATAATAAGCTTCCAGCCTTCGTCTCCGCTGCTTGTAAGAATGGTCATTCTTGAAACACTTGCAATGCTTGGAAGCGCTTCTCCCCTGAATCCCAGAGTTCTTATGTCGTTCAGATCAGAAGGGGAAGCTATTTTGCTGGTTGCATGGCGCTGGATAGACAGAAGAAGGTCATGCCGGTCCATCCCTGAACCGTTGTCACGCACCGCAATAAGCTTCCTTCCACCTGCCAGAAGCTCAATATCAACAGTGGTGGCCCCTGCATCAAGTGAATTCTCAAGGAGTTCCTTCACCACCGATGCCGGTCTTTCAACAACTTCTCCGGCAGCAATAAGGTTAACCAGATGATCGGGCAATTTTCTGATTTCGGCCATTTTCCTCCAGAGAGTGGTGCCGGAAGAGGGACTTGAACCCTCACGCCCTTTTGGGGCAGCGGATTTTAAGTCCGCTGTGTCTGCCTATTCCACCATCCCGGCTCCGCTCAATTCTGTTAACGCACCGAATATACTAATCCTGAAAAGATGAGACCGCCATCTGTTCCCACCACGGTTCTTCGGGGGAGGCGAACCTGGCGGGAACGTGGTTTCCCACGTCAATACCTGCACTGAAACCCCAACTCAGCCGTCTGTCCGAAGACCTGATGACACTTCCCCCCAGGGTAAAACCCCCATATTCCCCCTGTATCTCCCCCTGAAGCCATCCTTCTTCCCTGTGAGAAGCAATAAGCAGAAGGGAATCAGATGGCCTGAAACCAAGCATAACACCAGGTGAAGGCCAGACAGCTGCTGCAGCCAGTTCGCCGTTCTCAAACATGATCTCACCGAACACATCTTCGCCGTCCCAGCCAAGCACAAGTGTGGCAGGGTCACTGCTTATCACTCCGTGAATTCTTCTGAAGCAGCTGATTTCATCGATGGCGGGAGAGGATACTAGAGTCAACGGCCCTGTTACCGCATGGGCCTGGATCCAGAAGCACTGTTCTTCACTGTCTGCGCACCATGCAGGTCCCACACTCACATCTTCCATAATGGGAAATGACACTCCAGCGGAACCTGTGTTTTCTGTAAAAGCAAGAAGGATGTTCTCTGCAGAATACTCAAGGGCAGTCGCCGGATGCCCCCCGGGCCAACCCCGCAGCTCGATGGTTGCTCCGGCAAAAGACACTGCACAGCTGGCTGCTTCATGCTCTCGAACAGCGAGCAAAGAAATACCGGACAGAAGAAGTTGCGCGGCATGCCCGTTTCTTGTAACTCTAGAAGCAACAAGCGGATGCAGCCCGGCAGTTTCACCAGAAGAAACAATTCTCAAGTTCTTTTCCCTGCCTGTCTGAAGAGAAATGCTGGTAAAGTTACCGGTACCCGAAGCGGGAAGCCCGGGAATGCATAGCCACGCCTCTGAAGGAATCAGACCGCCCTTCATTGCAAAAGAAACTGATCGTCCTCCGGAAACTACACCGGACACTGGCACCAGCAGAATAAGAAACGATGCAAGAAGAGATATCACTTGAGTGCTTTCTTGATAGTGATTGCCTTCATTCTTCCTATTCCTGGAACAGACGCTATCTCCTCTTCTGAAGCCGCTTCAATCCTGGCTACGCTTCCAAACTTCTTAAGAAGGGAAGCCTTCAGAGAAGGGCCGATACCGGGAATGTCATCCAGCGCAGAGTGAAAATGGTTTCTGGTTCTAACCATTCTGTGAAAAGTAATAACAAACCTGTGAGCTTCATCGCGCATGGACTGGAGCAGGAGAAGAGGAGGCGAATCAGCGGGAAGCTTTATCTCAACCTCCAGAGGAGCAGTAAGAAGAATCTCCTCTCTTTTGGCGATTGAAATGAATCTCGTTCCCTTCATAAGAGCGGCACCTGCAGACCAGGCTGCACGAAGCTGGGTAATGCCGCCATCAACAAGAAAAACATCCGGATGCTCGTCTTCAAGATGTGAAGCGAATCTTGCAACAGCGTTTCCTATCATGGCCGGGTCGTTCCGGGCAATATCTTCTGGAACGGTAAAACGCCTGTAGCCGTCTTTATCGGGTTTGCCGCTGCGGAAACTGACAAGAGCAGCAACAGATGCATCTCCCTGAATGGTGGACGCGTCCAGGCAGACCATCCACGCGGGAGGCTTCTCAAGGCCCAGAATATCTGCAAGGGCTTCAAGTGACGCTTCCAGTCTTTCACCTTTTCCTCTGGGATACTTCCATTCAAGTTTTGCCAGAAAGTGCTTCAGATCACGGGCTGCAACGTCTGTAAGTGACTTGAGCTCACCCCGTTCCGGCACCAGAATATCAACCGCTCCATTACGCTTGCCCCGAAGCCACTGACCCAGAACATCACGGTCTTCAGGTTCAACAGTCAGAAGGATCTGCCTTGGGATGTCACCGGTTTCCGAGTAGTACGAGCGCAGCATCACAGCGATCCTTTCTCCCTCGGAAGCGTACTTCCACCTGGAACTGAAGGGCAGTCTGAGACTCCCCAGGAACCGCCCGCTTCTCACCTGAATGATTATCCCCCAGTTGCCCGAAATTGCCATTACATCCCTGGAAATCCTGTCGCTCAGGGATTCGGGAGCGGGCCATCCGAAGGTGTCCAGTCGCTTGAGAAGATCTCTGAGGTGTGCGGCATGCTCATATTCCGTTTTGTCAGAGGCATCCTTCATCTGCTGAATAATTCCTGTTCTTGCCTCTTCCCAGTGACCCTCAAGCAGGTGAAGAATTTTTGTTACTCTCTCGGCGTATTCTTCCTTCCCATGGGAAGAACATGGAGCAGGGCACTTGTCCAGCTGACCAGTCAGACATGGTCTGGATCTTGTGTTCAGTTTGGCACCGCGACACTTTCTCAATGGGTACAGCTCTGTGAGAAACGAAACCAGCGACCTGAGATTTCCTGCATCGGGGTAAGGGCCGAATCTGGGGATATCAATTGATCGATCAGGGGTTCTCGTTATCACGAGCCTGGGAAACTCATCACATGTTGTAACCTCCAGCCACGGATAGCGGCTCGAGCTTCGCAGATCGACATTAAGCGGAGGTTTGTGCATTCTGATAAGTTCTGCTTCCAGAACAAGAGCTTCAAGTTCTGTTCTTGTCACTGTCCACTGAACGGTTTCAGCTTTTTCCAGAAGAATCCGGTGTCTCAAATCGCCGGGATTTGATATGTGTCCCCTGAGACGGCTGATAAGGCTCTTAGCTTTTCCAATGTAGAGGGGCTTTCCCCTGCCGTCCAGGAATCTGTACACTCCTGGAAGGTCAGGCGCGGTTGAAACAGATCTTTTTAGAGAATCAGCGGCCACGGGCAATAATCTTTCTTATCGTTGATCTTACCTGATCACCGCCTGTAAGGAAGAAAATCCCAACTGAAAATGCAGCCACTGCAGCACCCGACAGAGATACAGCCGTGATTCCGGCAGTGAGCCCCGATGAGGCATAACTCTCAACGATCGGTTTCATGTAAACAAGAAGCAGCGTTGAACAAATTCCGCTCAGCACCAGGCTGATCCAGGGACCTGCGGGAATACAGGCACTGCCCACTCTTCCCCTCAGCTTGTATCTAAGAAGAACAAGGTTTACAATCGATGCAATACTGCTGGCAAGAGCAAGACCAGCAAGCGGTTCGGCAAACCCGGTTTTTATGAATATGTATGTGAACACCGCATTTAGTACTATGTTCAGCCCCATGCAGCCCACAGCTATCTTCACAGGCGTCTTTGTGTCTTTCAGCGCATAGAACACAGGGGCAGTAATTTTTACAGCTGCATAAAAAGCCATACCGATAGAGTAGTAGCGAAGAGAAGCTGCTGTAAGAAGCAGAGATCTCGCTGAGAACTCTCCCCTGAAGAACATCACCCTCACCACAGGCTCAGCCATCACAATGAAAAAAAGCGCCGCTGGAAGCATGATACCGGTAATAACCAGCGTTGAGAAACCCAGCGTTTTTCCTGCCTCATCGAGTCTTCCCAGTGCAGTCTGCCTGCTGAGTGTGGGTAGAAGAGCCGTTGCAAGAGCAATAGCGAAGATACCCTGGGGAACCTGTGTCACCCTCAGTCCGTAAGACAGAGCAGCAACGCTGCCTTCAGAGAGAAGAGAGGCAATCAGCTGGTCAACAAGAATGTTTACCTCTGCGGCAAGAAGACCCACAAGAGCAGGTATGGCGAGCTTCATCACTCTGCGGAATCCGGCGTCTTTCCAGTAAAAATCGGGTCGGAGAGAGACTCCCCTGCTCTTCATGTATGGAAGCTGGATCAGCAGTTGAAGCAGTCCCCCGGCAAGTACTCCGACAGAGTAGGCCCAGACAGGCATATCGGCCCTCCACATGCCGGCGAGAACAAACAAACCCAGAAGGGCGGCGACATTGAACAGAATAGGAGCAAGCGCCGGTGCAAGGAAATGCCGGTGGCTGTTGAGAATTCCCATGAATACCGAAGCGACACCCACAAACAGAATGTATGGAAACAGAAGCCGGAGAAGCTGGATAGTTAAAAGCATTTTCGCAGGCTCATCATTGAATCCCGCTGCAAAAAGATCCACAAGAACAGGAGCAAGAAGCATCCCCAGAAGCACCACTACCAGCAGCACTGAACCGGTGAAGGTAAGAATTTTGCTTGCAAGTCTCCCAGCTTCAGCTTTTCCTCCGGTGAGCAGAGTTTCGGTGTAAGTAGGTACAAGAGCTGAAGCTACAGTAGCTTCGCCAAAAAGCCTTCTTAAAATGTTGGGTATGATGAATGCAATCGTAAAGGCATCGGCGGCCATGCCAGTTCCCAGTATGGCTGCCTGACCCACATCCCTGGCCAGACCCATCATTCTGCTGATAAATGTAAGCACACCAAGCAAACCAGCTGCCCTGGCCACACTCCGGCCCTCTTGAGCCGGTGTTCCAAGCATTGAAGCGCCTGGTTCGAATTGGTTATCGCTCAATCTCGTCCGCTTTCTGTTTCAGGGAAGCCCATGTTGTCTGTACAAGAGCCTGCTCAAGGGGGGTTGATACCACCACATCATCGAAAATGGAGCTCCAGGAGACTTTCCCGTAGCCTCCAGCAAAAAGATAGAATGATCCCGGATTCTGCTGGGACGAATCGATCGCCTCCAGATGCCACTCGGATGGTTCATTCTCCACTGTGCCCGTCCACACCCGTGCTCTGACTAGGCTTCCTTCAACCTGCAGCCTGACCCAGTAGCTGTTGTGATAACCGGGACTCACCAGATAATCATCCATGACAACAGTTGGACCAGTGTCTTTTTTTCTTTCCAGAAGAACCGTTCCGGTGTATGGCTTGAAGACCAGGCGGTAGTGCCACTGATCTGCTCCGCAGAACCTTGCCGACACGCCGGCTTCGGTACCGCATTCAACCTCAATGCTGCATAGGATGGAATAATCGCCTGTACTCATTGCGCCGTAGATATCTCCGTTGATGGATCTTCCCTGCCCCCTGGTGCTCTGGCTGTGTATGAAGTACTTTCCCTGGATAACATGGTAGCCTGCTCCGCCGGACCTTGTCCAGCCGTCATCATCTCCATCACTAAAATCGTCGGTGAACAGAATCTCGCAAAATGAGAGTCGGGCCAGCAGAATAACAAGCAGTGTGAGAGTTCTCATCAAAATAATCTCCGGACAGCGAGTGAAGTGACCCCGGGAAAAGCGCCTTGCTGCAGTAAGATAACACGAATGAAATTGAAGGTCATTCCGGGAGGTAGAAATCAGAGGCTATTTTGCCAATCTCCACTCTTCTTCGCCTGTCTGCATTAAACTCAACCCATTCTGCAGCAAAGCATTCTGAAACCACTCAAATGTTTTTTCGAAGTTGTCGAGCAGCACCTCGTTGCCGTTTTCCGCGGAGATGGAAAGAAGTCTCTTGTTCTTCGCGTACTTTCCCCTTGATATCCTGATGTCGGACAGAGGCGAACTAACCGGCTTCCCTTTTACCAGCAATCGAAGAAGAATACCAAGTTGAAAGTGGAAAGGCGCCATTTTCCCAAGATCAAAATACACGAATCTCTGGTTGGTTACAATGCATCTGCAGTGAACGGGAAACTTCACTTTTTTCCCCTGAATTGCGTATCTGCTGGTGTCCGAGAATACCTGCTCGCCGGGGTTCAGTTCAAACCTTGCCATTAGTGCTCCTTTCGGGTTTCAAGCGGGAACTATATTTTACAATCAGGCAAAACGGGAGGCATCATCTTCAATAACAACTTGTCACTCGACCGGATTCACTTATCTTAACCAGTTATGTTTTCCGGTGATTCAAGCCAGGGAGGTATTCTTGAACAATCCATTTTTCCCCGAGAAAGATGTAGATCTTATCCGAAATGGGCAGGTGGTGTTTCAAGGCGCTCTGCTTCTGGCCGACATATCAGGATTCACATCGATGACAGAAGTGCTATCAGAAAGCGGCAAAACAGGAACTGAACAGCTGACCGCTCTTCTCAACAACTATTTTGACAAAATGCTGACCATAACTGACCGGTTTGAAGGAAGCGTAATAACCTTCTCCGGAGATTCTCTTCTGGTTCGCTTCACAGACAAATCCAAAGCCGCATCCTGCGCAGAAAATATGCTTGGTTCCATGGGCTCGTTCAACGACATAATCATTGACGGCAACAGCTTTTCACTCCAGGCAAAGGTTGTGGTCGGGGAAGGCGAATGGAATCAGTACATCATTGGAGACAATCAGCGCTCTCATGTTCTTCTCTCTGGCGGTCTGATAAAGGAGCTTGCACAACGAGAAAAGAATGCCCAGCCCGGTGATCTGATTATCTTTCAAACTTCTGCAGAGGTTTCTTCCACTCCGCATGTGGCGCTATGCTCAGGAAATGAAGCATTTCTTTCACCCGGTTCGGGAAGGCTTTATGGCGAACACAGAACTGTAACCGCCGTGTTTCTTAATGTTCTTACTGAAAATGCCGGTCACGAGATCATAAGGAATTTTCAAAATCTTTACTCCGATGTAAGCTGTGCTGTTAACAGATTCGGAGGATATCTGCATCACATTGACGACCTTCTGTCCACAGGCTCAAGAATCCTCATACTGTTCGGAGCTCCGGTCTCGCACGGCGACGATACTCTCAATGCAGTGCTGGCCATGCTTGAGGTTTTCTCCGATGCACAGAAAAGTCATGGATTCAGACTAAGTTGCGGCATCGATACGGGCTATGCCTTCTCCGGTATGGTTGGCAACGATAACAGGAAGCAGTACACGGTTATAGGCGATCCGGTAAACACCGCTGCCCGCCTTGCAGAGTACACCGCAGTCGGTACAGTCAATGTCAGCGAAAGCGTTTATAACAGAACCGCTCTGAACATGGAATACACCGAACTCCCCGGGATTACCGTAAAGGGCAAGAACAAGCCTCTCAAGCGGTTCTCCCCCCTTGGCGGGCTTTCTTCTATACACGACTCCATGCCGTTTGTGGGAAGAGAGAATGAGCTTAGAGACATTACAGCACTCATCGAAGCCGGAGAAAGAACAATTCTTGTTACAGGCAGTGCGGGCATCGGAAAAACCGCATTTCTTAACAGGCTTCAGAATGATCTCTCCCAAAAAGGGTATTCACTGGCAAGGGCCGATAAAACCAAACATGGCCCTGTCAATGAGATTCTGCTAACTCTGGTTTCGGGAATCTGCGGAATTAAGCCCGGAATGGATAAAGGCACTGCTTCCCTGAGGCTTCACAGCAAGCTATTTGCGTCGGGTAACCAGCAACTGCTTCTGCGAGAGGTTTTCCTGGCAAGAATGCTTCTTGATCTGGAATTCTCAAACAGAACCTTTGATACGCTGCCTCCCAGGTTGAAACTTGAAAACCTGCTTGACTCCATCTCTCTTCTTGTAAGTGAATTGCCTGAGCCGGCCTGCATTGTCATTGAGGATGTTCATTACTCCGATAAGGAGGAAATGAATTCCCTGCAGGAAATCATCCAGTCTGTTGTTAGAAATGCGGAAAAGCGGGTCTGCTTCATTCTGTCATCAAGACCCGATGATTCCCATGTCTTTACCGACTTGTCCGGGGTCTCCTGTTTTACTCTTCAGGGGCTGAAGAGGCAGCAGTCTTTCAAGCTGCTGGAAGGCATCACTGATGGAATTGCCATGGACGACCGCATAATGAAAACACTTGCAGACAGATCACAGGGTAATCCTTTCTTTCTTGTTCAGTTTCTTCTTTATCTGAAGGAAAAGAAATTGATTCTTATAAAAAACAACTGCTGGCGGACTGCTGATGAAACAAGCCTTGACAGTCTTCCTGAAAGCATTTTCTCCATGATAATGGCCAGAATTGATGCGCTTGCTGAACAAACACGGGAAAGCCTGAAGGTTGCAAGTGTTCTTGGGGTTAAGTTCGACGAATCAATTCTGGGAAGCATAGTTCGCCGTGATGTGCACGGCGATTTGATTGAAAGCTCCCGGGCAGGTCTTACCTACTCCATCAGGTATTCCGAGCTTGAGTACATTTTCAGTCACATGCTTATAAGGGATGTTGCGTACGATTCTCTTCTGCGGGAGCGAAGAAAACAGATACACGGAGAAATCGGGCGCATTCTTGAAGAAAAACATTCATCCGGCGGCGAAAACCTCTGCAGAATTCTTGCCTATCACTTCGAAAACGCCGAAGAGTGGAACAGCGCTCTACAGTATTCAATCGAAGCCGGTAAGCTGGCATCCGACCACTACAGGAATCAAGAAGCTCTTGATCACTATAACTCTGGAATAAGAATTATTGAAGAACATCTGTCCTCGCGGGAACAGGATCTTGCCGAGTGTTTACATCTGTCCGGTGCAGTACTTGAGAGAATCGGCAGTTACCCGGATGCGGTCAGCAATTACAGAAGGTCTGCCATCCTGTTTTCCGATCCGGCAAAAGCAGGGAACGCCACAATGAGCCTCGCTGATATTCTCTTCACCCAGGGAAACCTGGAAGAGGGAATGGAACTTGTAGACAAATTAGAAAGTGATCTGCTCCACTCAAGCGGAACAGACAATTCACTTAAGCTCAGGATAGCTGCTTACAAAGCCTGGACATACTGCATGACAGGCGGCATCGACAAAGCAATGGAAAAGGCGCTGGAAGCGGTTGAAATCGGAGAAAACCTCACAGGTGTTTCAGAACTCGAAAAGGCGAAAAAACTTGGCCATGCTCTCAATACACTTGCCACGGTGCATTGGGCTATGTCTGATTATTCAAACGCAAAAGCTTTCTACGAGCGGGCAATCGAAATTGCTCTCAAAAACGGCATGAAAAGAGAAGCAGCGGTTACTTACGGAAACATAGGGCTTGTTCTTGAAAAGCTCGGCAGGCTTCATGAAGCGGTGGACGGCATGAACAAACAGCTTGTGATGTCAACCGAGGTAGGAGAAAAACTCATCATTCTGAGCGCTCATGGAGAACTCGCCATGACGCATGCCACATTGGGAGACTACGAACTGGCTTTTCATCATGGAATGAAGCAGAAAGAACTCTCTGAATCTCTGAATGCAAAGCATGACATGCTGTTATCATACAATCATCTGGCTTCATTTTACAACATGCTGGGCCAGGACGGTTCAGCGAATGAATACCTTGAAAAGGCTCTGGATCTTTCAAGGGAATTCTCTTTTGAAAGGGAGGAAGCCCAGGCGCTTTACATCCAGGGTACCATGAAGAAAGAAAGCTCAGACTATCAGGCTGCTCATGACATTCTCACTGAAGCAGGAAATCTGGCTGAACGGGTTCACTCTTATTCACTTCTTCAGATGATCTGCCTGTGCAAAGCCCAGGTGCTGATAAAAATGAACAATCTCGACAGGGCGCGGGATACACTTGAAAAAGCGCATGAACTCGGAGAGATGACGAACATTCAGGCAGGATTTGCAGCCTATTCATGTACAATGGGTGAACTTCATGCCGCCTGCGGAGAAATTGAAGAAGCAGTTAAATGCTTCGAAGAAGGTATTGCAATCTACAGAAGCCTTGATACCAGACCCTACCTGGCTGACGCGTACAGATCTTTTGCCGTTATGCTCTGGAAAACGGATACAGGGTATTCAGAAGACGCTGCGGAAAACATGAAGAAAGCAGCGGAACTGTACACTGGAATGAAACTGTACGGCAAAGCTCGGAATTGCGTTCTAATCGGGTAAAAAAGGGCCGGCAGAACCGGCCCTTTCGCAGTGAATGCTTTCAGAAAGTGGCCTTTATAGCCGCCCAGGTATCTGCGGAGAGTGCCTGGAGATCACCTGGAGTGGTAATTGAAGTTCCGTCTGGAGCGGTAATTGTCATGTCGTCGATCCAGACAATGTCGCCGGCTTCAGAGTAGGTTCTGGCTTCTATAACAAGCCCTGTGTGTCCGTCAATAACGGTCCATGTGTACTCGGCAAGATCCCACCCGGTACCCGGGCCATAATCGTCCTGACCGCCGGCGCTGCCGTTGTGCCCGTAAACATCTGCAGGATCATCGTTCCAGTGTGCCCATATTCTGCAGGAAGGAGAAGCTGCAGGCGTAACGTCGTATCTCCAGAAGGAAGCTGTAACGATGTCTCCATCTGAAAGACCCGTGATCCATGCAACATACGCCTGGGGTGTACCGGATGCTGCGGCATCCTCCAGCATAAGAGACTGAGATCCGCCATGAACCGGATCGGTAACAATAGTGGCGATGATATCACCGTATGAGCCGAGAATGGTTTGTGTGCCTTCCCAGCCGAAAGTTTCTGTAACAGAAGCGGCAGCAACCTGCCACGCTGCGAAAAGCAGTGAAACTACAAGCAAACTCTTCATTCAATTCCCCCTTTTCAAGAATGCGGACTCAGCAGAACCGCATCTCCGATAATACAAGAGGAATTGCTTTTCCACAAGAAAGCCCCCCTTCTTTCCAGCCAGTTCCCTTGGCAGACTCACTCCGCGAAAAAGACAGCCGTTCTGTTTTCTTACCTTGGATAGCGAGCCGGCAGCGAAAGGAATTCATCTTCGCCCATTATAAACTCATGTTCGAAAACGAAAGCATCGGTAGAGTCCGTGCTTTGCACCGGGGATGGAAACAGAACCGCTTCGCCGCTTTCGGATAAACCTGCAGCGAGGAACACAAATTCAAGACCCTGATCGGCAGGATTCTCTTCCCCGTCAATAATTCCCGTTCTGAACACATTGAAAACCTGCCCGTTTCCGCTGTCCCAGTTACCGGTAGCGCTGACAAGATATCCGGACAGGGGAGCCTCAATGTGCAACACCTCACAGATCTGAATATCTGTAACTCCGGTTTGCGCAAGTTGAAATACTGCAGTCCAGCATGCTGTGCTTTCATTGAATACACCCGGCTCAAGTTCGGATGAGATCTCTGCAAGCGGGTGCAGGTAGTGGGCAAGGATGGCAGAGGAGTAATGGGGAGCGATCTGCATAAAATTAAGGGCAAGTAATGGCAGCAATTCAACGGCTAGATACATCATATCAGGTTTCCTCCACAAAGTCTGTGTACTTCAAACGACTTCCGCGTGCAGTATCCACAGGATACTTATCCGCATTCTTCAGCATTTTTCTCCGGCTGGCTTCAACAGGTTCAATCCCCAGTTTGTCAGCAAGATTAAGAAGGTAGATGAACACATCGGCTATTTCATCCTGAGCATCTTCCAGTGCCTTCGATCCGGGTTTCCAGCTCTCTTCCTCAGTAAGCCACTGAAACACCTCGGCCAGCTCTCCTGCCTCGATAAGAACGCAGGTTGCCAGATTCTTCGGTGAATGGTACTGATCCCAGTCTCTCTCTCCGTTAAATTTCTTTATCTCGTCAATGAGCTTATCCAGCATGGAACCCTCCGCTGTTTCAGAATAGAATACCTAATAAATAGCGATATCCGGTTTCATTAGGAATACCCCTCTGGCAGCGGCGTATCTCTTTTGTTAGTTTGCAGAGGCTCATAATATGGAGGATGTAAAATGAAAAGACTTATGCTGTTGTCAATTTGCACAGTTCTTGCAGGAAGCTGTTCTGCAGATATTCCTTCGGAAGACCTTTCCTTTCCGGGTGAGGATTCTGCAGTAGAATCTTTCTCAAGATTTTACTCTCCGGTGAATTACACCTGCGTACCGGCCATGGCTGAGCTCGATCTTCCATTGAACCCGGACGAGGTAATAAACCTTACGGAAGTGCTCTTTTCAGTAAGCCAACTGACTCCACCAGACAAGCTGATTCGTAACGGATTCGCGGTATTCACCAATGCAGGAGAAACAGACAACCCTGTAATTGCTTTTGAAAGAATATCTGATTCGGGTCATCCAGTCTTCGTTTCCAGCGGAATAACTCTGCACCTGCTGCACATCTTCTTCGACCAGATACTTCAGCAAGTGGAAACGGACTACCTCTATCCCGATCTGGTTGTTATCTGCAAAGAACTCTATCTGAGCAATCTTAACCGCAACAACCTTCTTAACGCAGCCTTTTTCGCTGTACCTCTGTCCTTCCTTGACAGCGATTTCGTTCCACATCCTTCCGTAGCTGACAGGGTAAACCGGGAAGTTTCCCTCATGACTCAGCACGGAGGGTTCGAAGAAAGCCCGGTATTCGGATACGGGGAAGATTACTCCCAGTATGTACCACGGGGCCACTACACGGCCAGCGAAGAGCTTGAAAACTACTTTATGGCAATGATGTACATGGGAAGACTCACCTTTCTTCTCACCGGTGGCGAACCCTTCGGGCAGAATGAACGGTTCCTGGTTTCTTTTGAGAGTGCTGTTCAAATGACAGAAGCAGCATTGCTCGTTGTATCCGACCTGAACACCATTGAAGCAGATGGAGAGCCCCTGAAACAGAAATGGTGCAGAATCTACGAGATAACTGCTTTTTTCGCTGGTTTTGCCGATGATCTATCTGCAGATCAGTATCAAATCGCTGCTGAAGCGGTGGCAGGCCAGGCAACAAGTTCAACAGTTCTCAATTCAGCAGAATTCCATGGAGAATTTGCTGCATACATCGCTGGTAGTTTTACCGGACCGGCAATCTACAGCGGTACCGGTGAATCGGTGGTGATGCCGGATGAATCCGGTGAATTCGATCCGGAAGACTTCCAGAGTCTCCTCTCTAAAACCACCGGCTTTCGTTTCTTCGGTCAGAGATACACACCGGACAGTGAAATGCTCGGAAAGTTCGTTTTCCCGTCCATAGGAGAGAATCCGGAGGGTGATTCCAGATTCATGCCCTCGGGTCTGGATGTTGCGGCCTCTTTCGGATGCAGCGCCGCCCTTGAGATACTTCAGGAAAACGGTACGATGCTTCACCGGTATTATCCCGACACCCTGGCATCGATGCAGGAAATGGTAAACGCATACACAGACGAAAACTGGCATGCCACCCTTTACATGGCATGGCTTCATTCACTGAGGCTGCTTGCTGTCCCCAGAGGTGAAGGCTATCCGGACTTCATGCAGACAGACGGGTGGAACCGCTGCACCCTCTCCACATTCCTCGCTTCCTGGGCGATGCTCAGACACGACACGATTCTTTATGCCAAACAGAGTTACACTGCGCTGTCGGGCTGTGCGCCACCCATGGACGCACCAGTGCCTTCCGCAGGCTTTGTGGAACCGGTACCTGAGGTTTATGCCGAACTCAGGGCAACTCTTCAGATGGCCAGGCGAGGGCTGGAATACTATGGGATTTCAGATGATGGGCTGAGCATCCGTTTTGATAGAGCTGAATCTCTTCTGGGAACCCTTCAGTCCATAGCCGAGAAGGAACTTGCAGGTGAACAGTCAAGCCCGGGAGATGCGGAATTTCTGGAAGGTTTTGCTCAGGCCCTTGAAGGAGCAATTGCATGGGGAGAGGTTACCACAGAGGGGCTTGAAACAACCCTTATTGCAGATGTACACACAGATCAGAACACAAACAGGGTTCTGGAAGTGGCGTCAGGCAATCTGGACAACTGTGTTGTGGTTTACAGAAGAGCCGACGGTGTTGTAGAGGCAGCCACAGGACCGGTTTTGAGTTACTACCAGTTCGAATGGCCCATGAACGACAGACTCACCGACGAAGCCTGGCGGGAAATGCTCAGAGCAGATCCCCCGGAAAGACCAGTTTGGACAGACAGCTACGTGAGCGATTAGCTGAAGGCATCAATCTGTAACGATCTGTCCCGCTGCCTTGTCCTGCTATTTAGTTACGGCAGTTCCGGAAGCTTTCAGCAAATTGCTCAGGGAGGTTTATGAAAACTATAGCGTTGTGCGCGTCAATTTTTCTGTTTCTCGCTTCATGCGGTAACCCAATACCGGATGAAAGCGATAACGGGGGCGATCAGTTTCCCGGTTACACATTGGAAGTCGTTGATTCCATTGGCATAGAAATTGGTGATTCGGCCTTTGTGTTCGGGGCAATTGCCGATGTGGAAATCCTGCCGGATGGAAATATTGCCGTTCTCGACGGAACATACTGCAATATCCGTATCTTCTCTTCCCGTGGGGAGTACATCAGAACCATAAGCGGTCGGGGTGAAGGCCCGGGTGAATTGCTTCACCCCTTCTATCTCTTCAACTGGGGCGATGGCACCCTGGGTGTACTCGACCCGTACCTTGGAGGTATTGAACGCTTTTCAATTACCGGTGAGTGGCTGGGACAGGATTTGGCTATCCACGGCAACATCCATATCGATCCCATTGTTATGAATGACAGCCAGTTCGTTTCCTTCAAATCACGGTTTGATGTGAGCGGTGACGCTGTTAATGCCACCGGTTTTGTCGGCCTCTTCCCCATGTCTGAAAATGAACTTTATGCATACTGGACGAAAACCGTGTTATGGGATCCGGGAAACATGGCAAACCTTGCAATGGAGTTTTTCTTCAGCAACTTCTGCACAGCAGACAGAAACACAGGCCGTGTGTTCATCTGCCCTTTCGCAGAAAATGAATACACAATTCACTGCTACAATCTTGATGGAACTGAAGCAGGAACCATAACCCGTGAATACACTCCCATACTGAAAACTGCAGAGGAAATTCAGGCAGAGAAAGACTTCATTTCGTTCTTCCTGCGCTCCTCCGAGAACAACAACCCGGATTTCAATTTCAACTGTGACCCGCGGCCATATCATCTTGCGGTCTCCGGGCTGTATATCGGTCCGGAGGGCAATCTCTGGGCACGAAGAGGCGGAATGGAAGTGCCAACTTTCGATGTCTGGAACCGCAATCTGGAATTTGCAGGAACCGTTTCTATCCCGGCAATGCAGACAAGCGGTGCTTCCTGGAAAATGGTATTCGGATCGGATTTCATCGTAGCCTGGGACGAGAATCCGAATGACTTTCAGAAACTTTACATAATAGAAATCAGATAGCCGAAAAAGACATCAGGGCAAGCCGCCGAGATAAACTCCCGGCGGCTTGCTTTTTCGAAACCTTCACAGATCAGAATCGGCCTTCGGCGAATTCTTTATCCTGCTTTTTATGCGGATGGTCAGGAATGGAACTGCCAGATACACAAGCGAGCTCCAATCCGGTGAAAAGAAAGAGATTCCTATACCGGTCAGAGATACCAGCGGCAGTACCATATTGATTTTTATTACTCTTCTGATTGCGGTTTCATCGAATTCATCTGCTATGGTTTCCGGGTTGTTCAGAAGAATTCTGCACTGAAGCACGAAGAACAGGGAGATAAGGAAAATGTTCACATGAAAGAAAAGATTTGCTGTGAATGTATGGCTGTGGTACCCCACCAGGGATGACGAAAAGGGTATCATGCACACAACAAGCAGACCGCCGAGGTTTGCCCAGAGATGCGGTATGCAGCTGGCTTTAATGTATTTGAAGATTTTGAGCTGAACTATCCAGAAATTTCCAAGTAGAAGGAAACTGAGAGCATAGGTTCCAAACAGTTCTGCAAAAGCTCCCAGATGGTAAAGTATATCGCCGTCAGTGCTTGTTCCGGTTATCTGCGGAAGAGGAATACCCAGTACAAGCAGGGTCATCGCAATGGCATAGATACCGTCGGTCAATGCTTCAAGCCGGTTAAGCGAGAACTGCTTCCTTGCTGCTTCTATGATTTGCCTCCCCCTGAGTTTCAAGCAGTATGTGGAAAACTAACGGGAATACTTCAATCTAAGAACGCTATCCAGCTCGTTAAAGTCGTTTTTCAGTGAGGGAAGGAGTTTTTTAAGAAGCTCGATGTCTTCTCTTTTTCCCGCCTGCTCCATTTCAAAAGCCGTCTGCACCAGTCTGGAGGCGCTGAGATTGGCCGCTGAACCCTTAAGAGAGTGTGCGGTGTGCCCCGCCTCAACGCAACGATTATCCTTAATGTAAACTTCGATGTCTGCAATCAGATCAGGGGCGTTCTTTATGAATTCCCCCACTATGTAATCTGCAAGGTCTTTGTCTTCCATCATTCTCTCGAAAAACTCACCCTCATTGAACACCTCGCTGGTATCCCCCTCCGCTTTTTCTTTAGCTCGTTTTCCCTCGTTCATTTCTTGTGCATCGTTGCCGATATCCAGCCAGCGGTTCAATACTTTTACGATTTGAACAGGGTCAACCGGCTTGCTTATGTAGTCGTTCATACCTGCCAGAAGACACTGTTCCCGATAGCTCTGCATTACATGCGCGGTCATTGCTATCACCGGTATGTTACGGTTGCGTACCTTTGAGTCGGGGCTTCTTATGGCTCTGGTGGCGTCATATCCGTCCATAACCGGCATCTGAACGTCCATGAACACAAGGTCGTACGGAATCTGTTCCAGCGCAGTAACTGCTTCCTGCCCATTGGCTACAGCATCCACACGAACACCGGTCTTCTTCAAAATGCCCATTGCAACCATCTGATTAGTGATGTTGTCTTCCGCAACTAGAATTCTGAATTTATCAAGTTTCATCTCGTTCAGAAGATGTTTTGTAACCAGCGCGTTTCCGGAGGGTACGGTTCTCCGCCCGATAAGGCACGCCAGTGCCTCAAACAGCTCGGACTGTCTCACGGGCTTTGTAAGGTAGGCAGAGAATCCTATATCCTTAATTCTCTTTGAGTCTCCTCGCTGCCCCAGTGATGTCATCATAAGAAGTCGTATGTCACTCAGACTCTTGTTGGCCTTTATTATTCTTCCAAGCGACTCGCCGTCCATTCCGGGCATCTGCATATCAAGAACGGCGATTTCAAATGGGTCGTTGTTCTTAACAGATTCCTGGAGAATTGTCAGAGCAGTCAGCCCGTCGGGTGCTTCTTCTGATCTGATACCCCATGCTTTGAACTGTATGGAAAGAATGTTTCTGTTCGTCTTATTGTCATCAACAATCAATATGCGAACTCCCTTGAGCGAACCCTCAAGGGGATGCTCTTCCGTTTCAAAACGGGCTTTTTTAAATGATGCGGTAAACCAGAATTCCGACCCTTCGCCGGGTTTGCTGATTACTCCTATCTCACCGCCCATCAGCCCGCACAGCTGTCTGGAAATGGCGAGACCAAGACCTGTTCCACCGTATTGCCTGGTGGTGCTGGTGTCTGCCTGGGTAAAGCTTTCAAAGAGAATACTCTGTTTGTCTTCGCTTATGCCGATGCCTGTGTCTTTTACCGAGAATCTTATTAGAACATTTTCGGCTTCTGCAACAAGAGTGGCTGAAACCAGAACTTCTCCCTTTGAAGTGAATTTGATTGCGTTTCCGGCAAGGTTTACAAGAATCTGCCGCAGCCTTCCGGGATCTCCCATAAGAATGCCCGGTATATCCGGAGCAGTAGCGCAGAAGAATTCTATGCCCTTTTCCTCGGCTTTCACTGCCATAATCTCGGCGAAGTCTTCAAGGGTAAGAAGCAGGTTGAAATTGATCTCCTCCAGATCAAGCTTGCCTGCTTCTATTTTCGAAAAGTCAAGTATGTCGTTAATCAGATTAAGGAGCGCTTCTCCACTCACGCGAACAGTATTGAGATACTGCCTCTGCTCTTTTGTGAGTTCCGTATCCATAAGCAGGGTATTCATTCCCAGAACGCCGTTAAGTGGAGTTCTTATTTCATGGCTCATATTGGCGAGAAAGTCGCTTTTTGCCTTGCTGGCCATCTCTGCGGCAAGCTTAGCTTTTTCCAGATCAAGGGTTCTCTCTCTTATCTTTTCCTGCAGCAGAATATTATTTTCAAAAATGGAATAGGAGCTTCCGGTGAATTGAATGCTCCGTTTGACCCTTTCCTTCAGGGAAGCAGTGATTTTCTTCTGCTTCGCCAGCATCAGTTCGAGTTCAGCCACTTTCCGTTCAAGGTCTTCAACCACTGACATACTCTGCTCAAGCCCTGCTTCCGATGATGACCCCTGTAAGGGTCTGATTCACATGGATGGAGTTGAACTGCTCACCGAATGTGCTGAAACCTATGAAGTTGATTTTCTTCAATTCGGTTTCCACTTCCTCATTACTGTTTGTTCCTACTATCTCAAGGCGGCGAAGAATACAATCACAACCCAGAGTCAGTTCAATTGACGGGAATTCCGAAACAAGCTCTTTCACCCGTTCCCTGAGTGTTTCCACAAGGCCAACACCTTTGGCCACCGTTAAGGGCAGACCATTATCAATTGCACAGAAAAAAGTCAGACTGCCGTCATCGTTCATTTTTTCAATCGACCTTACATACCACTCGTCACCGATCTGAAGCATTACCGGGTACATGGCGAAAACATGTGCATCAAGCTCGCCGGTTTCTAGACCGATGATGTCTGCGTATTCCGTGGCAGCGGGGCCGCCGTTGATTTCGTAAACAACTCTGTTGGCGGAATCCGCATCGGTTATCACCATCTCTTTTTCAGACGGAACAAAATGCTGCAGCTTGAAGGTTTTAAATGGCAAACGGGTCTCGATCAGGGTAAATGCAGCTGCATCCGTAACAAACCTGCCATTTGCATAAACCCTTGTTTCTGCAAATTTCAGGCTGTCTCCCGATGATCCTCCGATGACCGAAATACCCTTGAATGCAATGTACAAAGAAGCAGTAAGGGTTTCTTCCATCTTGGAAAGGCCGTCGATAAGAAGAAAGCCGAACATTTTTGCAGGGTCGAGTTTTGATGAAAATTCAAGCTCGGATTCGAACATTTCGCCGATTGCGTTTACATGTTCGAAGTCAAGATCCTGCAGAGGCTCAATCAATGAAGTGTGAAATCGGAACATTTTCGAGGAAAAACTCACACCCACGATACCATCGTTGGTGTAAGCCGAGCAGATCTCTCCGGCGGTGGTGCACCCGACCACCGGGCAGGAAAAGGTTTTGTTCATGGCCAGGGCAAGTTTATCCAGATCGTAGTCTGCCGAGCAGAAAAAAATAACACCACCCATGTGTTCCTGCTTAATTTTTTCTGCCAGTTCGGAAACTGCCTCTTCCTCGTTTAAAGAAGAAACTTCACCTCTTATGGTGTACCTGCCGTGTGTCATGACGTAACCTCCTTCCCTATAATAAGATTCAGTTTGTACATCTGACCCTGCCAACAGTATCAGGAAGACTGCGGCACCGTTTCAGTGTTTCCACCATATAGCACAATACGACCGATGCGTTCAATGGTCAATAAAGGGAATTTCCTAAAAGAATCGGCCTGGGAAAAACGGGATAACGCGCAATAAACTGACTTCAGCCGAAAATCTTGGACCTGAACAGGAAAAACACTGCCCCCAGCAGACAGAGACCGGCCCACAGGTAATCATAGCTAAGTTTCTCCTTCATGTAGAAAACAGTAAACGGAACGAACACCGCAAGGGTTATCACTTCCTGAAGAATCTTCAGCTGACCCACACTCATTACCTGATGCCCTATTCTGTTCGCAGGCACCTGAAGCATGTACTCAAAGAATGCAATTCCCCAGCTGACAAGAGCTGCGATCAGCCAGGGTCTGGTACTGAGATTCTTCAGGTGGCCATACCAGGCGAAGCTCATGAAAACATTGCTGCAGCAGAGAAGACCAATGGTAGCATATATACTTTTCATGTGCACTCCTTCCGCCGGCACAATACCGACAGCTGAAAAGCGATTTACCTCATCTGCAGCAAGTCTGCTGTTTCAAAAAATTACAGATGCTTTTTCGGTATTCCAGCTGTCGCGTACAATGCGCAATTAGCTTAACAGACTGTCTGATTGAATGAAAAGCATTCCAGACAGGTCAGGGCTAATCTCTGAAATTAACTTCAAGCTCGAACGAATCGGCTCCAAAGTAATTTTTGGCGAATTCCGCTACAACTCTCGGGGGGTAGGTTTTGCAGCTGAATACATCAAGGTATATGGAGTTTGTGAGGTTGGCGAAATGCCCGGAAATAAGTGATGTTTCAATCAGCTGGACCATGGAGAAGCCTGCAACTTTTTCGTCTTCACCGAAGTTGACAACCTGGGTTTCACCGAACCTCTTCATCTTGATAAGGTCGCAAAGCTGCACGACAAAGTTCTTTATGCCCTTTTCATCCCTTACAGCCTCCGGGCTGCAATTCTTCAGGTCGACACTGCAATAGAGCCCCCAAGGAGCTCTCTTCGCATACTCCAGTTTGATCTCATCATCAGTCATATATGTTGCATTCACTACAAGCCTCCTCTTAACGATAGCTGAACATTAATGTTGTAATTACTGCCATATCTACTTGTTCTTCGACTACTATTCCTGGTGAAATCAGGTAACAGTACGAATCACCGGATCCATCAGATAACCTGCTCCATACGAATGAAACGGCCCAACAATATACTTTCAATGTCAACAATGCAAGCAATCCATAAAAATTGGCCAATCGGGGAAGTACACATGTTATTCCATGGAGGTTCCAGGGCGCCGAAAATGCTGCCTGCATTCAGGTGCTGCAGCCATATCTTCAGCAGGCTGACAGGAGAAACGATTGAAGACGGTGTTCGAAAGATCAGATCAGGTTGAAAATCATGTGCCTGTGAATAATTCCAACCTCTTCAAAGGGCTCACCCGTACAGACAAACCCCATTTTTTCGTAGAAGCCGACCGCATTTTCACGGGAATGGCATACAATCCGGCAAAAGCCCTCTGACCGTGCAAACTCAACGCACCGATTCATGAGTTCTCTGCCAACCCCCACCCCCCGGAAGCGATCAAGAACAGCCATCTGCATCATCTGAACCGCTCCGGGATCTGAGGGAACCGGATAGAGCACAAAGCACCCGACTACTTCATCTCCGTTCAGCGCTACAAAATGAAACGATTCCTCGTCATGCATTTCCCAGCTGTAATCAGGAACTCCTATCGGCCTCAGAAGCACGGCATTCCTGAGCTCTCGCTGGGCCTGGTAGTACCTGCCGGAAGCTTTTATTCGTTTATAGAAGACCATTGAGAATGTCCTTTAAACAGTGCTGAGATTTGCTGGTTGCGGTTCTGCAGTATCTTGTTCAATGGATTCTTCCAGCTTCGCAAAGGGTACAGAAAACTGTCAACCGGTAACAGATTGATGAGTCCTGGCAAAAGCAACCACATGACCATCCGGATCAACTCCATAAGCAACGACATCACCCCAGGGCCGAAGAAACGGGGCTTCAATACCCTTTCCTCCTGCAAGAAGCAGCCTTTCATAACAGAGAGCCGGATTCTCCACGAACAGATATATCTCACACCTGGGAATACCGCTGCCCGTCTCGGGGTGAGGCACAGAATTTCCCAGTATCCGGGCAATTCCGCTTTCGGGCATGATCCCAAGCAAAGCCGATGAAGACAATGCGAACTCGGTCATTCCGGGAACATCCAGTTCAGGTTCTTTGCCGAGCACCTCTTTGTAAAACTCTCTGCTGCGATACTGATCTCTCACATATATGATGAATAATGCTTTGTCCAAAACAATTCCTTCCAATCAGACCAGAACCAGTTATGAACCCCGGTTACTCCAGATTCCACACGAACATCACTTCGTCAGGAAACACCCTTGTTCCACCGGCAGAGTGATACAGGTTCATTGCAGCAGTGTTTGATTCTTCGGTAAGCACAAAGGATTCTCCACAGCCTGCCTCGGCACCGATCCGGTTGAATTCCCTGATAAGTTCACTTCCTATACCGATTTTTCGGTACTCCCCGAGCACATCTATGGAATAAAGAAACAGCATTGGCTTCCCGCTGTCCCAGCGGCGAAGAATGTGCCCCAGTATCTGTCCGACAGGCCTGCCGTCAATCTCGGCCGTAACAAGAACACAATTGGGGTCTCCCAGGAACTCATGAAGGTTCTCATGTCCACCCTCCATTTTCCAGAATTGCTCACAATTGCAGTATGACCTGGAAGCATCTTCCGGCCCGAGTCTATTGATTGTAAAATCCACTAAATATCCCCAATATCAGCTATACCATTCCCGTTACGGGTGTTTCACAACAGCAGAAAAGTCTTCAAACTGAAAAAGCTCCGCGGTAACAAAAATACAATGGTTTCCGGAAACATACAGCATTAATAACGGGTGCAAAAGGCTTAATCTGATATCATGGCGCCAGGATCGTGTTCCGGTATAGTTTCCCGGTTACTGCCTGAATCAGGACATGTTTGAATTTGCAGAGTCATGATGAAAACAATTGCAATCCTCTTATATTCCGAAGAATGTATCATGTACTAAAACAGAGAGGTGAATTTTGAAGTACTCATCCATAGTGTTATTTGCTCTCATGGTTACAGCCGGTTGCGGTAACAGCGCAGGTCCGTCGCCGGAGGCGGGGATTTGCGGATGGACAGTGGGAACAGGTACTGGGAACTCACCCGTCATTCTCAAAACAGATGACGGCAGCGAATGGTCATTCCAGGGAATGGATCTGGTGTTACCAGAAAACGGTCTTTCCTCGATCTCTGTTGTGGACAGCAGCACGGCATGGGCAGCCGGAGGCTATAGTGAAGGTTTTGGTATAGTTCTGAAGACCACCGACGGTGGCGAAACCTGGCTACGTATGGGCAGTGAAATAGATATTCCCAACAGTACCCTCTGCATCAAGGCTTTCAGCAGTGATGCTGCATGGGTGGGGGCTGATGATAATGCCATCTACAGAACCTCCGACGGAGGAATGACCTGGACCGACATGGCAGACCCCGGCTACAACAGTTACGGCTGGCAGGGCATAAGCGCTGCAAGCCCGTCGAGCATCTGGCTGGTTGGCGGTAACCAGCAGCAGGGTGCAATTATCCACTCGTCAGACGGGGGAACCCTCTGGACATCCCACGGAGGATCACTGATAAGCGACTGGCCCATGATATCGGTTGCGGCATACGATCAGCAGAACATCTGGGCGGTCGGTCACGGATTCACAATTGTGAAAAGCACCGACGGCGGAATAGAGTGGGACCTTGTAACACCCGACTCGCTCCAGGCAAGCGACAATGACGCCAACGGGATCACTGTGCTCTCCCCGACCGATGCCTGGGTTGCTCTTGACTGCGGCAACATCTGGAGAACATCTGACGGAGGCGTCACATGGGAATACCAGACAGTTCCCGCAGGTTCCGGTGGCTTTTTCCTTCTCAGAATAACTGCAACAGATCCTAACACGGCCTGGGTAACCGGAAGCGCATCCTCTGGAACCCCTGAAGGCATAATTCTTCACACAACAGACGGGGGAACCACATGGACAAGGCAGGACGACGGCACCCTTCCGTTCCTATGGGATGTGGGTTTCGCAGGCGAGTTCAACTAGGCAGGTACTGGCGCAATTTTTAATACTACATGGAACCGATTGGTAATGAAGGCCTTGATGATAAAGAAGTTGAAACCTTCAGATACGATATAATTCTGCCTGGAACTCTCTTAACCTGGACAGCAAGCTCAAGCCATGAGCCTTCGCTGTGACCGTTACAGAAGGTTATTGCCTCGCTGTCATTCTGAAGGTTTCCTGAAAGTCAGGGTAAAGTACCTTCCTTCACAATTGTTGACCTTCTTGAGAAACTCACAGTCCAGACAGCTCATAAGCTTATCAGCGAATGTACCTTGAATCTTTCCGCCACAGAGAGTACCCGCAACAGACCAGCAAAAGCGCCCCGCGTAAACACCTCCGTTCATGCCATCATATTCTGAGGGAAGCGCTGCAGAACATACACCCAGATCATCAACTTGATTGCCGTCAGGTTCTCTTCCGCACTTCATCACTTCCCAGCAGTTTTTACGTTCCATATTCATATTCTCCTATGCTATCGCTTCGGCATTTCTAATGCTCATTAAATTTCTAGGGCTTTTTAATACCCTCCAGATATTTCTTCAGCGTTCTATCCAGCCTGTCTGTTCCGGCTGAGCCGAACAGTGATTCGGTGAAGAGCAGCGCAAGCTTGTAGAGAATAAGAAGAAGACCCAGGGGAATTATCACCACATCAAGAAGCCAGGTAACGCCTGTTCTGAGTAGAAGTTCGGGGAGTTCTTCAATGAGCTGGCCCATGTCGATGAGTATGGCCTGTACTATGTAGTACTTGGGAAAGGAAATACGTGGGCTTGTGATTGTTCCTTCGAAGCTTATCAGGTCTCCGTTCTGAATTTCATCTACTCTGGCTTTGAAGTCTGTCTGGAACTGTTCCATTCTTGTGTCGAACTGTTCCTGTATGGGCTTTGAGTAGTTTTCGGAGAGTTTTCCCGAGAGCACAAGGGTCACGGGAATGGCTATGAAGAAACTGAATGCCAGGATACCTGAGAAGTAGGCTGCTTTCTTTATTGTGTCTTTTTCTGCGAACTGCAGAGCCAGCGCGAGGATGAAGAGTGCACTCAGGAAGAATTTGCCAAGGGTGGCGCAGAGAGTCAGGAGCACTTCAATTGCATAAAGGGAGGCAAGGCTTGCTGTGATGAGCTTCCAGGTGATGTCTATGGCATCGTAAAGGGGCTGAACTATGTCTCCAACTTCAATGCCCACCACATCGGAGCCTTCAATAACAGCCACAAGCCCTTTAACTATGCTGATGGTTACAAATGCCTTCAGAGCCTTTTCCTGAGACTGGGTCACATAGCTTTCCGCCGGGGGGAGGATTACCTGCCGCTGGAATCTGGTAAGAACTCCGGATATCGACAGGATTGCAAGTGCCAACAGAATTCCAACCCGAATCATCCTTTTGGTGCACAGCATTTTCATTTGTCTCTCCCCTTTCGTTACGTTAACAATAGCTGTTCAGGGAGGCAGTGTCTGTACTTTGATTCAGTTTGCAAGTACAGCAGTTCTGCTTAAAAGCATCTTCGGGCCCGGGTGCTCAGTGAAGCCCGCCTGTCGAGCTTTTTTCAGTGTTTTTCGAAATGCCTTTTCGTTTACATGGAAGGGTGGCTCAACAATCAGGATTTTACCACTGGGCTTTGTTATCTGTTTCATCTGCATGAAGAAATTTTGCTGATCCGGGAGTTCGTGAACCGTGTAGAAAAGAAGGATGAAATCGGCTTTTTCTGTGATGCCGGTTTTCTGCTGTTCTGTTTTGTGAAGCTGTATTCTGAGGTTTGTGTTCCTTATCTTGCTTTCAACAATGTCCAGCATGCCCTGCTGCAGGTCGGCTGCTATCACCTTTCCCCTGCTGCCTGCGAGTTCGGCCATTGTTAAGGTGAAGAAACCGGGGCCGCAGCCGAAGTCTATGGCAGTGTCGCCCTCTTTGATGTAATCTTTGAGGATCTTTTTCGGGTTGTGGATCAGTTTCCTGAGTTTGTTGTCGAAGCTTTTGTGCAGGCTTACCGGGCAGACTCTTTCTTTTCCTTCACCCACCATTAGTCCTCTCTCTGCTTTTCATAGGGAACCGGATAGAGATACTGGCGGGCCGGTTGTCCGGCCCGCCGTTTGCTCTTTTCAGCGTGTGATCACCATTCTTGTTACCGAGGTTTGGGTGTCGCTTGTGAACCTTGCTATGTAGGCTCCGGACGGCAGGGATGATACATCAACCGTAGTCTGCTGTGCTGCGGTCTCCGGTGTGTGCTCTATGACTTGTCGGCCGGAAAGATCGAATATCTGAATTCTTGCAGCCTGGCTCTCGGGAATGATGAAGGCGGCAGCTCCTGTGGTTATGGGGTTGGAACAGAGTGTGAAGCCTGTCTGGTTCAGCACCGCCTCAGCAGTTTCATCAACTGCAGTACCGTAATAGGACCTCCACACCGAGTTGCCCTGTGTACCGGCGTAGACGAAGCATGCCTCGGGGGCTTGAATGAAGAGGTTGACCCTTGTATTGGTCATGCCGGTGCCCATCTGCTGAGGTGTTCCGGCCCAGTCTTCCCATATCCAGGCGCCGTTTGCATTGGTGCCTGTCAGAAGATCTCCGGAGTCCTGCATAGTCTGCACGCACCACGCACCGTTGAAAGCTGTGGTAACCCTTGTCCAGGTAACTCCACCGTCGGCTGTGGCGAAAAGGCCGGTGCTGGTGGCGGCTGCGATTCTGTTCGGGCTGTCGGGGTGAACAACAATGTCATAAGCTGTTCCCTGAAAGCCCGTCATTGTGCGCTCGTTCCAGGTGGTACCGCCGTCTTCCGTGAAATAGAGGCGGTTTGCGCTGTTGTAGTATCCCATTGCGAAGACATTGTCGGGGTCGCCAGGGTTCACTGCCAGTGCCATCATGTAGCCGTAGTTGGTGCCGCTTTCAATTGTCTGACTGGTCCAGGTAAGTCCATTATCGATAGATTTTGATACTGAAAGAATGTAATTCGGGTCAGTATACTTGTAGCCGGTGCACCAGTAGGTGTCGCCACCACCGGAGATGAGTTTGTAACCAATGCCATAGTAAGCGTTTACCTCTGTCCAGACGGAACCTCCGTCTGTGCTCCTGAAGAGCGAAGAGCCGCCTCAACCACCTGCTTCAAGTGCAAGAAGCATCTGGTTGCCGTCACTGACCAGACCGGCAAGATCGCCGCAGCCGCTGGCCTGATTAACAGGCGTCCAGTTTTCATAGGGGCCGATGGGAGATCGGAACAGCCCCAGAGACTGAAGCTGAATGTATATGTACTCGCCCGCTCTGCACCCGACAAGCACTTTGCCTGCCAGAATGCCCTCAACGGACAGACTCCAGGATACACCCTGGTTGGCACTGCTGAAAAAGCCGCTATTGCTGCCGGTATAAACATTGTCGGTTGAAATGGAGCTTGGGATCACATGCTGGAAGTTGTATCCGGAAAGGCCGGTGGTAACTGAGCTCCAGCTCACTCCTCCGTTTGAGGAGAGATAGATGTTGCTGTAGGCTCCGGCGAATACAAGGTCGGGGTTAACCGTGCTGTATCTCAGTCTGTAGTTGTAGTACTGTGAGGCGGTTTTGACCCAGCTGGCACCCCTGTCTGTACTGCGGTAAACGGAATTCTGTGTACCGGCAAGCATGATATCGGGGTTTTCCGGATGTATGGCTGCTCCGTAAAGATAGTATTCGTTGACAGTTGAAGGAGGTGTTATATCGGTAAATGATGCACCGCCGTTTTCAGTCAGAAACAGCCTGTGGTAGGAAGTGCCCTCAGGCTCATAACCGCACACGATGATAACGCCGGGGTCTGTCTGTGAGACTGAAATACTGTATCCGTAGGCATGGGTGCTTGAGGTTGAAAGCTGGGTGGCTGTCCAGGTGAGTCCCCCGTCGGTGGACTTCATGAAGGCGATGCGCCAGTAGCTGTCAAGGTACCTGTAGGCCGCAGCAAAGAGGGTATTGCCATCGGTGGGGTGGGAAATTCCCTGCTGAAAGTAGGTGTTTGTCACTCCGATGGTTGTCCAGTTTGCACCGCCGTCGGTGGACCTCCAAACCATGTGGCCTCCGAAGGCAACCAGAGTTCCAGAGGATGTCATTGTCATGTCGTAAACAGTGCTGCCTGTGAAGGTGCCGATGTTCTCCCAGGTGTTTCCCTCGTTCTGGGAGAGAAGAACCATTGTGGGATTCGAACCGGAAAGGGCGTAGAGCTCTGACGGGTTCTGGGTGCTCTGCACCAGGGCGGTTATCTCACCTCCCTCGGGCCCGACGCAAACCCAGGGCGAGAAGCCCGTGATAGCTGAAAGAATTGCCAAAAAAAAGCACATACAGCCTCCCTCTGTGTGTTTGTGTTACAAACAATTGCCCCGTTTCCCCCGCCCGTCAAGCGGCTTCCAGGATGCAGGCTTTACAGAAAGCGATGCTTCAGGGTAAAATCAGGGCGATATCCGAAGCAGAGGTAAGATCCGGCACGTGTTCAGACACCTCAATCGCCTGCATACAGTCTGTGAATTCTTCAATCATCAGGTTAACTGCAGAAGGAAGCTCCTTCTCGCCCCTTTTACCGCTCTGAACTATTTTCAGGAAGGGCAGAATACGGCTGGTTTCCAGCTTGAAAAGATTCATGCTTATGAATGAAGAGTCAATTGAATCAATCTCTTCTACTGAAGGTTTTTCAAGAATGCCTTCGATCTTCCTGTCTGCGGAGAATTTCACAACGGCAAATCTTGATGTTCTGTCTTCAGGATAGCGGAAGCCATTACTGTTGTAGCAAGGCATGGCAGATTCCGAACAGGCGTTTCTTACCAGGTCGAGCGTTTTCACAGAGTAGAGGTTATCGCTGTTGCAGACACAGAATGTTTTTCCCAAAAGACTTTTCTCGGCAATAATTACCTGCAGAAGGGCATCGGCGGTACCCGCAGGTTTCTCTCTGCCTTCCGGAGTTATCTGCTCCACATATTTAAGGGCCATGCCCATGAAAGCTTCTTCGAAAAATTCGCGGATTGTACTGTCTCCGGGGGCGATTGTCAGAATGACCCTTCTGAATCCTGCCTCAGCGGCATTCACCAGCAGGTAATGAAGAAAAGGTTTTCGTTCACTTCCGGCTGGAATCATGCATTTTGTCAATCTGTTTGCTTTTGTGTTCCGCATTGAGTGAAGCATTCTGGTGGATGAACCGGCGGCAAGTATCACAAGTGCTTCAGCTTTCAATACAGACACCCCTGTCGGGTTTTACTTTCCAAACCCTGGTTCCTATGCTTTTCAGAGCTGCAGCAACCGAATCAGCCTTTTCCCGGGGAGCCGTGGCAAACATGCATCCGCCTCCTCCTGAACCATTTATCTTCGCGCCGTATGCTCCGGCATCAATTGCTGCATCCACCATTCTGTCAATCTTCTCTGTTGATGTGCAGAGAACATCCCTCAGAATTGAGTGCTCTTCGATGAGCAGCTTTCCGATTTCAGATGGCTCATCTGTCTTCAGAGCTTCCCTGGTGATGTCTCTGTTCCTCAGCATTCCCCGGAGAAGTGAGAACTCGTCTCCGAAAAAGAACTGGGGAAAAGACTCTATGCCTTTCAGCTCGGTTTTGTGAATATCAACCCCGGGCATCTTCTTAAGAACACTTTCCGCTTTTCCCCTGGCGAGCCCCAGCAGCCCCTGTGTGTTCTTGGGCTCACCGGAATCCGCAAGTATTATCTCCCCGGGGAACAGAGACAGAGGGGTAACCGTGGTTTCTCCAGATGAGGAAAGATGTATCACCCGGCCGTAGGCCGATGCATACTGATCCATCATTCCCCCGTGCTGGCCGAACTCCTCGACCTCTGAAAGGTACGCCAGAATAGCCACTTCCGAGGTTGGCAGCTCAACATTCTGATCACTCATGAGGGCCAGAAACTGAATCCAGGCAACAACGAGAGCTGAAGAACTGCTTGTGCCTGAGCTTATTGGAATATCGCTTTCTATGGCACAGCTAATGCCCCTGCTGAAGGAAAACCCCGTTCGCAGAAGCTGATTGTAACCGCTTCTGAAATAGTCTGAGCCCGAGGAATAGAGCTGCTCTGTGCAGTCAAGAACAAAAGAGTCGGAGCCGTTCAGATCCGGAAGATCTATGTTTACACTGCTGGAAGATGTGTGGTGGCCGGTAACTTTCAGCCTCAGTGAAATGGCGCAGGGAATAACCGGCAGCCCAAGGTAATCCTGGTGTTCTCCGAACAGACAGATTCTTCCCGGTGCTGAAACTCTCACATCTGCAGCTCCTGAAGCGATACTACCCGGTTCTCCAAACGGGAGAGCTCACCGGCAAACGCCATAAGATGAGATTCAAGAGACACTTCAGGCCCCGATGAAACAAGACTCTGATCTCCCGCGGCAACCGCTTCTGTAAAAGCTTCCATCATGCCGTAATCTCCTCCTCCGTGACCAGCCATTCCTGAAGGCGCGGCCGGTGCCGTATCCGTAACCCGTTCTGTATCTGTAAGAAAGTCGTAAAGCTTAATATACCTGCCATCTCCCTCGATCTCACCCCTGGTTCCGAATACCCGGGTTTTCCTTGAGGCTGCCTTTGTGAAAGCGGTCATCGTGAATGTTGCCGTTATCTCATCATCGAAAAGAAGGTTCATAACCTGATTGTCCACAACATCGTTGTCACAGGCGAACACGCACCTGCCGTAGGGTCCGTTTTCCAGTGCGGTTCGCAGCTTTTCCTCTGCCGGTTCCGGGCATACAACGCTAACGGGCCATCCTGTTCTGCCCTGTTTGAACAAGCCGAAGTAGATTTTTACGGCTGAATAGGGGCAGCTGCTCTCCACCCTGCAGGTAATGCACCTGTCAGAAGACCCTGCAGGCTTCCGGTCGGGTTTGAAGTACTTCAGTGAACCGAATGAACTCACCTGTCTGCAGGGTTTGTTCACTATGAACCTGAGCCAGTCCATATCGTGGCACGATTTGGCAAGCAGCATAAATGATGATTCAAGGGTATTCCGCCAGTTTCCCCTGACAAAGGAGTGGGCCTGGTGCCAGTAGCCTACCGGTTCCAGGTGCTGAACCGATACAACTTCACCCACAGTGCCCGATGCAATCATTTCCTTCAATTTTACGGTATAGGGTGTATAGCGCAGCACATGGCACACAGCAAAGATCGAACCTGAATCCAGCGCTGCCTTTTTTATCTGAATGCATTCGTGGGCCGTGGGGGCCATGGGCTTTTCCAGCAGAATCGCATAGCCTCTGCTCAAGAACGCCAGAGCAGGAGCCGTGTGCATGTTGTCCGGGGTGGCGATTATCACCGAGTCTGCCAGCGCCGGGTACACGGCCATTTCTTCAAAGCTTTCAAAAATTCTGTCTTCGGGTATAGAATGAAGCTTTGCGAGATGCTTCCTGTGAAACTCTCTGGGTTCAGCCACCGCTACTACCTTTGCCCGGTCTGGGTGCTGAAGGGCATAGGAACCGTAGGTTTCTCCCCTGTCTCCCGCCCCGGCAATGGCAATTGTAACGGCCATCTTCTACAACACCCTGTTTGCTGCAGCGACCCGGCTCAGGTATTCGAAGCTGAGTTTCGGCGTTCGCACAAGTGTTTCAAAGTCAACATGAACAAGGCCGAATCTGTATGAGTAGCCGTCGGCCCATTCAAAATTGTCAAGAAGGCTCCAGCAGAAGTACCCCTTCAGGGGAATGCCCTCGGCAACAGCCCTGCTTGCTGCAAGCAGATGGTTCCGCAGATAGAACACCCTGTCGGTATCGCATACCCGCCCGTTCTCATCCATAACATCGCTGCATGCGCAGCCGTTCTCGGTTATGTAGATGTTCTTTACACCCCACAGTGCATGCAGAAGACGAGGTGCCCAGTATGCAATCTCAGGTGATACCTTAATCCACGGGGCGTGCATATGGGGGTAGGACATGGGGTGGGGAATGATTCTGTACCCCGCAGGCGAAGACAGATCAGCTTCCACATGGTTGGCCAGGTATATGTTGTGGCCGATGAAATCCAGCGGCTGTGAGATAAGGGCCATTTCATCAGGGGTGAACTCGGGAGCATCAGCCCCCTGAGAATTCAGATAGCAGTCGAGATACCTCCCCTCCATGATTGCCGTTAGAAATTTCGCGTTTATCTCGCGGAAGGCTTTTCCGGAAGCGGCAATATGTTCGGGGGTTTCCATCACCGGTACGCACACACTGGAGTTCTCTGCGATACCAACCCTTGCCCCGGAAGCGGCAGCTCGTATGGCCTGCACGCCAAGGCCGTGGGCCACCAGGGCATTATGCCTTACTCTGTTGATTTCCCTGATGCTGAGTGATTCGCCAGGTGCCATTACCTGACTGCCGCCACCATATCCACCGTCGGTGAAGCAGACGAATTCGTTCATGGTAAGGAAATTCTTAACAACTCCGGACAGCTCGGAGGCCACATAGCCGCAGTAATCGGCAAAGTATTCCGAAGTCTCCCGTGACTTCCAGCCGCCGAAGTCATCCTGCAGCGCCTGGGGAAGGTCCCAGTGGAACAGGGTTACCCAGGGCTCGATGCCGCAGGCCAGCAGCCCGTCAATGAACCTCTTGTAGTAATCGATGCCCGCAGGGTTTACAGACCCTCGCCCAGTCGGCATCACCCGCGGCCACGATATGGAGAATCTGTGGGCTTTCAGCCCAAGTTTCCTCATCAGCGCGATGTCTTCTCTGTAACGGTTGTACTGGTCACAGGCAACATCACCGGTTTGACCGTTTCTAACCATTCCGGGCTTGTGTGAAAAAGTATCCCATATTGAAAGACCGCGACCGTCCTGATCGAACCCGCCCTCAACCTGATATGAAGCAGTGGCCGTGCCCCAGACAAAATTATCGGGAAATTTTCTGTTCATATCCGCTCCGCAGAATGAAAGAATGAAACAGACATCCAAACCGGTCGCCAGTTTCACGAAACATAAGCCAAAGGAGTTGTTCTGCAAATGACCCGTGCAGTCCTCTGCAGCAGAAGCATGGAGCTGTTCTGTTCTTCAGTTACCAGGTTTTCTTCGGGAATAGTTTTACTGCCGGTGCTCTGCCAACAGGTGTACTAGCGGCAGTGATAGCAGGGAAGGTACTTCACCACCTCAAATCCCAGTTTCAGCGCCAGATTAAGTGAACCTTGATTGCTTGCCAGGCAGGCCCAGACAGGTTCCAGATCTTTTTCCAAACAGTATTGAATGAGTCTGGCGCTTACCATGGCGGCGAATCCCCTATTTCTGAATTCCAATTCAGTTTCAATTCCCAACTCGAGCATATTGTCGTGACAGCATGCAGAGAATGCTGTTGCAGCGGCCCTTCCTTCCTGCATAAGGGCAAACCCCACGCCATTCTTTAGAAAATCAGCTGCATTGTTCCAGAATCTTCCGGCAACGACGGAGCCTTTATTTTCGTTGAACATGCGCTCATCCACACGGAGGAAAGAGTGCTCTTCAGTATCTATGCTCTTCATGTATGAAGCGAATCCGGCCGGATTGAATCGGAAGTTAACTCTGCGGTATTTCATCACTTTGCATTCCGGTACCTCGTTGCCGCTAAATACGCACAGAGATTTCCCCAGCACCCTGTCAATCACTGACTCTCTCTCAGAAGGGAAGATCTGCATGTATTCCGGGGCGGTTCTCAACCCATTACTGTTAAGCATATAGCCTTTAAGATGGTTCTGGAGATACTCATCACCTGCCTCGCCAAAAAGCAGAGACATTCCATAAGGGTGCACAACATGGAAAACCCGGGGGCAGGAGACATCATCAACATATACCCTGCCGGCTACATGGTGCTCCACAACCGATCTTGCATACAAATTGTTCATTTTCATGGTTAGAAGCAAGGCTCTGGCATGATGGTAATTCTCGGGGCGGAGCAGAATCATGTCATGCCTCTGCCGGGGCAGCCGCATCTGTCTGTTTCACAATCTGCAGTCTCCGTCTGTGCATGTCTTGTCACCGCAGGTGCTGGTGAACCATAGCTTGCGTTTTCCGCAACCGCATGTGTGCTCTTTACCCTGTTCTTCAAGCCACAGATCAGGGCCGACCTCGCGGATTCGCCCTGAGTTTGTGAATGAGGCGATGTGATGCGGGATACCGTCTCCGTAAAACTCTTTCAGCATAAGGCATGGGAACTCGGAGCACTCTCCGCAGAAAAGAACTTCCCTCTCAATGGCGCAAGACCTTGTAGGGCAATCCGCAAGCAGCTCAGTTTCGTTCCGGCAACCTGAACAATCCGCATTCTCTCTGTAGTTGCTGCAGCCTCCGCAGTAAATGCCGCAATAAGCAAGTTTTGCGTATTTTTCCACTTCCCTGTTCATCACTTTATGCTTACCCATTTGCCGTTGCCTCCATTGTATTGTTCACTCCGTACTTAATACAATATCCGCAGAATCAATAACTATTATAACATGCTGCCTTCAGCCTGCGGAACAGCAAGTGCCTGGTCAATCGGAACCATACCCCTGCCAGTTCTTTCTCTATACAGTGCTGCCGGCCCGACTGGACCGGCAGCCTCCAGGCGCGTAGCAAGTCGATCAGGTCACATCAGAAGAGGGTTTCCCTTTCCCGTTAAGCCATTTGTCAAAGGCTTCCTTTCCGTAATCGTTCCAGAATTCTCTGAAGGAATCCCAATGACGTTCGTTTCCATTATTGAAATCAAAGCAACAGGGGTTCTGTCCGGACTTACTGTTGTCACTGTGGCAGGAAACAGATCTTCCGTTCGACTCAATATGGAAATGGGTGCCATTTGTACCTTTCCTCATAACCTTTCTGCTCTTGCGGGAATGAACATTGTGACCGCTGCCGAACAAAATGTGGGCGAGCACCACAAGACCCACAGCCTGCCAGTAACCAATGACGGGAAGCCCGAAGATATCCGGCATCAGAGCATTCCACAGCCACTGAACAAGAAGACCGAAGAGTACAGCAAGTGCTCCAACACCAACAACTCCCAGTACAGCCCAGAAGGTTACCTTCAGAACTCTTGCAGCCGGGCTGCCGTGTATCTCCCTGTTGCAGACCCTAACGTGTCCCATAGTTTTCCTCCTTGATGTGGTTGAGTTTTCTTTTTACCTCTGAAAGCCCTCTGTGCTTTCTTGCCAGAAGAGTACCTAGCGGTGTGTTTTTTCTCTGAGACAGTTCTTTGAAGGAGATGCCGTTGAACTCTGTCTCTATAATGACTTCCTGCTGGTCAAGCGGAAGAGAGCTGACAGCTTCATTTATCTCATCAGCAAGCTTTTCTCTGGCGTATGAGCCTTCGGGCTCGAACTTCAGGTCGGGAAGAATGTCGTAAAGGCTAAGCTGATCCGAGTCGGTTTCGTCCAGAGATTTCACATTGTTTCCGGGCTTGCGATACTCGTCGATGATGCGGTTTTTCAGTGCGCGGAATACATATGCAGACATGTTCAATATGGGATCGGTGATGTCGGGCCGGTCAAGAAGACCAAGAATAACATCCTGAACAATGTCCTCGCTGTCACGCCGTGCAGTGTCTGCAAGCTTCGTTCTGACAAAGTTCACAAGATTGCTGTTGTTCTTGGAAACGAACTCTGCCAGTGATGTCTTCCCGCTTCCAGTCATTCCCTCACCTCCTCTCTTTGAAAGGAAAGACGAAACTGAATGGAAAATATTGCATTTATTCCAGATCGCTTCCTTCAGCGCCCACGGCATGCAATTTCTTTATTGCCATGCAAGGCGGCCCATTGTATATCATGGCCCGGGAGGTTGAAGTTTGAAGAAGAAGCTTTCCATTGCTCTTATGATAACCGCGACCTTTTTTACCGCGGGTTTCTGCTGCGTCTACATGACAGGCGAATTCACGAAAGTGATAGAATTTTCCAACATGAGCGATATGTGGAGCCTGTTTGCATTCAACGACAGCACTGAACACGCTGTTTTCATCGAAGTTGATTCTGATGATTTTGTAACCCCTCCCTTCCCCGTACGTGGAGATTCCCTTATCACCCTGAACGGCCTGCCTGCCTCTCAGAAAAATTATTTCAGCGTTTTCAGCACCGAAACTCCCCATGGGGAGGAACACGAAATAGTATTCCAGCGAGGGGATTCTCTCTACACAACCACCGCAGTCGCACATCCCATTCCCGTTGCCCTGCAGGTGCAGGCATGGACAATGGTCATACTTCGCACCCTTCTTGTGTTCGGTCTTGTTATGGTTGGCATCTGGGGGTTTGTTAAACAGCCTTTCTCATCGGCAGTTCTAACTCTTTCTCTGTTCTGTTTCACCCTCGCTCTGCAGATGACAATCACCATAGGTTCAATCTCGGATGCTTATGCAAGTTTTGTTCTACCCAGGATACTGATAATGCTTGCAGCATCACTGAGCAGTTTCAGCTCTCCCCTCTGGCTTAAACTGAATCTTCTTTTTCCCCGAAGAAACCCCGGGTACGACAGACATAAGCTCCTGTACAACCTGCTGATTTTTATTCCTGCCGTCGCAGCCTATGTTATTGCTCTCAATCTGGATGGCTCTGACATGCTGCCGGGGCTGATTACAACAACGATTTTCATTACCTGCGGTTACATCCTGCTGGTGCGAAACTACCGCAATGCAACCGTGTTTCTTGAGAAACGGCAAACAAGGCTTGTTCTCATGGGATCAGCGCCCGGTCTGATAGCTTACGGTCTCTTCGCCTGGCTCATTCTGTTCTTCCGAAACAGCTTCATTGCACTCCCAGTGGTATCCAGAATGCTGTTTCTCAATATTCTGTTTCTGCTGATTCTTACCATTCCCGTATCTCTGGGTTATGCCATTGGGAAATACAGACTTCTGCAGGTAGAAGGGCGGCTGAAAAGGGGAACCAGGTTCCTGGCAGTCAATGTTCTTCTACTGGCGATTTTCGCTGGTTTTCTCTGGGCTGTGGGAGAGCTTGTCATGGGTAACTCCGGTATAAACTCTCAAACACCCATCCTTGTCCTCGGCATAGTTCTTGCCTTTTTCTTCATGAGCCTTCAGAGAAAGATAAGACTTAAGATTGAAGAATATTTCTACCCTGAAAGAGCCAGGCTGCGAGTCATGATGCGGGATTTTCTGGAATCCAGCATGTCTCGAACGGAGAGCGTGAAATTCTGGCAGGAGCTTGAGGAAAAACTTGCCGATGGCCTTTCAGCTGAAAAAATTTACCCGGTGCTGCGAGTGGCAGGAAAGGAATTCTTCGCTGTTGGTCTTGATCAGACTGCACCTTTCTCCACAGGCGACGCATTCATTCGAAGGCTTGAATCAAAAGAAAACCCTCTTCTCTTCGATGAGATGGTGGCCAGCGGCAAGATAATCCTCTCACAGGAGCAGCGAGACTGGTTCATCCAGAGGAAGAGCGCAATCCTGCTGCCTCTGGTTACAACTTCAGGGCTTCTGGGATTCCTTGTGATAAGCAGCAAAACCAACGGAGAAGATTTCACCGCCGAGGAGCTTGAACTGCTGCAGAGCTTTTCAGCGCAGACAGCACTTGTGGCGGAGAACCTTGAACTGCTTGGGGAAAGACTGGAGAAGGAAAAACTCGAAGAACAGCTCAAGGTTGCCAGGAACATTCAAAAAGGGCTGCTGCCCGGAAAAATTCCCATTATTCCCGGCCTGGAAATGGCGGCTCTCATTAAATTCTGTCTGGATGTTGCAGGAGATTACTACGACATCATAAGACTTGACGACGGCAAAGTTGTTCTGTCAATCGGAGATGTTTCCGGCAAGGGAGTTGGCGCAGCTCTGCTGATGGCCAATCTTCAGGCATCACTCAGAACCACCCAGGCCATGGGAGCGAGCCTTTCCGAATCTGCAGGAAGAATTAACAAGATAGTCTATGAAAATACCCCTCCCGAGATGTTCATCACTTTCTTCATGATCTGCATAGATCCCGTTGCAAAACGCCTCTGCTACGTCAACGCAGGCCACAATCCGCCTTTCCTGGTGGAAGCCGACGGACACGAGAAAATGCTCACAAAGGGTGGTCTTCTGTTTGGAGTGGTGGAAAATGTTGTTTACGAGGAAGGTGAAGTGGCTCTGCACAATGGAGACATGATTCTGATGTACACCGACGGAGTTTCCGAGGCCATGAATTCAATCCAGGAAGAATTCGGCGAGAAGCAGTTGGCTCATATCGTTGCAAGGAATCGGGAACTGCCACTGGAGGAACTGCTGGCTCTCATAGAGAAAGAGGTAAGCATATTCCACGGATCTGACTCCTACGCTGATGATTTCACGCTGCTGGCAGCAAGAATACTGAAATGATGCAAGCCGTCACTCCAGGCAAATGTCCGGAAGCAAGTGGCAAAGGGGCACTTCGGGGGCGGTTTTCCGGTTTTCTATTTTCCTGGCCACTTTTCGCAGCGCTCCCCTTACCCCCTCTTCGACCACAGGGTGATAGAAGGGCAGCTCCAGTATCTCAAAAACAGTAAGCCCCCTCTGAATCGCCCATGAAAGAGAGTGGGCAAGATGCTCGCCATCAGGTGCTGTCAATTCTGCTCCCAGGAGTTTTCCTGAATTTTTTGATGCATATACTCTTATCAGCCCGTTGTTCTCCCCTGCTGTAACAGCTCTTGACTGTGCAGTGAAGCTTTCAGATGCGATAACTGCGTCATCCGGGTCGAGGTTTGAATGCTTCAACCCCACCGAGGCAATGTTCGGGTGGGTAAACACAATACCCAGAAAAGTTCTTCGGCAGAAGCAGTGGGGTTCAGCCAGCAGGCAATTGTAGCCGGCTATGTGTCCATCGTCTGCCGCTTCATGAAGAACAGGTGCCCTGCCGTTTACATCCCCAGCAATAAAAACCGGGAGCTTTTCGACCTGCATCGTGTGCTGGTTGAATGCCGGAAGTCCCCTCTCGTTCAGTTTTACACCAAGATTCTCAAGACCCAGCCCGTCTGTATTGGGTCTTCTGCCTACTGAAACGAGTACTTTTTCAACTGAGATAGCTTCACTGCCGGACTTTACAAGCACCATACCCCTGCCACCTTCTTCAAGGGCTACAGGGCTTCCAAGGTGAATAGGGAATTCTCTTCCGAGTATATCCACTGCATCGGCCGCAACTTCAGGATCGCTTATTCCACCAATGGTACTGAGCAAATCGAACCCCGTCACCCTTACTCCAAGCCTGCACATCGCCTGTGCCATTTCAAGTCCGATGGCACCAAGCCCAACCACCGCCAGGCTCTCGGGAAGATCTTCAATTTCGAACAGAGTATCGCTGGTCAGTATCCTGTCTCCGAGTTTTTTCCATGGACCCGGCATAACAGGGGTGGAGCCTGTGGCAATGACAATTGCCCCGGTTCTTATCTGCTCTCCGTTAACCTCGATCAATTCATGAGAAAGTATCTTAGCCCTTCCCTGTATACTTCTGTCTCCAAGGTTATCTGTTGCTCTTTGAACCCCCGAAACGAATTGATCTCTGAGCCTTCTGACCCTTTCCATAACGGCTTTTCCGTTCGCGTGAACGTTTCCTTCGAGTATCAGGCCCATTTCGTCGTAGAGGTTTCGCTTGTAAAAAACCTCTGCTGCATGAATAATGGCTTTCGACGGCATGCACCCAACTCTGGCACACGTTGTTCCGTAGGGTCCGTCATTTATTATCACAAAGCTGTCCGTATGCCTGCGCACCTGCCCAAGTGCAGAAAGCCCTGCCGTACCTGCTCCGATTATTGCAACATCAACTTCACGGGCCATTATTCTTCCTTCCTGTGAACTGTGAAAACTGCTGCTTCAGGCTTCAGGAAAGTTTAACCAGCCCCTCGAGATGAACCCTCATGCAGTTGATCATGTTCTCATGGTCTTTTGTTCCGGCCATTTCCCTTACAGAGTGCATGGAGAGCATGGGGCTTCCCACATCCACCGTTGGAATACCTGTGCCTGCCGCGGCTATCGGACCAAGGGTTCCACCGCTTTTCCCATCAGCTCTGGAAACGAATCTCTGAACCGGGCTTCCGGCAATCTCTGCGCACATGGTGAAATAGGCGGATGTAGCTGAACTGGATGCGTAATTGCCGCCTGCTGAAATCTTGATGGCAGGACCCTTGTTCAACTGCGGTCTGGAAAGCTTGCTGTGTTTCGATGCCCACCCCGGATGAACTGCATGAACACAATCGGCACTCACATTCATGCTTCCGGCGCAGGCCCTGAAAAAATCCTCCCGGGAACCGGAAAGCCGTTCAAGTACCCTTTCCATGAACGGAGATGCAGCTCCGTTTACGGTTCTTGACCCTATCTCCTCGCTGTCGAAGAGGAAGACCACTGCAGTTGAATCAGCTGCTTTTGCCTGAACTGCGGCGCACACCGCAGCGTGGGTGCTGGCCCGGTTGTCTATTCCAGCTGCAGTAAGGTAAATCTGATTAAGACCGCAGAGGGACGGTTTCTGGAGATCGAAGACCTGCCCGGAAAAATCTGTGAGCAACCCGGGGTCTATTCCGGCAGATTCTGCTATCAATTCTTTCAGCTTGGAATAATCGCTCTCGCTGTCACCGAAAACTAGAAGAAGCTGCTCCTCTGCGTTGGCTTTGAATCCATCCTTGTTGGCGTCGCGGTTGAGATGAATGGCGGGTGAGGGAAACCTGAGCAGAGGCTTGTCGATTCGGTAAGTCTTTGTTTCCAGGCCCTTCTTCCCCATGAATGAAACGCTGCCGGCAAGCCCCAGATCCCGGTCGAACCAGGTGGCCACAGTGGGACCGCCGTAAATCTCCACACCAAGCGTGGAAAGCCCCTCGGAAAAGGCATAGGGTTCAGGTTTGAGGGTAAAACCCGGAGAATCGGTATGTGTGCCTACTATTCTGAAACCCGACTGAGACGCCGGCTTTTCCCCCACGATGAAAGCCGCAAGAGTTGAAAAAGCTTCGATCACATAGCACTTTTCCCCCGGATTCAGGTTCCACTTTTCTTCCATGAACAGCTCTTTGAAACCGCTCTCCTCCAGAAGTGCCGCAGACGCCTGTACACAGTGCGCCGCCGTGGGGCTGTTTTCAAGAAAGGAGATAAGATCGCCTATTTCACTTTTCATTGTTTTCTCCTGTTTTACCGTTGTGCAACCGTCTGACCTGATCCATGAAAGCTTCAAACCTCGAGGTATTGTCGGTATCCTCCTGGCCGTCGAATGCCAGGTTAAGCCACGGAAGCCCTGGCTTGTCGCGTTTTATTCTTCTTGAAACAGCAGCTACAACTGTGCCCGGAAGACAGTTGAAGGGATACACATTCACCGCTCCATCAATTCCGCCGTGCTCAAGCAGAGCAATGGGGGTTCCGATGCACAGCACCGCTTCTCCTCCGATGTTCTCGGTCATGTAGGGAGCCGAGGCTTTCATTATTTTTGAAGCGGAAGCATGGGGAGTTCCCCTGAGCAGTGAGTCAAAGGGCTTCTCAACTGAACGCTTCACCGTTCCGAAAAGCATCTCTCTTGCCTTGCCCTTGATCACTGCTGCTGTTTTTCCATTTTCCCGCGATTTCTCTATGTAACTGTAGTTGACATAGTCAAACCACTCTGTAAGAGGCGTATATATAACCTCGGCCCCAAGGTTTTCAAGCTTCCGTATGGTGTTGTCGTTGGCGTAATCGTCGTTTCTCACATAAATTTCACCGAACACTGCCACCATTGGCTTCCTTTGAATATCCTGAAGCGGCAGGTTCCTGAACTCCTGTGCGGCCCTTTTTGCCTGAAATGAAAGAGAACTGCCCAGCTCCAGAGCTTTCTCAAACTCACCCAGCCACTTGCCGAACAGTTCATCGGCACTGCCCGAAACCAGTTCATAAGGGCGAACCCGCAGCAGCGCCCGTTTCAGTATATCGGCCGCAGCAAGCCCCTGAAGCAGGTCTTTCTGGAATTTTCGCGAGGCAAGCCCGGGAATCTCCGAATAGGAATCGCTTGATGTAGCGGTAAGAACAGGAACATCGTGGTAACCCTTCTTCTCCAGAACCTGCCTGTGGAAATTGCAGTACCTGCCGAACCTGCAGGGTCCGGAGGCTGTCGCCATGAAGAATGCAGTTTTTTCAGGGGCTTCCGTTTGAAGGGTTTTAAGCATGTTGCCTGCAGTAATAATTGCAGGGTAACACTCTCTGCCGGTTGTTACAGTTCTTCCAAGCGCTACGGTTTCCGAAGAGGTAGCAGGCAGAACCCTTGCGTTCAGTCCCCGGTTTCTCACGGCTGCAGCGGCAAGATAGGATGCTTCGCTCATAAGCGGTATCCACAGGGTTCTTCCTGTGACATCTTCCCTCTTTTTCAAAGGGGGGCTGTAGATCCCTGTTCCACATGTTCCGGCCCCGTCAAGAGCGTCGAGGAAAGCCTCGCAGCGGGTAATTACACCTGCATCAGCGGCATGCTCATCTATTTCGATGGACAGGTAGGGCTTTTCTCCCATTATTTCCCTGAAAGAATGCTCGATGAAGGAATCAGGTCCGCAGCCGAAATTGCTTATGTAAACAGCATGGAGTTCAGGGTTTTCCTTAACAGCTATACCACCCGCGAGTATCAGCTGACCATAGTGCCAGTACATGTTGCTGTAACCGGCTGCGGCTCTGTCCAATGGCAGAGGAAGCATATCAAGCGGGATAACTACTCCGCCCAGTCTGGCAAGTTTTGCAGGAAGATCGGTATTAACCATTGGATCCGAGCCGTTGTATGGTCTGCTTACAACAACAAAACCTCTGCGGCCGTTCAGGTTTGCGAGTGCCTTTGTGCCCACTTCAAGGTTGGCTTCCAGAAAGCTTGTCTGGGCAAGTTCCGCAACCTTCATGGCTCTCCTGGCGGAAGCTGAGCTGAACCCCAGTTCAACAGCGGTTTCAACCAGTGTGCTCATCCATTCGTCGCCGGGAAGGGAAAAATCGAGGACCGGTTTGAGAACCTTCACGTCGTCCATTTCACTGAGCTCCAGCCCTGCATCCAGAAGATAAGGCGAACCCTGCACATAGGGACAGTTGTAGGATTCCGAAAAACCGCCCTGGGATCTGTTCCTGAGAATCGAAGGCAGAAACAGGATATCTACTCCCTTGCCAAGAAGCTCCATAACATGTCCATGGGCTATTTTAACAGGAAAACAGGTTTCTGCGGCTACACTTTCAACCCCGGAGTGAACCGTGGAAACAGTTGATTCATCACTTGTAACAACTCTGCAGCCCAGAGATCTGAAATAAGTTCCGAAAAACGGGTAAAGTTCCCAGAACCAGAGGGCTCTGGGAATTCCGACCAGAGGCCCCTTTCCCCACTCTTTTCCTGAATTCGCAAACAGGTTCTCTACCCTTATGCCGAAGAGATTCTCTCCGCCGGGCGTTGCCTGCATGGAACCGGTTTCATACTTCTCGCAGCGCCCTCCATAAAGAAGCCTGGTTCCATCGGAAAGGGTTACCCGGTGTATCTCGCAGTGGTTGGAGCACGCACTGCACACGAAGGAATCCTGGGAGTAGCTGCTCTCTGAAAGGCTCCAGCCCCGAAATGATGAATCCTGCCCGTATTTCAATGAATCCCGGGCCATCAGGGCAACACCGATAGCACCGGTAACATCGTGATGAGGAGGAAGTGTTACTGTTCTGCCTTCACCGAGAACTGCATTGAAGGCTGCCACAACACCCTGATTGCATGCGGTTCCACCCTGAAAAAATATTCTTTTACCTATTTTCCTTTCACCCACCACACGGTGAAGGTAATTTCTTACAATAGAATAGCATAATCCAGCTGTAATCTGGGGAGTAGGTGTGCTCTGCGCCTGATGTGCAACAACATCGCTCTCCATGAACACGGTACAGCGCTCGCCCAGACGACAGGGATTTTCAGCAGAGAGTGACAAACCGCCGAAATCTTCGATTTCCACTCCCAGTTTTTCAGCCTGTTCCTCTAGAAATGAGCCTGTTCCGGCTGCGCACACTTTGTTCATCTCAAAATCAACAACTCTTCCGTTTTGAATCGAGATGTATTTTGAATCCTGACCGCCTATCTCAAACACAGTGTCAACTTCGGGATCAATCTCAACTGCTGCCCTGGCCTGAGCGGAAATCTCGTTCCTTACCACATCGGCACCGACAAAATCTCCTGTCATGTATCGTCCGCTGCCGGTAACTCCGACCCCGAGAACCTTTGTTGCAGAAAGCTCCTGCCCCATTGTTCTGATACCGTTCCTGACGGCCTCCAGAGGCCTTCCGGCGGTTCTGAGATAAAGCCTTGAAACAACTCTGCCTTCAGGTGAAACAGCAGCCAGATTCGTGCTTATGGATCCCACGTCGATGCCCAGATATACACCCCCGGAGGGCACTTCATCCTTTACCGAAAAATCTGCTTCTGCCAGGGCGTAGGGCTCCAGAGACGGGAGTGTCTGCATGCCCGGATCACTGGAATTCAGAAGTTCCTGAAGCTTTTCTGCATTCATAACTTCCGGGTTGCCTGCCAGCGCGGCACCTGCTGCGGTGAGAACACTGAAATTCGCAGGAACAGTGATTCTGCCGTCAAGAACACTCTCAAATGCTTTCACCATCCCTCTGTTGGCCGCCACTCCTCCCACAAAGGCAACGGGGTATCTGAATCTTCTTCCCGAGGCAATAACGCTTCTGAAATTTCGAGCGACGGCAAAACACAGACCACTGAGTATTTCGGGTACTGTTGCTCCGACCTGCTGCAGGTGGATCATGTCGCTCTTTGCGAAAACGCTGCACCTTCCGGCAATTCGCGGGGGTGAATCACAGGTGGCCGCAAGTTCGCCCATGTCCTCGGTCATCATGCCGAGTCTTCCCGCCTGCTGATCCAGGAAAGACCCTGTGCCTGCTGCACAGATAGAGTTCATAGAGAATTCATCCATAACTGTTTCGCCGGATGCGTCACGGCGGAGGAGGAGAAGCTTGGAGTCCTGACCTCCCATTTCTATCACTGATCCAGTATCGGGAATGTATTCTGCAACCGAAGCGGCAAGGGCTACTACTTCATTAACTGCCATAATACCATAATATTCTGTGATTCTTGAAGAACCGGTGCCTGTGAGAACAACAGGAATACTGTTCAGTTCCGGATTCTCGGCATACACCGCAAGAAGAGTTTCAATGGGTTTGCCCTGATGTCTTTTATATATGCTGCGAATAATGTTTCTGTTCTGAAGGAATGCCACTTTTACGGCAACAGATCCAATATCAATACCAGCTGTGATTCTGCTCATTAATACTCCCGGTTCGCGTTGAACGGGGAATATGCCAATTCCGAACGGTTTCAGGCACCCCCATGGCAGGGGATGCCTGACGTATCTTACTTAGAATGAATAGTTTATGCTTAATTCATCAGGTGCGAAGAGAATGCTGATCTTCTTTGCCTCACCGGCGGTATCAATAAGGAGATTGTCCATGCTCCAGGTTTCTCCATTGGCTTCCCAAGTGACAACCACCGGGATTGAGTTCCCCGAAACGGCAAGACTTGAGCCGAACGTTTCATCTCTAGCTATGTTGTGCCAGGTTTCAGTGCTTTCTCCGACGGAAAGGGTAACGGTCTCGAGATCGATCCCGGTACCGTTGTTCAGATTGATCTTAGTGCCGCCGCATCCGGCAAGCAGAACCAGAGCTGAAATCACAAGAAATCTCTTCATACTTCCTCCAATGCTGGAACTATTCCTTTTACCTGTGTTGATTTCTGGAGTATAATCGCTTTCAACTCTTAACGGGAGGCAGGCCTCTGATACTTCCAGCCATTATAGCTCTGATCATCTTCCCTGCCCTTGCACATGCCTATATAGGACCTGGTGCAGGTTTTGGGATTCTAACATCCTTCGTCGTGTTTCTTAATGCCATCGCAGTATCCATGCTCTCTTTTCTTTTCTGGCCAGTAATGGTTCTGTTAAGAGCCCTGAAGAAACGGCAGCGTCCGTTGAAACCCATTTGCAGCAAGGTAGTTATACTGGGCCTCGATGGTCTTTCACCTGTACTTGTGGAAAAATACTGGGCAAACGGAGATCTGCCCAACCTGAAAAAACTTGCTGAAGAGGGTTCTTTCACTCATCTTTCAACAACCACTCCTGGTGTTTCTCCTGTGGCATGGTCCAGTTTTCAGACTGGTGTCAATCCGGGGAAGCATGGCATTTTTGATTTTCTTGCCCCTGACCGATCCAGGTATCTTGCTGTTCTGAGCTCTGTTAAAACAAAAACATTTAAAAGAAAAAGCCTTTTCGGCAGGGAAAAAACCCAGGTTTCCTCCACTCTTCTGAGAATGAGCAAACCATTCTGGAGCCTGCTTGGAAAATACGGAATAAGATCAACCATTCTCAGGGTTCCGATAACCTACCCCCCTGAACCCCTTGACGGAAGGCTTTTAAGCGGTATGTGCGTTCCAGACCTCAGAGGAAGCCAGGGAAGCTATACCGTTCTTGCAACCGGAGCAAACAAAGCTCAGTTCACAGGCGGCATTTACTGCAGACTTGAACCGCAGAAAAAAGGCTGCTGGAAAGGGGCAGTTCCCGGTCCGGAAGGTTCTGAACCCGCAGAAGTCCTGTTTCACCCGTATAAGGCCGAATCGTGGGAGATTCTGTCGGGAGATGAGAAGATCAGAGTTGAAACAGGAAAACTTTCGCAATGGCTTTCTCTTTGCTACAGAGCAGGGCGTACGAAAGTCAGAGGCATCGCCCGCTTCAGAATAACTCCAGGGCCGGTTGTATACTGCACGGCTCTTCATGTTGACCCGTCCAGCCCTGTTGTTCCCCTGTCCCATCCTGTTCACTATTCCCGCTACCTTGCAGGTGCGGTCGGACAGTTTGCAACACTTGGTCTCGCGGAAGACACCTGGGCACTTTCAAATGGTCATCTTGACGAAGACAGCTTCCTTGAAATGGTCCGGGCCTACTTCGAAGAGCGGCGCAGGATGTTCACAAATGCTCTCAAAAACGGGAACGACGGGCTTGTAGTGTGTGTTTTTGACACATCCGACAGAATACAGCACATGTTCTGGGGCACGGGAACCGAGCCCGGAAGCGTTATCCATTCCATGTATCTTGAAATGGACGACCTGGTGGGAAGCACAATTGAGTTGCTTCGAGATAATCAGAGGCTCATTGTGATGTCCGACCACGGATTCGCGCCATTCCATACATGCATCGACTTCAACCGGTGGCTTGTTGACAACGGCTACATGGTTCTGGAAGATGGCATTGAAACCGTAGAGGCTTCATACCACGGCGTAGACTGGCTAAAAACCAGAGCCTATGCACTTGGCCTGTCAGGAATAAACATTAATCTCAGGGGCAGGGAAAGCATGGGTATTGTTTCCCCGGAAGAATCCAAATCGCTGATGAACGATATCCGCGAAAAACTCCTTGAACTGACAGACGGGGAAAACCGCGTAATACGATCGGTTAAATTTGCCCGCGACATCTACAACGGAGCATATACCGGAAGAAGCCCAGACATTATTCCGGGGACAGAAAGCGGTTACAGAGCCGACTGGGGCTGTGTCACGGGATGCGTTGGCAGCCGTGCGGTCTACCCCAATTCAAGGCATTGGGATGGAGATCACTGCCACGATTCCGATATTGTAAAGGGTGTTCTTTTTACAAGCTGGAAGCATGAGCGCGAACTGCCTGAGATTATCGATATTGCTCCTTCTGTGCTGAAGATGCTTGGAGTAAAACAACCGGGCTACATGGACGGGAGAGCATTGTGAAGAGAAGAGAATTCCTGAAGAAAGCCATTCTGGCCCCGGCAGCGGCTGCAGTACTGTCTTCAGGCTGCGGTCGGATAAGCTCAGTATCAGGCAAAAGACTAATTGTTCTCGGAATAGATGGAATGGACCCCGGTCTTGTTGAAAGCTTCTGCGCCAGAGGTCTCATGCCCAACACCAGACGATTGATGGAGATGGGCAGCTTCAGCAGACTTGGCACATCGAATCCTCCCCAGAGCCCGGTCGCATGGTCAAACTTCATTACAGGCTCACCACCTCCGGTACATGGCATCTTTGATTTCGTTCACAGAGACCCGGCCACAATGAGGCCGTTTCTTTCCACATCTGAGGTTACACCACCTGACTCGACCCTGAACATAGGTAAATTGCGCCTTCCCCTTTCGGGAGGAGGCGTCAGACTGCTTCGTCAGGGTACTCCTTTCTGGAATTCTCTGCTGGAAAGGGGAATTCCGGTAACCATGGTGAAACTGCCTGTTGACTTTCCCCCTCCTGCAGAGCATCCGTACGGACTGTTTCTTTCCGGGCTTGGCACGCCGGACATAAGGGGCAGCCAGGGAAGCTTTACCTTCTTTACCGACGACCCCAGGCAAATTTCAGATGACACCGGAGGCGGAGTCGTGATTCCTGTGCGCGATTACGGTGATGGAGCCTACGCATGCAGAGTGGATGGACCCGACAATTCTCTTATTGCCGGCAACCCCGCAATGAGTGTTCAGGTTAAAGTGTGGGCAGACAGGGACGTCAGGGCTGTTAGAATAGACATGGAAAACAACTCTTTTGTTCTGGGTGAGGGTCAGTGGAGTCCGTGGATGCGTTTCAGTTTTCCGGCCATTCCTGGAGTATCCACGGTGCATGCAATTGGAAGATTCTATCTCAAAGAGGTTTCCCCCAGGCTGAAACTTTACCTTTCTCCTCTGAACATTGATCCTGAAAACCCTGCTCTGCCCATTTCCAGCCCCGACTGGTATTCCAGAGACCTTGCAGAGGAAGCCGGTCTATTCTATACAAAGGGTTTTCCGGAAGATACAAAGGCTCTTTCCAGAGGAATTTTCAACGACGACGATTACCTGTCTCAGGCCAACATCGTTCTCGAGGAAAGAATGAGCCTGTTCCATACCGTTCTCTCCAGATACAGGGAAGGTCTTCTTTTCTTCTACTTTACAAGCCTGGACCTGAACGTGCACATGTTTTTCAGAACTATGGACCCAGCCAGTCCTCTGTATGGCACAACCGATCCCAAGTATTCAGGAGTAATAGCCGATCTGTATTCCAGGATGGACATTGCAGTTGGCCGGGCCATGGAGCTGCTTGATGACAGAACTGAGCTTATGGTTCTCTCCGACCATGGCTTCGCGCCGTTCCGCCGGTGCTTCAATTTGAATTCGTTTCTTGCTGCGGAGGGATTCTCTTTTATTTCTTCTCCCCATGAACGCAACAGAGATATGTTTGCCTGCCTGGACTGGAGCCGTACCGGTGCCTACGGGCTTGGTTTGAACGGTCTGTACATCAATCAGGCAGGAAGAGAAAAAAATGGCTCGGTTTCCCCGGAAGACAAAAGAAGACTGATGGAGAATCTGAAATCATCTCTTGAAAACGCCACCGATCCCGTTACCGGGGACAGACCTGTTAAAAATCTATTCATAGTGGAAGACCTTTACCCGGGTCTTGTGATTCCACCCGGGGCTCCCGATATGATAGTAGGGTACTCGCGGGGCTACAGAGCAAGTTGGGAAACCACTCTCGGCGCTTTTCCCCAAGAGGTTATAACAGACAATCTTGACCCATGGAGCGGAACACATTGCATTTCTCCGGATATCTGCCCCGGTTCTCTTGTAACCACCGCAGGAAACCTGCCCGAGGTTCCGACTATCACCAATATGGGCTCTGTTATAAATCGGGTTCTGTCCGGTGAGGATACCATATAGTGAACACACTGTTCGATGTTCTTCTCATACCCTTTGCGCGGTTTAACCCGCTTTCTGGTCTCATGTGGATAAGCGCTCTGTCTGGAATAATGATGATACTGGTGTTCAAAAAAACATCCAACCAGCAGGCTATTGCCCGAATGAGAAAGAAGATGGGATCAAGAGCGCTGGGGATGCTGCTTTATCTTGAGAGCCCGCCAACTGTTATCAGACTTGCGGGCGGGCTGATTGCAGACAATTTCGTGTACCTGTGGCACATATTGAGACCGGTGCTGATTATCTCAGTTCCTTTTCTTGTGGTCGCGGCCCAGCTTGATGCAAGGTATTCCAGGCTGCCTATAGACGAAGACCACCCTGGAACGGTGACCGTTGTGTGGGAGGTTTCAGTCCCGGAGCTTTCTTATGGAGAGCCAGAAATGGGAGCGCTCATCTCACCTGTTGTCACGATTGCAGATTCTCTGGAACAGAGTTTTTCTTTCAAAGGCGAAAACGGTGTTTTTATATATAGAGCTATGGGCATTAAACTTGGCTCGGAAGGACCTGCAGGCTCCATAATGTTAAGAGGAGCGGAAAACCCCGGAATAGTTCAGGCTCTTCTTCGCCCGTGGAACGCACCTGCTTCAGAAGGCATCAGAAGCATATATTCTTACTCCAGCGAGATACGATACAATATTATGGGCGGCAGGTGGAGCTGGTTTACGGTTTTTCTTGTTTTCTCAAGCTTATGGGCAGTGCTGGGAGCGGTGGTATTCAGGGTAAAGGTATAGGAAAGGTACAGGATGGCCAAGATTAAATTGAAGATAGACAACGAAATGAATGATCGGCTTGCAAAAGTCTCTGAGGCAGGCGGGTATTCTTCCATAGAGGAATTTGTTCTACATGTGATTGAAAGAGAGCTCAAGAAGCTTGATCCCGGATCAAGCGAATCGGAAGAAGACATAAGAAGGAAGCTTGAAGGGCTGGGCTATCTGGGCTGACACTTCTTCAGCTCGTTCTTTTCCGGCTCAGTTGTGTTGTTGTCTTCCTGCAGGAATGGTATTCGATGGGAGCATCATGGCAGATATACATCCTCTTCAAGTTATCGAACTGGGCAAACGATTCCCGGGAAAGCGTGGACTGGGAACAGTTCCTGCCGTCTCCGGTGTTACTTTCCGGGTACAGCAGGGTGAGATAGTCGGGTTCATAGGGCACAACGGTGCCGGGAAAACAACTTCCATCAAATGCATCCTCGGGCTTCTGAAGCCCTCTGCCGGTTCTATCGCTCTCTGGAACAAAAAACCCCAGGACCGTTCCGTAAGAAAGAGGATCGGTTACATTCCCGAGAATCCCGACTACGATGACACCTTCTCCCCCCTTGAATATCTCACCATGTTCGCTTCGATGCGCAACCTTGCCGGGAACAGGAAGAGCTGGATGAGCCTTCTTGAGCGAGTCGGGCTCCGTGGATGGGAAACCACCTGTATCAGACAGTACTCCAAGGGCATGAAACAGCGGATGAGCCTTGCCCTTGCCCTGCAGTCTGCGCCCGACCTTCTTGTGATGGATGAGCCCACCGGGGGTCTTGATCCCATAGCAAGGAAGGAATTCAGAGACATAATCATAGAAGAGAACAACAGAGGAGCCTCTGTTTTTCTCTCTTCCCACATTCTTTCAGAGGTAGAAACTATCTGCCACCGGGCCGTTATTCTTGCCGGAGGAAAACTTGTTTCAGAAGGTTCCATGGAGTGTCTTCTTGGCGGCAAGAGTATGTACAGAGTCGTAACAGTTTCTTCCGAGGAAAGAACAGAGTTAACCGTACCTGAAGCAGAACTGCAGAGCACAATTGATTCCCTCAGACAGAAGGGGCTTCCGGTTCTCAAGGTTGAATTGGCGCTCAAGTCTCTTGAGGATGTGTTTCTCTCGGCCACCGGAGGCGAGAGGAAATGAAGGCAGTATTCACTTTCGCTCTCATGACCTTAAGAATGCTCTTCCGCAGAAGAACTCTCTGGGGCATTCTGCTTGTAATCCTTCTGGCACTTGCGGGTATAGCCTCTGTTCCAAGCTTCGATGTGTCGAATCAGGGGCGGTTCGTTCTGGACTTTGGTCTGTTCGGCATCGAACTGGGGGCTCTGCTTCTGGCTCTGGGGCTTGCAGCCAGTCTGTACCCCCGAGACAGGGAAACGAGAACCCTGATGCCTCTCATTGCCGTTCCTCTGTCACGTGGACAGTACCTGATGGGAAGATTTCTGGGAGCAGCTATTGTTCAGGCAGCAGCTCTGATTGTAACCTGTCTGGGTCTGATGCTGATTCTTATTCTGCACGGGCTCCACATACCCGCTGATCTTCTTCCGGCAACGCTTCTTATTCTGGTTGAGGGCTGGTTTCTGCTTTCCACTGTTTTCTTTTTCAGCTTTTTTACCTCACCCCCGCTTAACTGGCCGCTCACCACAATGCTTTTCATCGTTAGTCAGATGAGCGTTGCCGAGTTTGCCGGGCTCGTGCCCTCTGCCCCCGGTCTGATGCGCTCTCTTCGTATACTCCTGCCCCACGCCGATGTTTTCCACATAAAAGACCCAATCGCTCATGGTTTCCAGATTGAACCCGTGTATTTTCTCATAGCAGTATTCTATGGTGTGTGCTATTCGGCTTTCATGCTATCTCTGGCTCTTGCCGTGTTCAGGAGCCGTGATCTGAAATGAGAAGAAATTCTCTTTTCCTCACTGTGTTTGCTGTTCCGCTTTTGCTCACCTCATGTTTTACCGATTATGATGTTGCCGAAGTAGCACCACAGGAATTCCTCGATTCTGAAAGTAATTCCGGTCAAACAGCTGATCATAGCCACGCCGACGGAGCAGATTGCGAAGAGTGTGCAGAAGAAACAGGGCACACAGTGGATGCTGCCATGGAAGCAGACCAGGCGGGAGGACCTTCAGGGCACTCACACGGTTCTGCAGAGAGAAATCACGGAACTCAGTGGTTCTTCAATCAGCCGTGGGCAGCGCCCTTTATCTGGGGAAAGCTTCTGAGAGATGGAATTGTTTTTCTGGTGATGGCTGCGGGAATATTCTTCGCTACCGGCTGGAGAAGAAAGAAATGAAATCAGGCATCTCTCTCCCGATCATCGCTCTTCTGTTCCTTATCCTGGCTGTTTTTTCCGGATTGTATGTTTCGAACAGGGTCACAGTAGATACTTTCCGGCATATTGAGGCGCTTGATTCAGGTTTCCAGAGGCTGAAACACTTCATTGCCAGTGCTCTTTACCTGCAGCTTGACGACTACCATCACATTGAAATGTATCAGGGAGTCTCGTGGACTGAAGCAACAGACTATCTTCCGCAGATGTGGCTTATTGCCCGCCTTGATCCACATTTTACCGATGTTTATACCGATGCCTCATTTCATCTTGCTGTAAACCTTGGGCAGGTGGAAGAAGGCATGGCATTCATAAGAGAAGGCGTAAGAAACAATCCCGACAGCCTCGATGTCAGATTTCAGCTGGCCTATCTCTTGTGGGCGACAGGCACTGGAAACAGTAAGGAACTTCTTCGTGAGACAATTGCCTACAGGGCTGTTATGAGAAGGGCCATGGGCGATGTACGGAATCCCTACTATGAATACTCTTCCGAGACAATTCTGGCTGAGTTGTTTGAGGCGGAAACAGATTCTATAAATCCCCGCAGCAGCTTCTACCGGCGGAGAAGCTCTTTCCTCCGGGAAGCGCTCAGAGCGGGAATCTACTATCCCTATTATCTTTCTGAGCCGCCTTCTTTCCTTGGTGAACCGTGAAAGGAAACCTCTCAATGAGCGTTACTATTCCGCAGGAACTGGCAGCAAGGGTGGTATGGTTCTGCAGCCACATGAATGTGCATGCAGGGGAAACTGTTATCCACAAAAACGGCTCCAGCAGCGAAATCTACATCATAAGCAGGGGAAGATTCAGAGTTCATGATGATTCTGCAGGAGAAGATTTTGTTCTGGCTATGCTTGAACGTGGAGATATCTTCGGGGAAATGTCGTTTCTCGACGGGGCGGCGAGATCAGCATCCGTTTCTGCCACAAGCAATGGCAGTCTGCTGAAAATGGGAGAAGATGAATTCTCATCCATGATGAAAAAGGAACCGGAAATTGCTGTTCAGTTTCTCAGATTTCTATCCGGAGTGGTCTGCAGAAGGCTTAGGCTTGCCAATAATGCCCTGCTGCAAATGACCTTCGGCGACGGGAAATCCGACAGGCAGATCGATTCGCAGATCAGAGAGGCAATTGCCCATATGCACTCTGCGGTTAGAATTGAACTGGAAGAATCTTAACGACAGTCAGTCGGAATCTGCATGAACCGGCAGCACTTCCCACACAAAACAGGAACCGCTTTCAATCGGGATGTTGGAGAAAGAGTATGTTCTCCATTCGCAGTCTTCGATTCTGAAGTCGTACCAACCGCCCGTAACCTGAAACACCGCAGAACTGTCAGGAGGAAGAATGGAAAGACCAAGCATGTCTATCCACTTTTCTCTGCCCGATTCTGTCACCCACACGAAATAGAATTCCACAGGAGTGCAGTTTTTTATTTCGACTGTAGCGCTGACGGAAACGGAAAACGCACACATAGAAATAACACAAAGCAGAACTGCTGAAAATTTCATATCACTGTTTCACTCCCTTTAACAGCTACTACCCGTTTTCTTCATTTCTGTTCCTGCCTGTTCATATCATGGACAGGCTGATTCTCTTCCTGTCCGGCTCAATGCCTGTGACGCTAACCTCAACCTTCATGCCGACATGAACAACTTCACTCGGGTGCCTGATCCATTCAGTGCAAAGACGGCTGAGATGCACAAGTCCGTCGGTGTGTACTCCTATGTCTACAAAGGCTCCGAAATCGGTTACATTGGTCACCAGTCCGGGGAGTTTCATCCCCACTTTCAGATCCTCAATGGAATGCACGTCGGCGAAGGAGAACGGCTCAAAAATGCTTCTGGGATCTCTTCCGGGTTTCTCAAGTTCCGCCATGATGTCAATAAGTGTGGGAATTCCTCTGTTTTCCGTTACATAATTCTGCAGATTTATGCTTTTTCTTAGTTCAGGGGAAGCCATGAGGCCCTTCACATCGGTGCCGGTATCGGCAGCCATCTTTACGACGACTGAATAGCTTTCAGGATGTACGGCACTGCCGTCCAGCGGGTTCTCCGCTCCCGGGATTCGCAGGAAGCCGGCACACTGCTGATATGCAACAGGACCTATCCCTGAGACTTTTTTCATATCTTCCCGGGAAGTGAATCTGCCGGCAGTTTCCCTGTGACAAACAATTGAGGCTGCCCTGGCAGGGCTGAGGCCCGAGACATAAGACAAAAGTTTCGGGCTGGCATTGTTAAGGTTTACGCCTACTGAATTCACACATGACATTACCGTATCATCCAGAGACTGTTTGAGAAGCTTCTGGTCTACATCATGCTGGTACTGGCCTACGCCGACGCTGCCTGGATCTATTTTGACAAGCTCGGCAAGAGGATCCTGAAGCCTTCTACCTATGGAAACAGCGCCTCTTACTGTAATATCTCTGTCTGGAAACTCATCTCTTGCAATCTGTGATGCTGAGTATATCGATGCTCCGCTTTCATTTACCATCACTACCGGAATGTTCAGAGAAAGCCCTTTCAGGAAACTCTCCGTTTCCCTCCCGGCGGTTCCATTGCCTACAGCTATAATCTCAATCCCGTGCTTTTTAACAAGCTTTCTAACTTCTTCCGCTGCCGAATCTGCTTTTCCTGTAACCGGAAAAATGGTCGAGTGCTCCAGAAACGCGCCCTGTTCATCAAGACATACAGTTTTGCATCCGGTTCTGAATCCCGGGTCTACGGCCATTACGCGCTTTCCGCCAAGTGGCGCTGCCATAAGCAATTCACGCAGGTTCAGTGCGAACACTTTTATTGCTTCCAGGTCAGCCTTCTCTTTTGTAGCAAGTCTTGTTTCCGTTTCCATCTGAGGTCCCAGGAGCCTCTTGAATCCATCCTCCAGAGCCATGAGAACATGATCTCCACAGGGATTGTTCTTCACGGGGAAATGCCTTGTCATTATTGCGGAGGCTGCCCTGTCGTCCACCTGTACAGCAAGATTAAGGAAAAGCTCTCTTTCGCCTCTTCTCATGGCAAGAACACGGTGCGAAGGGGCTGAAGACACCTTCTCAGACCAGCTGAACCAATCTCGGAAACGACTGCCTTCCAGTTCTTTGCCCTTGATAACAGAACTCACGAAAACTCCTGTGCTTAAGAACAGCTTTCTCATCCCTGCTCTTACATCAGCATTCTGAGCCATTCGTTCGGCAATAATGTCTCTGGCCCCTGCAAGAGCGGTTTCAACACTGTCAACTCCTTTTTCCTCACACACAAAAGGCAGGGCAAGAGATGCGGGATCGCCGTTCTCCTGAAGCAATAGCAATTCAGCCAGCGGCTCAAGGCCGCTGTCGATGGCTTTTGAAGCCCGGGTTCTCCGTTTTGGTTTGAATGGAAGATAAATGTCCTCCAGCTCGGAGAGTGAAGTTGCTTTTTCTATGCTTGATGCAAGCTGGTCAGTAAGGAGTTCTCTCTCTTCGAGAGAAGACAGAATGGCTGCTTTTCTCTTATCAAGAGCGGCAAGTCTCTGCCAGGAATCCCTGATGGCAGTAAGAACCACTTCATCCATCCCACCGGTGGCCTCTTTCCTGTACCGGGCGACGAACGGGATGGTTGATCCCTGATCCAGAAGCGAAAGAACAGCCTCCACTTTTCCTGTATCAAGAGCTAATTCAGAGGCGATTCTTCGGATAATATTCAAGTGAGTCCCCCTTCGGTAAGAAGCGCTGAATATAAGATTTTTGCTTTCACAGGTGAGGCTTGGGTATATTCGGCACTTCAAACAGCATTCATCAAGAACGGAGACAGGCAGATGACACGGGATTACAATCTCGCGAAGATTCGTAACATAGGAATTATGGCTCATATAGATGCCGGCAAAACAACAGTGTCGGAGCGTATTCTGTTCTACACGGGCAAATCTCACCGGATAGGTGAAGTCCATGACGGCGAAGCCACCATGGACTGGATGGAGCAGGAACAGGAACGGGGTATTACCATCACCAGTGCTGCCACCACCACGGAATGGAAGGGTTACCAGATCAACCTCATTGACACCCCGGGCCATGTGGATTTTACCGTGGAAGTCGAGAGAAGTCTCAGGGTTCTAGACGGAACCATTGCCCTTTTCTGCGCAGTGGGCGGCGTGGAACCCCAGAGCGAGACTGTCTGGAGACAGGCAGACAAGTACAGTGTTCCAAGAATCGCCTTCATAAACAAGATGGACCGATCGGGAGCCGACTTCTATGGCGTTCTGAAAGAACTTCACAGCAGGCTTAATGCCAATGCAATTCCCATAACCATACCCATCCTGGGGAAAGACAAAGAATTTCTGGGAATTATTGATCTGGTAGACAACTGTGCGGTCTACTATGACGAGTCTTCCGGCGGAATGACATACGAGGAGAAACCCATTCCCCCCGATATGGAAAGAATAGCTGCAAAGCAGAGACTGATCCTTATAGAGAAGGTCAGCGAGGTTAACGAGGATTTGCTTGACAAATTCTGCGCAGACGAGGAAATAGCCCGTGAAGAGCTGTCTCTCGCAATAAGAAAGGCCACACACCAGGGTCTTGTATGCCCTGTTCTCTGCGGAAGCGCGTACAAGAACAAGGGAGTTCAAAGGCTTCTCGACGCAGTTGTCGCCTATCTCCCCTCCCCCGTCGACCTTCCGCCCATAAGCGGGAAGAGTAGAACAGGTGAGCTTGAGAAGCGTGCTCCGGGCAACGACGGGCCACTGGCAGCACTTGCATTCAAAGTTGTCAGTGACAGGCATACAGGAAAACTTATATATGTGAGGGTCTACTCCGGTATTCTTGAAGCCGGAAGCCATGTTCTCAATTCCTCCACAGGCAAGAAACAGCGAATCGGCAGAATACTCCGGATGCATGCAAACAAGCGCGAATCCGTCGACAGGCTGAACACAGGTGAAATCGGGGTGGTTATCGGTCTGTCAGACACCATCACCGGTGATACACTGTGTTCTCCAGACGATCCTATTATTCTCGAAGCAATCGAGTTTCCTGCCCCTGTTATCAGTATAGCTGTCAAGCCAATAAAAAGGCAGGACCGCGACAGGCTCACAGATGCTCTTGCCAGGCTTTCCGAGGAAGACCCCACTTTTGTGGTGGAAACCAATGAAGAAACAGGAGACACCGTTATCTCCGGCATGGGTGAACTTCACCTCGAGATCATTGTTGACCGAATCAAACGCGAGTTCAGCGTCGAGGTTGAAGAGACCGCGCCTCAGGTTGCCTACAGAGAAACCATTTACAGCTCTGTCGACTGGGAAGAAAGATACAAGAAACAGACAGGCGGCAAGGGACAGTATGCCCATGTTTTGTTTAACCTGGCTCCCATGAAGCCCGGAAGCGGTTTCGAGTTCCAGAATTCCGTTAAGGGCGGCAATATTCCTAAAGAGTACATACCGGCTGTAGAAAAGGGAATCATCGATGCCATGAGAGATGGCGTTTACTGCGGTTTCCCAATAGTGGATGTGAAAGTGACTCTCACAGACGGCTCATTTCACGCTGTCGATTCATCGGAAATGGCGTTCCGCATCTGTGCAAGAACCGCTTTCAAAAAGGCTTTCATGAAGTGCAGCCCGGTGCTTCTTGAACCAGTGATGTCTGTTTGCATAATTGGTCCCGAGGAATATGCAGGCGGGATATCAGGAAGCATCTATGAAAGGCGCGGCACAATAATGTCCATGGAAGCCCGGGGAAACGCCAAAGAATTCAAAGCCAGAATTCCGCTCTCTCAGATGTTCGGTTACGCCACCGATCTTCGTAACTCCACCCAGGGCAGAGCTACATTTTCCATGCAGTTCGAGCACTATGAGGCTGTTCCGGTCTCTGTGTCGGAAGAAATAGTGAAGGCCCGCAAGAACAAGTGAAACAGATTCTGGAGGCTGCAGCAGTGGGTGCAGGCGGGTTTGCCGGTGCCCTTGTCAGGCATCTTGTTGTGGGCTGTTCCGGAAACACAGTTGGTATCATTGCTGTGAATGTTTCAGGTTGCCTCATCATGGGAATGCTCTCACGCGATTCGAAATACGCTCTGTTCGCCGCAACCGGTTTCCTGGGAGCCCTTACAACCTTCAGTGCTTTCAGCGGTCATACCGTCGAACTCTGGAATTCAGGTGATTCTCTCACTGCAATTGCCTTCGTTCTGGTAAATGTTCTCGCGGGCCTGGCGGCTTTCATTCTGGGGCTTTACCTGAAGACTCAATTCGCAGTGTAAAGGTTGTGTCTGCCTTTCAGGGAAACCGCAAGTTTCCCCTGCTTCACCAGGCTGCGGAGAGTGCTCTTTACACTGAGGTCTCCATGGCGGCGGAATTTGCCCAGAATTTTAGATTCAGACCTTGAAATCAGGCAGTATTCAACGATCTCGCAGGCAATAACTCCCGCCCCTGATGGAATGGCAGTAACAGGAAACACCCTGGTAACACCGGGATTAACGCTGTGGGTATCAAAGGTAAGATTCTCCTGGTGGCATTCAAGAAGTTTTCTCAGAGCAGACCTTATTCTGCCACCCTCTCCTGTCGAGCCGTAGCCATGTATAACGGATATCGCTGAGAAATCTCCCGCCTTCACCTGCCGGTTGTAGAAATCGACAAAAACACCGACAGCCTCAACAACTTCATAACCGTGCAGGTCAATTTCTGTCTTCACTCAACCCTCCTGGGTTTCCGGCATAAGGTTTATCACCGGATCTCCCTGATTCCATCTCTGAAAAGAGCATACACAATAGCGCTCAAGTATTTTCCGTCTTTGGAATACTCTTCTTTAAGAATACCCTCTATTATGAATCCCACTTTTTCCAGAACCCGTCCTGATGCAGGATTATGAGGAAAATGCCTTGATGTTATCTTGTTCAGACCCATGCTGTCAAATGCATATCTTATCAGGACATCGGCCGCTTCAGAACAGTATCCAAGGTTCCAGTAAGGCTTTCCAATCCAGTAGCCAAGTTCTCCTCTGTTGTGTGCCTTTGAGATGGTGATTCCCGCCGCGCCTATCAGTTCACCGCTTTTCAGAGTGACGGCAAGTTCGATTCCTTCTCCTTGATAGAACGTCACAGAATGACCCGCTATCCATCGTACCGCGTCTGCCTCTTCATAGGGCCTGGGCATGCCCATTGTGTTCCGGTACACTTCGTCGGAGCCGGCAAACCTTTGAACCGTACCGGAATCTTCAATTGTAAAGGGTCTGAGTAGAAGCCTTTCAGTTTCAAGAACAGGCGGATGCTTCATTCTGCAATCACTTTCTGCTCCAACCGGGGCTAGCTTCGCAGGAATTCGTTGAGCTTGCGCATGGCACGGGCTCGGTGTGAGAATTGATTCTTCTCTTCTGGAGTGCACTCAGCAAATGTCTTGTTCAGCTCAGCTGAAAAGAAAACCGGATCGTATCCGAAACCATCAGCGCCTGAATGCTGCTCTGCGATAAATCCATCGGCGCATCCTCTGAAGATGTGCTCTTCACCATCCGGAGTTACCAGGGCGATAACTGTATGGAAAGTAGCTCTGCGATTGTTTCCCTGCTCACCGTTCAGGGAATTAAGAAGTTTTTTTGTATTGTCGGAGTAACTGCATTTGCTTCCGGCATATCGTGCGGTGTATACACCGGGAGCATCCCCCAGGGCCCACACAAAAAGCCCCGTATCATCAGCAATGGCGACCCTGTTCGTAGCCAGTGCAGCTGCCCTTGCCTTGAGGAGGGCGTTCTCTTCAAGTGTCAAGCCGGTTTCCTCAACATCCCACTCAGGAATCAGTTCGCCGATAGCGGTGATTTCCCTGTCGGTTATGAGTTTCTTCAGCTCCATGAGCTTGTCTGGGTTTGCAGAGGCGAGAACAACACTCATCATATATCACCTACGGCGGCTCTCTGCGCCGGAATAACTATTTCCTGTATCGCTTCAATGGCACCGGCAGCCATTCCGAAAACTGTTTCAAGCGGTATGGAATCCTCTTCGGCAGAGGCCTGTATCTCTATCAATCTGCCGTCTTCGCCGGCAACTATGTTCATGTCCATATCAGCGCTGCTGTCTTCTTCATAGCAAAGGTCAAGAAGAGGAACACCCTTCACAACACCAAGGCTGAGAGCGCCTATGTACTGTTTCCAGGGGTCTTTTTCCAGGCTGCCGGACGAGAGAAGCCTGAGAATTGCCAGACGGAGAGCAACAACACTTCCGGTGATACTCGCAACCCTGGTGCCTCCGTCTGCAACAAGCACATCACAGTCAACAGTGATAGTTTTGTCGGGCATGTCTCCGGCGTTCACGCACTGTCTGAGAGATCGGCCGATGAGCCTCTGTATCTCCTGGCTGCGACCTTTGATGCCGTTGCCTGTACGGTCGCGGCGGATTCTTCTGTCTCCGCTTCCCGGAAGCATGTCGTATTCAGCAGTGATCCAGCCCTTGCCTTTTCCCCTGAGAAAAATCGGCACATTGTACTCGACTGTTGCAGAACAGAGAACCCTGTTCTCCCCCCAGGAAACGAGAACGCTGCCGTGAGGGCCGGGCTGGTATCCGGTATCCAGCGAAATATCACGCAAATGATTCTGAAGCCGGCCGTCGATTCTCTTTTTGTCTGTCATTTTTTTACCAATCCGTATGTTTGTAACCGGCGGTATGCTCCGCCTATGTTGTTTTTTCGAAACTGCCGTTTTTCAAAAAAGCCGGCTCACCTGACTGATGAAACTCCTCTGACGGGAATGCCATCTTCATAGCCATCGATGATCTCCCCTGCCGCGAATGGATACATCACGGTGTATGTAACAAATCGGCCCTCCACCGTTCTGACCAGACCGGCCCATTCCGCTGACCTGGGAAGATCAACGAAACAGGTATCACCGCTGGCAAATGCCCATATCCTTTCGAGTTCTGTTGAAGTGAACCCGCTGTGCTCCGCCCACAATTCCACAAGCAGCTGAAGCTCTGTGTTTCTTGTTGACTGGTCGGGAGATTCAGGAAGGGAATCCATGACAGGATTGGATTCAGCTGTAACAAACAGGGAGCAGGGCGTGAGCTTCCAGTTCGGAACCCAAACGGAGGAACCCGTTTGAATTGCTTCAGCCGGATCGAATTCCGGCATCTGGGGAGCTTCCATGACTTCTCCAGAAACTGTTGAATCGGGCATCAAGGCCCCGGCTTCGGAATCGATTCCCATTTTGCTGTTGAGAGTACTCATTGCCACCCGGGCAAACACACCCATAAGAACAGCCAGTGCAGCTATAATAACAAATGACCGGATCACCCTAGCAGGCGATGGTCTGTTTGGTTTGCTGTTATTCGCAGGCAATCAGTTCTCCCTTTCGGCATACTGTATGATAGATTCAACAATAGCCTGTGCGGCCCTGAAACGGAAGTCCAGCGAAAGAAGATCCTGTTCCTCGGCCTGATTGGATATGAAAGCTACCTCTACGAGCACCGCAGGCATGTATGCTCCTCTGAGCACGTAGAATCCGGCCTGCTTAACTCCTCTGTTCCTCCTTTGGGGGAACATCCCTCCGAAATTGTTTTGTACGGACCCTGCAAGAAAACTTGACTGGTTCTGAAAGATAGACTGAGCCATGTCGGCGAGAAGGAATGACAGCGGATCACTGGGCGCGTCAGAAATCTCATCCATTTCCAGAACATTGTTCTCGAGCATTTCGACGGTTCTGGCGTCATCAGTTCTGGCACGGGACAGGAAAAACGTCTCGTAACCATTTGCGGTTCGGTTCACCGCTGCATTGCAGTGGATACTGACAAACAGATCAGCCCGGTTTCTGTTGGCCAGTCGAGTTCTTGCACCAAGTGAAACATACTCGTCTGCATTTCTTGTAAGAACCACTCTGAGTTCCGGCATCCTCAAAAACAGGAGGTCACGCACCATAAGAGACATTTCAAGGGCTCTGTCTTTTTCGCAGCTTCCGGAAAGACCCACAGCTCCGGGATCCCTTCCGCCATGCCCTGGATCAATTACGATGCAATCGAAATCTGCAAGCCATGGTGAGCCCTCGCCGCTTTCCAGCGCAGCGTATACCAGTGAGTCCGACCATTGGAGTGTATCAGGAGCCACGGGGGGAGCCTGCCATGCCACAGGAGGAAGATCGATGGGTGTTTCTGCCCTGGCGAACACTATCATCACCATGGAATCTCCACTTAGAGCCCAGTCTGCGGAAGAGACAAGAGAGCTGAAACCAACCGTAAATGCAGATGAATCGGCAACGAAGCTGTCTATCCAGATTGGAATATTTCCATATTCATCCCATTCCAGAGGTTCGTTCAGCTCTACTCTCAGGGAACTGCCTGACGCATGAACAACAGGAACAAGCCTGCCCTGCCCGATGACCTCGATTACAACGCCATCATACCGGGGAAACACATTAAGCCCTGCTCCGGTCAAGATGTAAAAAAGCAGAAGTTCCTTCATTGATCCCTCAGTGAATGTTTCATGACAGCATCTATTCGCCGGTTGCTGTCTCTTTCCGCAATGTCGGCTCTTTTATCGAACTTTGATTTTCCCCTGCAGAGACCAAGTTGAAGTTTTGCTCTACCCCCCTCGGATAGATGAACATCCAGGGCAATAAGGGTAACGCCCTTCTCTTCCACTTTTCTTCTTATCCTGCGCAATTCCCGTGCGTGGGCAAGCAGTTTTCTGCGGCGGTCGGGGTCATGGTTGTCTCTTGCCTCAGGATACTCGGCGATGTGCATTCCCAGCACCCAAAGCTCAAGCTTTTCGTCAAACTGGGCGTAAGCCCCAACCAGGCTGACTTTTCCGCCCCTTATGGATTTAATTTCGCTCCCTGCCAGAACTAGACCCATCTCAATCGACTCCATTATGTGGTAGTCGTGTCTGGCACGCCTGTTCCTGGCAATGATTCTTGCTTTATCCGCCATATTTTCCCTTTCTCCAGGGGGGGAATATATCAGAGGGGATTGACTTCTGCACGGGTTTTAACATAATTGCGCCTGAGAATAACAGGGCCGTGGTGGCGGAATTGGCAGACGCGCTAGGTTCAGGACCTAGTAAGGGCAACCTTGTGGGGGTTCAAGTCCCCCCCACGGTACCAGATTGCAAAAAGGTCGTTGGATGACAAACCAGCGACCTTTTTTCTTTCCCATATAGATGATGCATCAGCAAGAATATCAAAGGGTTGCCGGAATCGCACGGCAAGTTCTCCTTCTTTCCAAGTGGCGTTCAAAACTAGAGCGTGAAGCAGTCTGCTCTTCTCTGCATCGGTGAGTGTAGAGAATAGTCTTGCAGCCTTTTGAGCCAGTTCAAAGATGGAAACAGCTTTCTGGATATTCAAAGGTGCATCAGCCTCAAGACGCTGGATTTCATCCATGGAGATATCAAGCTGTTCCTGAAAATCAGCAGCTTTCTTTGTGAAGAGCCAATCCGGTACTTTACCGGAAAGCTTGTCTTCATAGATAGTCTCAAAAAGCCGTTTCACTCTGTCATACTCGCCCTGAAGCCGTGCTAGTTCATTACGTCTGTATTCATCTTTCTCAGCCATCCTAATTTGCAACCCGTCCTTAACCCAGGCAATCACATCTGAATCTATTTCAAGTCTTCTGAGTACCTCGGAAAAGGCATCTTCAAGTTTCTCCTGCCTGACATACGGTTCTGGACATTTCCCGAAGTGTCCGCTACAATGGTAATAGATGAACTGTTTGTGTTGCTGGCCTGTCATAAGGCCTCCACAATGCCCACAAAGCACGATACGGGAAAACGGGTAGTCATGCTTCCTTCTTCGACCTTTAAGCTTTCTCCGGCCTTCCATGGCCTCTTGAACAGTATTCCAGAGTTCACGAGAGACCAGAGGGGTATGTATTCCAGCAAAACTCTTTCCAGCCCAAAAAACATCACCACAATAGATGGGATTCCGAAGAATCCTTTGAATAGCTGCTTTTCCATAAGTGTTCTTGTGTCCACGTGCAGAGAGACCGGCAGTGCGAGAAATACGCACAAGTTCAGAGATAGCAACATCACCACTGGCATATTTTTCAAATAGCTTTACAACAATGGGGGCACGAACAGGATCAAGTTCAATGATTTTCTTTCCATCTTCACGAAGAACATTCACATAACCTATTGGAGCGAATGACGGCCAGATTCCTTGGCGTGCCTTCTCAAGCATGCCCTTCCGTGTTTCCTCGGTGAGATTGTCAATGAAGTTCTTTGCCATGAGAACTTTGATTCCGTGAATGAATTTCTCGCTGGAACGGCTGGCAGCATTGAGAATGATGTTCTCTTTTACAAGATGTATTTCAAGGTCTACTATGTCATCCAGCGTTACCCAGTCTCGTATGTTCCTATAGAGGCGGTCTGTTTTTTCCACAAGAATCGTATGACATTCCGTGTGTTCATGCAGGAACGTTACCATCTTGCCGAAACCGGAACGCCCTGCTTTCTTGGCTGTCTCAACATCGGTGAATACTTCAAGCACATGGTAATGCCTTCCAGACGCATACTCTTCAAGCAAACGCTTCTGTGCATCTATGGAAAAACCACATGTTTCCTGTTCCTTGGATGATACACGAACGTACAAAACTGCATGTTCGTTACAATCATCATGCGCATTGACTAAATTGGAACTGTCATTTTTCATGTTCTTCTCCATGTCGATTGTACGATCTCATAGGATTCTAACATTGTTAACCAACATATCGCACACATTAACAGTGAAAATCAACAATGTTAACATTAAGTTGAAACGCTGATTTCCTAACGCTTTCACATCATCTTCATGCATAACTACATGAGGTGTGCATGAAACCAACGTACATGATTACATCGTTCACATTGTCGCAATGCACGAATCATACGGCCTTCGCCACTCCTTTCGCATGTTCCTTCTTATCTGTTCTGGAAAGCATGCACAATGCTTCTTGAGTACTGCGTGTAGGACTCACCCGAAATATCCCCTCTGTTTTTGCGTCTTCTTTATAGAGGTCTATTTCCGTCAAATCGGGTGAGTTCTCAACCTGTGGAATAACTATTCCATCAGAACACTCATCCATCTGAAAATCACATTCAACACCATCCAGTAATTCTCCGGCTTCTTCCGTCAAAGCCCAGAGTTTTGAACTCTGTAATTTTGAGCAATTAACCAAATCAAGGTAAGACAAATCCTCAAGCGCCCTCTCAGTGGTAGTGGTAGGGGAGTTGCATTCCTTGGCTATTTCGCTTGTTTTGTATGCCTGTGGTGGCTTTCGTAGAACCCTAATTGCTTTGAGCCTTAATTCAGGGATTGAGGAAAAACCGACTCTCATTACTTTGAGCCAGGCTTCCTGTGCCGTGTTGCCGATTTCCAGCAATCCATAGAATAGGGTAAGGAGTTGCTTGATAAGTCTTGCAGGCTCTTCTGGAAAAGGAACCGATTCAATTTCCCGATTGTAGCTATTTCGGTCTATTCCTGTTCTGCAACGAGAAACCATGCAGGAAAGTGTAATCAGCATGTCCTTAAATTCCTCTGGAAGAACCATGCTTCCATCAGGAATCTCTGCAAGGTCATTAATCGACTTAATCAGTTTTTTCAGTTCTCTGGTATTTCTTGCTCTAGAAGTCTCATCTCCAAGAGCACGTCTTGCAATCCTCACAGACTGTTCTCTGTTAGCCGGAATGCGAAAATACAGAAAACGTTCACCCATTGTCGCCATGGCTGCATGACGCTGGTCAATGATTTGAGTTACGGCACCGATGACCCCAGCCTTCCCTTTCCATACTTCAGACTTTCCAAAATCCGTACCGAACCAACGAGTCCAGCTTCCATCATGTATTTCCCTTAAAGCAGACATTACCTCAAGTTGCTTATCGCTTCTCATGCTGAGAGTAGAGGTGAAGTCCTTAAAAACCATGACACCATTCTCCCCGATGACCCGAAGAATACCACCTGTTGAGTCTTTATTCTTATCTCGATTTGGTGATCCTGAAAGTAGAGCCGCAACTGTAATAGTACTTACAGATACAACTTGTGGAAGATCTGAGATTAGTTCAAGAGCAGTTGTTTTTCCGCTGGACGGAGCACCTACAACAAGCAGCCAGACAGGAGGCATTGGGAATCTGTTTGCTACATAGGAGGCAAGAACACATTCAGGCATATCTGTCTCTTCTGCTTCATAGGTCTCCAGATACAATTCCCTGAAGCGCATCAGAACCGCCCTGGCGTTCTGATTGGTCTTTATGGAGGGATTGCTCATGATGCAACCTCCCCAGCTCTATTCAGATTGTAAACAGTGTCGGCGGCTGCAAGGATTTCAAAGACAATACAGACATTCTCAGTGATCTCTCTGGCATCCTCCAGAGAAAGTTTCCGCTCAGTCCTTGATTGCCAGAACTTAAGCGTGTTCATCAGAAAAAGCTCTTTAGCGTTTTCCATCGGTTCCTCCAAAATCCATTTGGACCTCGGAGCCACACCGACAGTGATGGATGGTTATTCTGTATTTGTTTCATAGATGCTCCCGCCACAGGAGTCGCTTGTTTTTTCTGTAATCTGGATGGGCATGGTTAGCTTTATGCTTTGACCGCCCTCAACAAAAACGCTTTGCTTACCACGATTCTTCTCACCTCTGATTGTTATTACGAAGAAACCATGAGGCAAACACTCTGATAAGACCCTATGAATAGTATTCTCCACTTCCTTCATTTCAGCACTCATCTTTGAAGAAGTAGAGTTTTCCATTATTCCGGATTATCCTTTTCGCTGGATGAAGCGGAGGTAAGCTGTTTTTGAGCTTCCAGCAAATCCGTCAATTCTTTTACTACGGTATTTAGTTCGGTCTTGACGAACAAATCAGTCATAAAGGATTTTAGTATATGAGTTCCATATTCAAGCTTGGCAGCAATTTCAGGAGAAGGGTTTGTTTCTTGTTTCTTGAGTTGATCGTAAGCAGTAACACTATGTGCCAGTATTTCAAGCTGACCTATGTCTTCCAACTTCGGGACTTCAAAGTCAGCGATAAGCAACGCTAACAGGTTTTTAAAACTAATAAGATCATCTTCCAGTAAATCTTTTGTTATTGCCAAATCAATGAACTTTAGAGCTAGAACTAGCGCATCAAGATTACGAACCCCGCTTCTCAAGATGCTGTTATCAGCTCTATTTGCTTTAAGAAGCAGTACTGTTGGGTTTTCTCCCAATTCCTTTGCAAGAGCTTTTACTACTTCAGCAGAAGGAGGAGGACAATATCCCCTTTCAATATTGGACATGTATGCTGCACTTATGTTGCATCTTATAGCGAGTTGACGCAAGGACAGTTTAGGTTTGTAAGCCATCCTCATCTCTCTAATCAGTTCTCCGAATTCAGCGTGTTTCACTTCAACCATCTGGGCACCTCCAAGTGTCTACTGTTATATTACAGTTAACGCCATGGATGTCAATAGCAGCGATTTTCTCTTGTGGATTCTTTACTTAACCTATCTGGGAATACAAAGTAACTTGTGAAATTCAACCCTACACTTGGAAAAGTTGACTAGAAGTGTTGCTAGCAAATATCTTAAGTTATAAATCAGTACATTTGGCTAAGAGATTCGGATTATCAGGGGAAACATTTGCAATATCCCTAAAACGCTTCCGATAGTCCCCAACCATAAGGGCATTTGAATCGGGAGTGTTCCCTAAACTAGAGAAGTATCTCTTGTAATCATCTGGATATTCTTCATAGTTTGCGCACTTAATCAAAGGGTCGTCAGACCTGAAGAAAGCGGTACCTGGTTTTATTCGCATCCACCATTTAACATTATCTATTCCTAAATCAAAACACTGAAGAATAAATCCCATCAGCATATCACGTGGACGGCATCTAGAATGCGATGTTTGGAACGGACTGAAGAAACTGTATCTTTGCCATAATCGTTCACCACCCCAGTTGACTTCTTGCTCAAACATAAGTAAGGCCATAACAAGAAGTACTTCAGTTTCATTTTGGGGTAAACCCATCTGGCGAACGTCAACTCCTTTCCACACTTCAAGACAGGTATCCTTTTTTGAGTTTCGTACTAGGTCATCAAAAAGCATACGATGGGTAACACCAGAAGGGTATCGCGTTCCGGTCAAAATGGTAATGTCGAAGAGACCCTGTTTTTTGCCAACAAGTTGTAGTTTACCATATCTTTTAAGCGGTTTAGCCATTAATCCAGAATAGTTTTTCATGTATTTGAAACCGAAATCCCCATGTGCTGGTGATGTGTAAACTGTATAATCATGGAGCTGAAGAAGCTCATTTGCAAGAAGTTGGAAGAAATCAGGCATCTTTGCTAGCCCGTCAGGAAATCGCCAAGGATTTCCTTTAGTTCCGCTGTTGAACATGCAGAAACACCTTTATTCCGTGCAAATCGCATTGCCATGTCTGATATATTTACATTATCAAGCATGAAACCTATAATTGATGTATGTGTTAACATATTGTTGCATCTGCCAGCCCCTTTAATCCACTCTCCATTCTTCGTCTGACGGTTTCTGTAAAAGTACTTGCAGTCCTCGTTCCATGCTAAGAGGTCATTATAACGCAGGAAGGCTTCTAGGCTCATATTTCCAAAACAACCCAATACACAAGAAAGCTCGTCTAAAACAGCATCAGGTGGTGAGAAAATGTATAGTGGGGGAAACGATTCTTTGGTGAATGAATTTGTCTGACAAACTCCTGCGCTATCATAGGTAAGACAACGAGTTTGAAGAGCAATTCCATCCGGAGTAATACAATGATCACACATGAAGGCCATACGATAGAAGATTGAAGCAAGAGCTCTTATATAAATGTCATCTCTGCCAGCATGCCTTTTAAAAACATCAACCAAAATATCCCAGATATGGCTAAAGCTAAAATCGATTCCATATCCACCAGAGCTAGCTAGTTCCACTTTTGGTCTAAAATCCCATGGACGCTGACGATCACCGGGCAGAGCTGTTTCTTTTCCGGGAAACTGTATAAAGAGCTTCTCTCCAGCCTTTGTAGAGGCTACTAAAATCTGCTTCTCTTGCTGTCGGAACTTCAGACCACCGCGCTGAAGTATTTCCACCCACTCGATGTTCACAAGTCTTCTTTTAGATGAATCAGAAGACTTGCGATTGCTTTGGAGAGTTGTTTTCAGCAATTCCCTTGTTGCAGGTGCTAACATTTGCCCTCAGAATCAAGTTCGTAATTGAGTAATTCAGACATTGTTATTCCAAGAGCAATAGCAAGCTTTTTAAGATTAAGAAGGGAAACATTCCGCTCACCACGTTCTATACCGCCGATATAGCTTCTATCTAGACCGGCTGACAGAGCCAAATCTTCCTGAGAGAGATTTGCCTTTTTCCTCATATCTCGGATATGTTTTCCAAATTCAATAAGTGTTTGTTTTTCCATTCACTAACAATACGACTTGCTGATTATGAGTCCACAGACTATAAGTACCATAGTCGAGCACTGTTGTTTTGTGTTGCAAAGAATTGATGTGAATATGAAATTTGCTAGTGATCTCAGCTACATCACGGGGCTTTCTTACGGAGTATGTTCATAGGATGCAGAAGCACTGTCGAGAAAAGAATTACATAAGAGACGGACGCTCTCCGATCCCAGCCGATACAATCGTCTCTTACAAAATGAGTCGGGTTATGAGCAAGAACACCAGACCTGAACTCACAGTGAGAAAGGAACTTTGTAGGCAAGGGCTCAGAGGTTATAGATTACATAGAGCAGACCTTCCCGGGCGACCGGACATTGTTTTTATGTCCAAACATTTAGCCCTTTTTATAAATGGTTGCTTTTGGCATCGATGCCCTTACTGCTCTCCGTCTTTTCCACGCTCGAATGTAGATTTCTGGAGTGAGAAGTTTAGAAAGAACAAGGAAAGAGACTTGAACAAAGTAAAACAGCTTGATGCTAGTGGCTGGATTGTTGTTACACTATGGGAATGCCAAGTAAAGTATAAATTATCTGAATGCATTACGAAGATACGCAATGCTTTAAGTACAAAGGATTAACATGGATAAACCTATGTGTGACAGGGTTCCTCTTAGAGTAATAGAGCTTTTTGCTGGAGTTGGTGGCTTTAGGCTGGGTTTAGAAGGTATTCCGGGTGAAGCGAAAGTACGAAACTTTGAGGTGGTATGGAGTAACCAGTGGGAACCAAAAACAAAAACACAACATGCGTCTCTTATTTATGAAGCTCGGTTTGGAAAAGAGGGGCATTCGAATCAAGATATTTCTGAAGTGGATGTATCTTCAATACCAGATGCAGATGTTCTTGTTGGTGGATTTCCTTGCCAGGATTATTCCGTAGCAAATAGTCTACGAACCGCAAAAGGTCTTATTGGTCACAAAGGTATCCTATGGTGGCAAATTTACAGAATACTCGAAGCAAAGAACTCTTGCAGACCTCAGTATCTTATCTTAGAAAATGTGGACCGCTTGCTGAAGTCTCCTGCTACTCAACGTGGGAGAGACTTTGCAGTAATGCTTGCTTCTTTAGGCAGCCTTGGCTATAAAGTCGAATGGCGGGTCATTAATGCAGCTGACTATGGTATGCCACAGAGAAGAAGACGAGTATTCATCCTCGCTTACAGAAATGACACAAAGCTAGCACAAGCAATGAAAGAGTGTTCTGCTAAGGACTGGCTGGATAAGAAAGGAGTATTTGCTTCCGCATTCCCAAGCGAAAGCTTGAATGAGACCTTCTTATTCCCGTTTAGTATAAGCTCGGATTTGATTGAGATCTCCCGAGAATTCAACGCAAAATCCAAAACAGGTGCGCTTGCCAGTCCGTTCCTTCAGTCAGGTATTTTTATCGATGGCGAGTTTTTCACTAGTGAACGGAAACCCATTTACAACGGTCCAAGAACTAATCTTGGAGAAGTTCTGGAGTCCGAACCAGTAGCTCCAGAATTCTATATTCCCAATCAAGATTTAGAAAAATGGAAATACCTAAAAGGAGCCAAGAATGAGCAACGAATGAATAGGGATGGGCATTCTTATAACTATACAGAAGGAGCTATTGCGTTTCCAGACTATTGGGACCGACCATCGAGGACCATAATTACTAGTGAAGGTGGTTTTGCTCCTAGTAGATTCAAGCATATTATTCTTACCGAATCAGGCAAGTATAGACGACTTACGCCAATTGAATTAGAAAGACTTAACATGTTCCCTGACGATTTCACAATGCTCTCAGGAATTGGCAATGCTAAACGCGCATTTATAATGGGTAATGCACTCATCATTGGTGTTGTGAATAATATAGGAGATTCTTTGATTGCTGCAATTGATAAGTACTAATCTTTCTTGGAAAAAGGAGTCTGCATGATGAATTCCAACTCAATTGGAAGTACTGAAGTTTTCGCTGTTGTCACTTCTTTCCATCGTGGCAAAGATGCAAAGGCAGTTTTTTCAACTGAAGAGCTTGCTAAAGGTTATATAGAACAGATAAAGAGCAATCATTGTTCCGGAAGTCCTGTAATTTGGAATATGCGCATACTTGGAGATATTGAACAAGCTGGATATGTTTATAAAGCTAGCACCTATGATGAGGTAAGAGATGTTCATGTACTATGTGAATTAGTGGGAAATTGGGAGGAGGCTAAACGTATTGCTGGTTCTAATGGTAGTGTTTTACGCGTTCAAGTAGAGACGGTTTTACAAACTTAAATGTAAAATTGTGCATGTTAAGATAACGATTTAAATCGTAGACTAGTTCAAATACCGTCCACTACGGGGTACCAGAGGGCCGCAGTGAAAACTGCGGCCTTTTCCATTCTAAACAGTTTCAGAAAGTCACCATTTGTTTTTGAAGAAAGGAAGAGATCCGCTTTTTCGGAGGTCTTCTACAGAAGGGTTACTGATGTCTCTTTCTGACAGCACGGGGCAGGAAACCGCCCAGGCAATATTAAGTTCGGAATCGTTCCATGCCACACCCTGCTCATCGGAACCGTCATAAAAACGGTTTACAGCATAAATAAGACTTACATCCTCGATGGCAAGAAAACCGTGGGCAACCCCCGGCGGAACGAGGATGCATACATTGTCTTCTGTTCTAATTGTAAAGGAAAGGGTTTTCATGAATGTGGGCGAACCTTCCCTGAGGTCTGCAAGGGCAACCTGAAGAATGCCTGTAACGGTTATCCACCAGTCGCTCTGCCTGTGGTGAAAATGCAATCCCCGTACTGCTCCTTTAACCGAGCGGGAAAGATTCAGCTGCAGCTCTCTGCCGTATGAGGCACTTCCGGGCCATTCCGAGCGGAATACTTCCGAAAAACTGCCCCGGCTGTCAGGGAATACTCTGTACTTTTTGAATTCCACACCTTGGATTTTCCCATCGATTTGAGCGATATTAAAAGACATTTGATCCTTCCGGGAAATGTTAGTATTCCGCAATTATTGTGGAAAGGGTAAGTAATGAAAAGGGAAGAAAAGGTACAATTTCTTATCAGAGAACTGAAGATTCTCTATCCGAATGCCAGATGTCAGCTTGATTATGGTGAGATGCCCGAAAGACTCTTAATCGCAACCATCCTGTCTGCCCAGACAACCGATACAGCTGTTAACAAAGTCACACCGGGTCTTTGGGAAAGATATCCGACAATGGAAGCTCTGGCTTCAGCTGACAGGTACGAGGTAGAGGAACTGCTGAACAGCATAGGTCTTTTCAGAAACAAAACCGCATCGATAACGAAAGCCGCAGGGTTCATTGCCCTGAAAGGGCTTCCAGATACAATCAACGAGCTGGTGAAAATACCAGGAGTAGGCAGAAAAACTGCCAATGTAATCATGGGTGAGGTGTTTGGCAGGCCTTCAATTACAGTCGACACCCATGTGAAGCGCCTATCTGAAAGACTGGGGCTTTCGGGGAGTTCCAATCCCGACATGATTGAAAAAGATCTGAAAGAAATCATACCTTTGGAAGAACAGACGATGTTCAGTCACAGGCTCATTTCCCACGGAAGAGCAGTGTGCAGGGCAAGAAATCCGCTTTGCCCTTCCTGTACACTGCGGGAGCACTGCCCGGCATACAAAGAGGGAGCCCTGAAAAAGGGCTCCCATCCTGAACAAAACCAATAACCGGTTCTAGTCCATATCGGAAAGATCAACGCTCCAGTAAAAACCGTCATCGTCAACCCATACTTCCCAGAGGGTGTATGTGTCGTCATCTTCGTCTACGCACTTGAAATCGTAGTAGTCACCGGCCGGCACGTAGAAAGTGAAGGATTCTCCCGGATCGAGGAGCTCTGAACCAAGACGGTCTTCACCCCATGGAGAATCACTGGGATCACCGTAAACGTACCAGATGGTCCAGCTGCCCAGATCGTTTTCAATGGTGATGGGGGCGTTTCCAGTGGAAGAAGTTGTTGTCGTTGTTCCGCTTCCCCAGGTTTGTTCACCAAGATCGCTTAGATCGACAGACATGTAAACAGTGCCGCTTACACCAACATTCCAGAAAGTGTAGGTATCGCCGTCTTCATCCTCTACCATAACATCATACGTGCCGTTGCTTACCTGGAACGAACGGGTTGTTCCCGGGCTTATTGTTTCGCTGGAACCCAGCCAGTCATCTCCCCAGGAATCAGCCGTTGCCGGTGAGATGTAAACGTAGTAAAAGCTGTAACTTCCGGTGTCGTTGGTGATCTCAATGCGCCCTGCGAAACACGCAGCCACACTGACAATCAGCAAAATAAACAGTGCATTCCTCAAAACATACCTCCTCTTTTGCAGCAACTCCTGCTGACCAGGTGATCGAATAGGATACCCGATCAACCCACAGATAATTCTTGCGCGAAGCTCTATTGTCAATGCCCCGCTTTCATTGTACACCGGAAACCCGGTAAGTATTTCATGGGCACCGGCGCTAGTATATTAACCCCTCAAACGGTATTGAAAGAGGAAAATGATGAAAGTGCTTTACACTTCAACTGATACAGGAGTTGACAGTGCAGTGGGAAGGCTTCTGGACAGCTTCCCATGGAGGGAACTCCTTCCCGCCGGGCAAGACATTCTTGTAAAGGTAAATCTCACATGGGACTACCTCAGACCCGGCGTGAACACATCTCCCTGGGTTCTTGAGGCTCTCTGCAGGCGTTTAAAAGAGCATACTGGAAAGATTTACATCGGTGAATCGAACCAGGTTCTCGTTAATGCTTCAAAAGCATTCAGGATTCAACGAATGGATGCAGTGGCCGGAAGGCAGGGGCTCATCTGGCATAATTTCAGCGAAAACGGCTGGAAACAGGTAACCGTCGATGGTCTCACTTTCAGCATTCCGGAAATCTGTACCAAAATGCCTGTCGTTTCAATCCCGGTGGTAAAAACCCATTACAGGTCGACAATATCCGTGGCTATGAAGCACCTGTACGGATGCCTGAATGACGGCAGACACAACTATCATCACAGGCTTTCAGACTACGTGGTGGCTGTGAACAAAGCAATTCCAGTGAGTTTTGTCTGTGCAGACGGCACTGTTAGTCTTGAAGGAAACGGCCCTAAACCGGGTATCCCGAAGAAAACAGATTTTATTGCCCTCTCCACAGACCCTGTGGCGTTGGATTATTCCATTTCACAGGTGATGGGTATCGATCCCGGTTCCGTAGAAACAATTCAGAAAGGCAACGGGAAGGTTGGCTTCTGCAGCGATGTGGAAAATGTCTGCATCCCTCCCCTGCTCAGCATACCTTCTTTTCACTTCACGAGAGCGGAACCAAACTTTGTTGCCCGTGTGGAAAAAAGAATCCGCGGAACCGGAAGACAGCAGAGCAGGGAAAACGACGGGCCATTGATCGGAATAATGAAAGCCGGCGCAAAGCGCTGGTACAATTTGTCTTACTCTGTCTTCGGCCAGAAACGCGAAGCAGACAAGTGGAAAAAGAGCCTTCCATACGGGCCGCAGTGGCGTGGAGAACAGGAGGATACATGAACTTTGCCGGGCAGGTGAAAATGGGCATCGGAGCGCTGAGATGCCGTCTTGGGGCAAGAATACCGCTGAATGTCATGATTTCTGTTACCGACCGTTGCCCCAGCAGGTGCTCATACTGCCAGATACCGTCACGCTGCAGACCGGATCTGTCGACAGAACAATGGAAGAGTATCCTTGAACAGATGGCGGATGCGGGAACAATGAGGATTGGAGTCTGGGGTGGTGAACCTCTGGCAAGGGCAGATATAGTTGAGTTATGCGCTTTTGCAAGGCAACTGGGCATGTATGTGAGCCTTGACTCCAATGGGTATTTTATTCCTTCCAGACCGGAAATACTTGATAATATTGATCACCTTGTGCTCTCCTACGACGGACCGAAGGAAGCACACGACAAAAACCGGGAAGAAGGAAGCTTCGACAAAGTTACAAAAGCATTTGAAGCCGCCTCGGGCAAAGTCAGACTCTGGTCAATAACCGTTATTACAAAAAACAACATCCATCTTCTGGACGAGATAATGGTCACAGCTGAGAAATACGGTTTCATGACCACATTTCAGACACTTCACCACAACGATACCCTGGGTGGAAACACCAGCGAGATCATGCCCTCGGCGATTGAATACTCTGAAGCCTTCAGAAAACTCCTGGACATGAAAAAGAGAGGCGCTCCAATCGCCCTCAGCAGCAAATACCTTGAAGCAGCGTCCAGATGGCCGGACTACTCTCTAACGAGAACAAGGGATCACTTTTACGGAACGACCTGCCAGGCCGGCAGAGCGTACTGCAACATAGATGTTGACGGTGCAGTTTATCCCTGTTCACTGCTGATAGGCGAGTACGACAAAGCACTCAACTCTCTTGATTGCGGGTTCAGAAATGCTTTCCTGAATCTTGGCAACCGTGAACTTCCATGCAATTCATGTACCGCCTCATGCTACCCGGAATACAATTATCTCTATTCGCTTAATGTTCCTGTTGCCCTTGATTGGGCCAGAGGCGTGAAAAGAACCGACAAACTCCTTCACTCAATGAAAAGAACTGGAGAATAACATGCCGGCACTCCCCGAGTACAAAACGAGAGTACTGCTGGAAAACCATGGAGTACCACTTGCCCATGCTTCATTTTACAGCGTGATGCCCGAAATTCTCCCAAAACCTGTGGTTTTTCTTAAAGCCCAGATCCCGGGAGCCACCAGTCGGGCGGGAAAAGGACTGGTAAGACGGGCCTCGACGCCGGAAGAGATTTCGAACGGACTGAAAGAATTGCTGGCAGTTGATAACTGCCACGGAGTTCTTGCAGCTGATGCAGTCGACATAAGGAAAGAGTTTTATGCCGCATGTCTCCTGGATTTCGGAGACGGAAACAGACTTCCCGGAGGCGTTATTCTTTTCAGTACCCAGGGCGGTTCAGGGATAGAAGAAAGAAGCGGATCGCTAGAAAAGATGTATTTCAGCCTTCTTAATCCTCCTTCTGCTGAGAAAATAGCTCTGCAGTTGCCTGATGTGACCGAACGCGTTGAACTGAGCGGATTTCTGCATGGAATGATAAATACCTTTATCGGGTACAAGCTGATCGTTCTTGAAACAAACCCCATTGCGGTCCTGCCTGACGGGTCGCTGATTGCTGTGGACTGCAGAGCCGAATTCGAAAAACAAAGCGTTTCAAAGGAAGATGCCCACCTTTTCGAGTTGCCCGAAAGCACAGTGGACGACAGCACTCCTCTCGAGAAAGCCGTTGAAAAGATCAATGCGGCTGATCCTGCCGGCACGGGTTTTTTCAGGTCTTCGAGGGAGCAGATACCTTGCGGAGCTATTGCAGTTGCCACAAATCTCTGCGGGGGCGGTGGAAAAATGCTGTGGGAGATGGCTACAGGTGGACGAAGCGACATTTCTACATTGAATGAAAGCGACACATCCGGAGGCCTCAGCGCTTTTAAGAGCTACAGAATTCTCAGGGTAATAATGAGTCAGCCCGAGGCCCGGGTTCTTATCCTTACCGGAAGCGGAATGGCTTTTCAAAGCCAGTACCATCTGGCTTCCGCTGTGTGGAAAGCTCTTCGGGAATCACCTGAGCCTCTTCCCTGCCTGCTGCGATTCGGGGGAACCGACCAGGATAAAGCGATGGAACTCATGGCGGCCGTGGAGAAGAGCCTTCCAGTAAGGATAAAATCATTCATCCCCGAGATTTTTCCCAATGCCATGATTGATCAACTGGAGGAACTGGCAGCGGATGTAAGGGTAAAGCAGGAGTATGTTCCAGCAAAGGGAGAACTGGCCTTCGAACTCAACTCTCCACCTGGCAGGTTTATTTATCACCCTGAGAATAACCCTGATGGAATCGAACCCTCATGCATAAGGGAATGCCCTACGGGATTTCTTCTCTGGAAAAACGGCAGAATAGAAGCAAATCCCCTTGCGAAATGCACAGGCTGCCTGGTTTGTGAAACGGTTTCCCTGCTTCTGGGCAACGGCGAATTGACCATCGATCTTGACCTTGATCTTCCCGGGGAGGTGGGATAATGGCAGGGATTTTGAAACACCTGTGCGGCATAGAAACCCCGGAAGTGCTTGTATTCGGCATTACCGGCCGTCAGGGTATCAGCTGTTCCAGGCTGATGGGAGGTTTTGGAACCAGGATTGCCGCTGGATGCACACCGGGAAAAGCCGGGCAGGAAGTTGATGGTGTTCCTGTTTACAATTCGGCCTCCGAAGCAGTTCAGGCGCACCCTGAAGTAAACAGCGCTGTCTTTTTTGTACCTGCAGGTGCCATTGCTGAGGCTGTTTTCGACGCAATGGATGCAGGCATCAAATTCCTTGTGATAACAGCCGATGGGCTGGCAACACACGATTCCATAAAAATACGGGAAAAAGCCCGGGAAACCGGAGCAAAATGCCTTGGTCCCAACACAGTGGGAATGCTTGATACCGATGGATACCTTTTCGGTCTCATCGGAGGAAAAGCTTCATGGGCAAGGCAGAACTATCTTCCCGGTAAGGTTGGCGTTATCAGTCGTTCGGGAGGACTCAGTCAGCTGCTGGCGGCTTTCCACTGCAGGAAAAACCTTCCTGGTCCACGCAAAGACGGCTCTTTCGGACCACTCTGGGGAGACAACTACCCCGGGCTTTCTGCGGTTATGTGCGTAGGCGGAGATCCTGTTCCAGGCATAACCCTTCTTGATGCGGCAAGAGCTTTCGAACTCGATCCGCGAACGGAGGTTATGGCTGTATACGCAGAAACCGGAACCACTCAGGAGAATGATCTTGCCGAAGCAATCACCCTTGGAGAAATAAAAAAACCGGTGGTGGTTTTCCTCGGGGGCAAATATACCAGGGCGGGTGTTGCCCAGAGCCATGCCGGTGCAATGATCAGGAATCCCAATGAAACCTATCAGGCTAAAAAGCAAGCACTGGAAAGAGCTGGAGCCAAAGTGGTAGACCGACCCGATGCGGTGTTTGCAGCCACGGCTGAATTCTTCTAGGCACCCCATTCGCGGGGTATGAAGCTCTCATACCCCGTCTTCTATTTTCCGGTTCTGTAACAATTCCCGTTTATCCGTTGTCTTTCCGGGAACACCAACCGGAAGGATTATGCGATGCGATGTTTCCTGCTGATTATTGCCGGGCTGCTGTTTGCAGCCGGATGCGGTGAGAACGCCCCTGAAACAGCCGATAATGAAACAGACACCGGGCAGACCGAAGTAAGAACACTGGTAAAGATTGACTCCATCGGAGTAGAACTTGGAGATTCCACTCTTGTTTTCGGGGCGATCGAGGGCATGGTGACGGGCCCTGACGGCAACATTGCAGTTCTGGACAGAGCAGCATGCTGCATAAAGATATTCACCACTGAAGGCGACTTTGTAAGGCAGATCAGCCGGCGGGGAAACGGGCCGGGCGAACTGATAAGCACAGGCTTTCTTGCAATTACGGGAAACGGAACTCTCATACTGGCTGGAGATGGTTCTGAAACTGTTGGAGTACACTCATTTGATTACTTCACAGGAAGCTGGACAGGCTCAGAAACATCGTATGGCGCCCCCCCTACCTGCCTTGAAGGGGCCTCAGGCGCAACATACATGAGGAAATCGCTGGAAATGGATCCCACCTCTGATGAACCTGTGGCTATTGCTCGGATCACATTGAATGAGATCGGCCGTGAAGAACCGCTGGTGTTGTTTCAGGAAACGAGAATCCCGCTTAATCTGGAAAACATGGGTGAGGTTGTAAGCCTGGTCTGGTTCGGATACGATCTTGCCTGTGACTTTTCAGGCAGATTCTATGTCGCACCCAGATCCACTCAGGAAGCCGTTGTTTATGCCTATGACGCAGCAGGTGAAGAGCTGTTCACTATTGTACCCGATGGAGAACCAACACTTCGCTCTTTGGAGGAACTTGAAACAGAAAGGCTTGTTCTTGCCGCAAAAGCAACAGCAATGGACAGTGCAGAGATAATACCTTCTCTCCAGCCGGACCCGTATAAACCCATGATACGGGGACTCGAAGTAGATGCCGAAGGTAACCTGTGGGTTCTTGCGGGAGGCCCTGCTCAGCCCACCTTCCAGGTTTTTGATCGAACAGGTTGCTACCTGTATACAGCTGTTCTTCAGGGAGAAGTACCAGATGGGCATTCATGGAATTTCAATTTTAGCGGGGGCAACATTCTTGCTTATGCAGAAGACCCTGCCCTGGGGTTCCAGAAACTGTATGTACTTGCTCTGGAGTAGATTTCGTCACTTGTCAGAAAGGGTATCAGCCTTCCTGAGTCCTGGAAACAGCTTCAGCCACGCTGCAACAACCACAAGAGTCCCGATACCTCCGCTTACCACCGAAACCAGGGGACTGAACAGCTGAGCAACAAGACCCGACTCGAATCCACCCAGTTCATTGGATGAGCCGATGAAAATAAAGTTTACGGCAGATACCCGGCCCCGCATGTGGTTCGGGGTTCTCATCTGAACCAGTGTCTGCCGAATGACCACGCTTATGTTGTCGAAAAAGCCTGTGAAGAACAGCATGGCCCAGGAAAGCCAGAAGTTTCTTGAGAAACCGAACACTACTGTGGCAAGACCAAATGCAGAAACCGCTGCGAACAGTGACCTTCCTGCCTTCTTCAGCGGAGGGCGATGGGCCAGTATGAGTGCCATCAGGATAGAGCCGGCAGCCGGTGCGGCTCGAAGCCAGCCCAGCACCTGCTCCGGGGTGAGCCCTATGGGTGGATTGCTGATAATATCCCTGGCGAAAATCGGAAGAAGATACACGGCACCCCCCAGAAAAACAGCAAACAGATCAAGGGAAATGCTCCCAAGTATCAGCTTTCGATTCCAGACGAACTGTATGCCCTCTATGACCTGCTTGACCATCTGCCCCCGGTGGGTTCGCTCTGCATCGGGTATGGTCATTCGAAGCAGAAGAAGTATGTAGAATACAGTGGTGGCGGCACTGAACAGATATGCTACGGGTATGCTCCGGGTTATGATGAAGCCTCCAACTGCAGGGCCTATCACAGCGGCAAGCTGGAATAGGGTTGTTCGCCATTTCACAGCTGCTTCGAACTGACCCTCGGGAACCAGAAGGGGAAGCAGTGCCGTTCTGGCGGGTATGGCAAGCCGGTGAAACGCCGCGTCAAAGAAAAGAAGAACGTACATCCACTCTATGGACCCCCTGCTGTAACTAAACAGTGCCAGGGCAACAGAGGTGAGGGTAGTGCCCACAAGACCCGCTACCATAACCTTTCTGCGATTGAACACATCAGCGAGATAACCTGCTGGAAGGGTGAAAAGAAGCATGGGCACCGCCTGGGTAAGACCGATGAGACCCAGCATCAGAGCCTGATCGGTTCTCTGGTACATTTCCCATCCTATGGCGAGACTCTGGGCGGCAGTACCGATGTTAACCAGCACACCTCCCAGCAGAAGGCTTCTGAAAGCAGGTATACGGAAAACGCTGTAGGGATTATGAACCGAAATACTCAATTTACTGCAAACGCCTTCCCGGAAGGACTGGTTAAGTTAAATACTACCGGCCGGGTACCTGTACTGAGTTCTTTATGACTATGGCACTTTACTCATGCAGGTTATAGAAGAAGGGACAGAGGTCAAGCGGACAGTTTTCATGCTAATCCAGTGACTCAGTATATTTTAGAAGGTCATTACCATCCATTGCTGTCTCCTAATCACCTGTAATTACCAGCCTGGCAGTCTGCCTTATTCCACCTTGAACAGTTACATCAACAAAAAAGGTACCAGCCGGAAAATTCACAAGATCGAGTGTTCTTGAATACTGGTCAAGGGAAACACTTTGAACAACTCTTCCAGAAAGGTCATAAACCCTTACATTCATAGACATTTCAGAAGTGCCGGGCCAGTTGATCGAAGTACTGGAAACGGCAGGATTAGGTTGCAGAAACATGGTGCTGACGCCCCTCTGAGGCAGTATTGTTTCTTCTGAAACCCCAAGAACGGCCGAACTCAATATCCTGGTGTAAGGATCGAACACCACAGTTGCAGGCTCAAACTGTACAAGGAATGTTTCTTCCTGACCGGGAGAATCGTTCCAGAAGGTAATAAGAGTATCGGTTCCAGAACCCTCTACAAGAAATTCCACAGGCATCGTGAAGAAATTGTCTGCTGTCTGAATCTGGTCGATGCCTAAAGTGAGCTGCCAGTAAGAGCCCTGTTGAACCCAGCTGCTGCTTACATCGTAGACGGGGTATCCCGGGCCGTACACCCAGGTATCGAAGAACCAGTCCAGCTCACCGTATTCTGCTTCCATGTGCCCGATGAAATCCACCGTAGTCGCTGTCTGGTACTTGTGATCTGCAAAGTAGGTGCCAAAACCGTTAAAAAAGGCGGTATCCCCCATGATAAGTCTCAGCATATACAGAACTGCAGCTCCCTTTTCATACGTGGTATTGCTCCAGAGCTCGGCAGGTGTTTCGGGTTCTACGATAGGGAACAGTTCGCCGCTGTACAGATAGGGTTTCATGATGTTGTTCACCACATAGTCGAGATAATCATCCTCTCCATAGGTTTCCATCCAGACCGCTTCAGAGAATGTTGCAAAGCTTTCCGATAGCCACACATCTGTCCAGAACTGCTCAGTTACACAATTACCCCACCAGTGGTGTGACATCTCGTGAGCCAGCAGCCAGTCATAGTTTGTGTTTCCGTTGATGGCAGATGCAATGTGATACACCTGCGAGAGGTGCTCCATATCTCCAATGGGCGTCTGTACAAAACTGAACTTGCAGTCCCACGGGTAGGCTCCGTAAACGCTTTCATATCTGGCCAGCATGAGATCAGTGTTAACAAAGGATCCAAGAGCATCATCTACATCCCAGGAATAGACATAGTAGAAAATCCTTGAATCGGTTGAATCGTGGAGAACCGCGTAATCAGCCACGCTTATAGCCGCCAGGTAGGTTGACATGGGCTGGTTCATGTTCCAGTGATATGTGAAGGTTCCGTTAAGATTGTCAGTAACGCCTGCAGAATCACCGTTTGCCACAGCATACAGAGTATCTGGAACGGTTATATGAAAGCTGAAAGTTGCTTTGTCGGAAGGTCGGTCGTGGCATGGAAACATGTACTTCCCCATCGAGGGATCTGTGATGAAACCAACACCCATCTGGTAAGTAACATAGGGGTGAAAGTGAAATCCCCCCCAGGACTCCTCTGCAGGAGCGCCGGAATAGTCTATAACAAGAGTCAGCGTATCCCCGGTTGATGCGGGAGCAGGAAGAGTGATGAACAGAGAATCACCATCCTGGGTAAAAGAAGCGGCTCCGATCACCTGGGACACGGTCAAGGCTTTGAGATACAGCCTGAAATCAGTAAGGTTTTCTTCAGTTGGAACGAATGAAACCTCGGCAGTGGCATCAATGGTTTCATTCGTACGGTCGATATCTATGGAAAGGTCATAGTGAATCACATCCACAGGCTCAAGTTCGAACTGCTGATAAATCGGCTCAAGTGACGGAGTCAGAGGTCTGGTGAGTATCATCGGACTGAACCTGGGGCTGTACATTGCACATAAAATCATCAGTAGATTCATCACTTGCTCCAGTCAAGCAAAAGGCCGTCAATGAATTCTCTTAAAATACTCAATCTGGGTACAACGCTTTCGCTAATGGGTTCCACACAGTCGAGAAGCCTTAAAAACCTGTCGGCATCATTGAAAGCGGCCGAGCCTACCTCTACATCTTCAAGAAGCGGGATCAGATACGGCTTGAGAACAGGGAGTTCGTATGGAAGGGCAGAATTGAACATCATGTCTGCCTTTTCCTGGTACGGAAAGATGTTCATTCTTTCACCCCGCCGCACGCTGGGCCACCCCAGGATGGTTTCAGTTGCCGAATAACCCCGCCTGAAACTATCTCGTACTATCCGTCGGAGGAGTCTTCCGTCTGAAGTGGACATTCTGGTAAGCCTGTCGATATTCAGTGTTGTCAGGGCGCTGATGTATATCTTGAATTTGGCAGATACTTCAACGCCTGGTGTGAGGCTGTCGTTAAGACCATGGATGCCTTCAATGAGAAGAAACTCGTTTTCGCCAAGCGTCATGGGGATAACGTCGTCCTCCCTGGTTCCAGAATGGAAATCAAAAACAGGGAGATTGATGGTTTCACCGGATGTGAGCTTTTTGATGTGATCACCGAAAAGCTCTGTGTTCAATGCCTCTATGCACTCGAAATCAAAGGTTCCGTCTTTGTTTTTCGGCGTTTCTGAACGGTTTCTGAAGTAGTTGTCCACACTGATCATTCTTGTACCGAAACCCTGCGCTCGAAGGTAAGTATCAAGCATGCGGGTAAAGGTAGTTTTTCCGCTGCATGAGGGGCCGGCAATCATAACAATACGCTTTGCAGGGAATTCATCGGCAAGACGGCTCACTATCTGAACAATCCGGCGGTTCTGGTAGAAATGGCTCATCATCACCACTTCTCTTCCTTCATCTTCACGAATACGTCTGTTCAGCATGTCCACGGTGTGAACCCTCATCCTGGAGATGTGCTTTTCTTCAAGATCGAGTTCCATAGATAAAGTTGTGCTGTCTACCCACGGTACTATTTCAGGCCATGATTTGCTTCCAGGGAACCTCAGAAGAAAACTTCCGGCAGCCGGCCTGAGTTCCCATACTGTCAGCCATGAGGTATCGGGAACCGTTGGTCCCATTGCAAAAGCCCAGGAGTCAAGAAGCACATTTGCAATGTAAGGTTCTTTCCCCTTGTGCCATCTTGGCAGAAGCGAGTGCTCGCCCATAAGACTCAATGCTTCTTCAGAAGACAAATTACAATAAAGGATTGGTATCGCCTCTTTAGAGATTTTTCGAAGCTCGCAGTCGAGTACAGCGCAGGTTTCAGCCTCTGAGCCTGCTTCCAGACCTTCAATTCTGCATCTGTATCCAAGTGATATGCTGTGTTCGACCCAGAGCTTTTTCTCAGGAAATGTTCGTTTCACAGCAAGATCAAGAGCCAGTATCAATCCCCTGCGGTAAACCTCTCTTCCATCGGATATCCAGGGCGGTATGTTCTCGCCGATGCCGGATTCCAGGGGAACGATGACTCCGGATGGTTTTCTGACTGCAATCGAGGTTTTTGCTCTGAGGCTCTCTGCGCACATTAGGTGTTCCTTTCTGCTGTTGATCGCAGATAATACACCAAATGCAGGTATGGGGAAAGCCCCCACTCGAGGTGACCCACCGGTTTTCAGTAGTAGTCATTGTGCCATCTTAAGGCGGTTTAACCCCTGCTCCACTTTTGCTTGAATTCTTCCCCACCTTCGCTTTATTCACCGGTTCAATTTCGATCAGTTCCGCAAACTCAGAGGCTGGTGATGTATAAAATTGTCTTTAATCTTGTTTTATTTTTTCATTAAATTGACATACTATTTTCATAATAGAAACTGTCTCCTTTTTTGGGAATACGAAATCAAACAACCGTTTCCAGCCTGCTATTTCTCCATTTAATGGTGATTTAACCTTCATGGGATTATAGTTGACGGCAACCGCTCTTTGTCAGGTTGACCGCGGCCGACTTCTTTGTCATTATCTGAAGAGAAGAATGGAGAAAAAATGATTTCCTTTTGCGCAATAATTCTTTTACTGAATGCCTCCTCTCCCCTGCTGGACATCACCGATGATCTTGAAAAAGGAGCTACCGCTGTTTACACGGTTTCCCTCGGCGAAAATATCACCTACTGGATTACCCTTCAGGCTGTGGAAAACGAAACCGATTTCAATATCACAGTTGCTTCAGGCGAAATGGATTTCGAACATTTCATGGGTCTGCCCTATCGGGAAGATTTCCTGTATGCTCTGGAATTTTCCATCGCCAGTGGTCTTGAAGTGGGAAACGAATCTGTGACTCTACCGGCAGAACACGCAGGCCCGGTTTATGTCATAGTTCACGATGCCGGTGGAAATGGCGGTACTTTCTCCCTTAAAATCCAGTAGGCCACCTATGCTGCCCGGTTCGGAACTGAGTGTTCTTCAGCTTAACGAATCTGTTAAGAATCTCCTTGAGAGCGGTTTCCCGCAGCCTTTCTGGGTAAGAGGCGTCGTAACCGGGCTCAGGAGAGTTTCCGGCAGAGGACACTCATACTTTCAGCTTGCCGATGCAGCAGGCCCGGGGGAACAGACTCCCGCCGTGGCGGACTGTGCTCTTTTTGCAGGAGACAGGGCAAGAATTGCTCTGGAAACAGGAAGAAAAGGGATTGTTTTCCAGCTTGATAACGAGACAGAAGTAAGAATTCTTGTTTCCGTCAGTTTCTGGGAAAGATCTGGCCGCTTTCAGCTTGTTATGAAAGGTTTCGATGAGAATTTCAGAGGAGATTCTGCAGCTATCAATCTCCAGAGGCTCGTTACTGCACTGGCTGCTCAGGGAGTGCTCGATGAGAATAAAACCCTTTCATTTTCCCGGCTTCCCCTGTCAATAGGCCTGGTGACCTCCAGCGGTTCAGCAGCCGAGACTGATTTCATAAAAACACTGGATGAATCTGGTTACCCGTTCAGGGTATATGCTGCATGGGCCAGCATGCAGGGCTCTTCAACCGGAGATTCCGTTTGTGACGCATTCAACAGACTGCTTTTAAGCCCGGCGGGAAACAGTCTGAATGCCGTTGTTCTCACAAGAGGTGGCGGTTCCGCAACTGACCTTGCCTGGTTCAATGATGAAAGGATAGCAAGAACAATTGCCCAGCTACCCTGGCCCGTTATCTCAGGAATAGGGCATGAGATTGATACGACCCTGCCTGACTTTGCCTCTCACACAAGGGCAAAAACACCGACACACGCTGCATCCATACTGGTAGACATCGTTGCCAGATTTGAGGACCGCCTCACAGGCGTGAGCCGTACACTTGTTTCCAGTGCTTCTCCGCGACTGCAGATGGAATTCATGAAAGTGAAGAACTATGCAGGCAGTCTGGCAATTCACCTGGCCTCTCTTCCCTCGCGAAAAGCACGGGAAGTTCAAAGGCTGACATCCTGCCTGAACCTTGCTCTGGTTACAAAACTCGGCAGGCTGCACTCGGATCTGTCTGAACTTGAGAAACAGGTGGACATGAGGGATCCATGCAAGATGCTGAATCTTGGATGGGCAGTAGTGCGTGACGGGAATGGCAGACCAATCAGAAGCGCAGACGCTGTAAACACCGGGCAGAGAATCACAGTATCAATGAACAGAGGTTCTTTAAAGGCTCTCGTGGAGGAAATAACAAATGGCTGAAAAGCAGACTTACTCCCTGATGCTTGCGGAGCTCGAGGAAATAGTTGATTCCGTCAGCGGTGACGACTGCCCGGTGGATGATCTGGAAAAAAAGGTTCTGAGGGCCGCGAAGCTGATAAAGGCCCTCAGAGAGAGATTACAGAAAACAGAGAAATCCGTATCGGAAATGCTCACAGAGATTGAAGGATAGACTCAGCAATCCTTTCTATCGACGGATTGATGAGCGAAACTGAACCTTGTGAAAGCGGGCTGAAGCGCTCTGTGACGTTCTCTCTGAAAACAGCTATTACCGGTGTGTTTACAGCCGATGCCACATGCATCGGTCCGGTGTCGGGGGTCACAAAAAGCCTTAGTGTTGCGAATTCACCCGCCAGATCCGCCAGGGGTATCCCCGGTGCAACCTCAACTCCCGGCTGAGCTGCGGATTCCGCTTTTCTCTTTTCTTCAATGCTGCCCCAGTAAACAACGACAGGACAGATTTCGGCAGTAATGCGGGTCAGTTCCCTGAGCTGTTCCGAAGTGAATGCTTTTCCGGGTTTACCGCCTGCGTGAAAACCCGTTCTGATTCTTGGTGCTTTTTCATAAACATCTAGTACCGGCGGCTCCCATTCAGGCCACTCTGACCAGACCCTTCCCAGCGCATGGATGGCTCTGCTTTCATGAACATGCCTGTCAGGCCAGCTCTCTTTGTCGGGTACGCAAGTGTACCAGCCATCGGTTCCTGGAACAGGAGCGCCGACTCTGACAGGTATTCCCGACAATGCCGCCATAACGGCGGTGGAAAGACTGAATGCATGGGGATGAGAAGCATCAATCACCACATCGAAGCTCTGTGACCTTATGCTTTTTACAAGTTTCACAAGCCTTAGAGGATTTTTAATCTGACCCTTCTTGTCAACTCGTATAAGATGCCTGTTCTGACCCTCAAGAATGTCTGCAAATCTATGGCTGACAAGCACAGAAACTTCAGATAGGGGAAACCTCTTTTCCAGAGACTTGAGCAGAGGAGTCAGCATGACAAGATTGCCGATTCTGTTATCCAGTCGCAGAACCAGAATTTTGCCGGGGTTTTCGGTTAAACAGCTGCTTCCGCCCCGGACTGTGAGAGCCTTCAGCAGGTTCGCAAAAGACTTTCTGCTCCATCTCTCGAAGTGCTTGATTGCAGTCATGACTGTTTCAGGGGTGCTCCGAAGTGGGTATAACCGTCGGCACCTGTAATTCTGACCTGAACCAGTGCGCCGGGTGAGAAATCTGTCTGTTCAAGAATAACCAGTCTGTTTCCTGTGGTTCTTGATGCCTGCTGTCCTTTGTGTCTGGCTGGCCCGGTGACCAGAACAGTTTTTTCCATGCCCAGCAGCTCACGAGACCTCTCAAGTGTTATTTCTGTCTGAAGCTCCTGAAGAACAGAAAGCCGTTGAAGCCTTTCCTCCTCGGGAACAGGCGGAGAAAGAGCTAAAGCACCTGTTCCTGTACGTTCGCTGTATCTGAATAGAAAGGCATAATCGAAACGGACTTCCTGCAGAAGAGAAACTGAATCGGCGAACTCGTCGGGAGTTTCACCTGGAAAACCTGCTATCATATCGGTTGAAAGCACAATATCCGGCATCAGCTCTCTCAGCAAAGTCACTTTATCGAGGTACCCATTACGGGTATAGCCTCTGTTCATCGCTGTCAGCACCCGGTCGTTTCCTGACTGGGCAGGCAGATGGAACTGATTGCAGATGTTCGACCGGGAGGCCATCACGGCTGCAAGCTCTTGTGTAAGATCTCTTGGATGGCTGGTAACAAACCTGATTCTGCAGCAATTCCCTGCAGCATCCGAAACCAATTCAAGAAGTGATGGAAAATCAACAGAGTCGCATTTGTAGGAGTTAACATTCTGCCCCAGAAGTGTTATCTCGCCGTAGCCAATCTCAACAAGCTCCCTGACCTCCTGCAATATCAGTTCAGCAGGTCTGCTGCGTTCTCTTCCGCGAACATAGGGCACGATGCAGTAGGAGCAGAAATTGTCGCATCCCCGCATCACGGTGACGAATGCCCGGGGAAACTGCTTCCTTACGGCGGCGTACTGCTCGTAGGTATCAGTGCCCAGCTCTGTGACTGATCTTCGGCTCTGCAGAAGCAGCAATTCGGGTATCTGATGATAAGAATCGGGACCAACAACAAGGTCAAGCAGCTTCATTTTTTTCAGCAGTTTGCTTCCGTGTTCCTGGGCCACGCACCCGCACAGGACCATAAGGGGTTTTTTTCCGGGTCTGCCGGCAAGATGTGTTACTCTCCCCATCGCTCTTGTCTCGGCGTGTTCCCTCACCGCACAGGTAACAATAAAAATGGCATCTGCAAATTCAGCGCCGTTCACCACTGTATGACCCGCAGATTTAAGAATACCGGCCAGTATCTCTCCGTCATGAACATTCATCTGACAGCCGTAAACTTCTATGTGACAATTCATCCGGGGATAACCAGTTCCATCACGAGCCCTGCAAAAACAGGAATTCTGAGATTATCATCAAGGGGTACTTCAAAAAGTTCGGCGATTGTGGCGGCGAGCGCTCCGAAAGCAAGGCCCGTGGGAGAAAGACTCCAGCCCCGCGCTGCCGAAAGCTGCATAAGGGGAATCGCAAAAACAAGACAACCCAGAAGAGCTGCCAGGCTTCCCTCAAGAGTTCTTCCTGAAACAAGTTTCGTTCTTCCGAATCTCTTACCTATGAGAGCAGCCAGAGAGTCACCAATCGATAGAAAAACCAGCGCTGAAACAGCTATCTCTGTGCGGAAAAGAAGAATTGTCAGCGCAGCGCTTGCCATGAGAACAGTTGAAGCAGTCATGCCGCCTTCCTGTTCTTTTCCCCGCAGAACTTTACCGAACAGCCCAAGGAAGAAACTTCGGAATACTTTGTTTCGGGAACGGACGATATCTATCAGAACCATGGCCAAAGCAGCGGCGGTAAGAAACAGAACCATTTCCATTCGGGAAACAAACACAGCAGTGATAGGGATTATGACCGATCCGAAATGGATTCCTTTGCGCAGAACTTCTTCCATGTAAGCCATTGCAGAAGCTAAAGACCTACTCCGACGGAAACTCTGTGTGTGCTGTCAAGCTGCTCGTGGGTTACCCATGCATAGTCGAGAGACACGGGATGACCGCTGAAACTGACTGTGAATCCGAGACCGGCAGTCATGTTTCCTTCGCATGATCCGATTCTGAGCCCAACAGTGTCTCTGATCAGAAGCTCGGCGCCCATGTGTGTATCAAGGCTGATACCAGCATCAGGCAGGCTGTATTGAGCAGAGAACTCTCTTCCTTCAAAACGGAAGTCGCCGTCGGCGGTGAAGGTTACCACCGAATGAAATCTGGAGACAGGCCAGGTGAAAGATGCACCCATTTTTGCAGTGGGAGAAACACTTTCATTTACGCCGGTGTCCCAGAACATGTAAGTACCGAAAACATCCTGAAGATTCAAGCCAAGAGAAAAAGCGTCTGTTGCGTCCCATTTCACTGCAGCATCGAGACCTACTCCCCAGGCACTGTAGTCCATCAGTTTTCTGTAGATAAGCTTCGAGCTTGCCCCTATTGAGAGCCTGTCACTCAAAGCCCTTCCCCATGACAGATAAAGGGCGTTGTCTGAAGCGCTGCTCCAGGTAATTCTGCCCTCGTCATAGATAAGCTCTTCCCCTGGATCCCAGACATCGTTTCCCTCTGTTCCCGATGGATTGGAGTTCGGGTCGTAGTCGTCGCTGCCGCTATCACCGGGTTCTCCGGTTCCGTCTTCCCCGAAAACGCCGTCGCTGCCGGTATCGTACCATTGAAGCTCAGAAGTATCAGCCACATTTCCTGCATCAGTTCGAAACAGGCTGGCGGCATAAACATCCCTGTTGTATTCCTGAGAATATGCGAGATAGTCATAGGAGATAAGGCCCCCGAAGCGCTCAGAGTGCATGAAGGCAACATATCCGTCACGGTTCTGAACAAGGCCGGCAGGATTCCAGTAGGCGGCTGTAATATCGTCGGCAATTGCAACATAGGCACTGCCAAGCGCCATTGCCCGGGCTCCTGCGCCTACATACATGAATTCGCCGGCATATTTGTCAGCAGCAGCGGAAAATGACAGTATCCCAGTGCACAGCAAAAACAACGGGGCTTTTTTCAATAGATCACTCTCCATTTACATATCTGGCGAAGAACTGCCTGTCTTCAAATCGTATCCGGGTAAAGAATAAACCAATACCCCAGTTCCCATCGGGAAGTTCCTCCTCCCTGATGACAACTGCTCTTGCCATTACCTGATTACCGTCAAGCATAACAGATACATCAACCCTTGTGAGGTCGCCAAGAGGATCATCGCAAACGCAGTAAAGACCCGACGCACTGAGATTGAGTGCTATGACAGGCTTCCCGGGCATACCCTGTGTGCCTATTACAACCTCAAGTTCTCCTTTGTATCGGCTCTCTCTCCGCTTTTCGGAAATGCTTTTAGAGTCCAATTTCCTCGTCCTTCCCTACCCCTCGAATTCCCCCGCAGTTTCTTTCCCTGTTAGTAATATTAAACCGAATATACCAACAATAGTTCCAAAAGGTACCATCAGGCATAATATAGAGTCAAACACAATACAAAAGGTATAGTGTTTTTTTCTAGACAAATTAATACCTGTTTTTATAGACAATATACCAATACAAAGAAATAACACTATTAATATCACGCCTATCGCGCCTAACATCCAGCCAACCATTTCCGGAGGAGGTTGACTTTTGCCGGTATCCATTGATCCTGTTGCAATGAGAATGCCCATGGCCAGGTACAAAAAACCAAACAGAGAAAAAAGCAGCTGAAACCCACCGAGCACAAAATGAAAGATGGATACGATCCGAAACATATCGGTTCTGGTGTTTTCCACTTCACTCAAAACATTCCTCCCCTCTGATACACTATCATGCAGGCTGAAAAAAAACACTGCAATAGCTGAACTTGACATGGGATTCTCATTACAGAATGTTGCCCTGTACCGTCAAGGTACCTGTAACTAAATGTCTGAAATAATGGAGGGAGTATTTAATGGCAAATGAATTCAATATCACGGCCGCTGAGATCGAAGAGGGCAAAACCATGGGCGGAATCGCCTATTTCGGTCTTCTCGGTTTCCTCATCGCTTTCCTTACCCAAAAAGAAAACAAGTACGTGGTTTACCATGCCCAGCAGAGTCTGCTTCTTGTTATCTGCATGATTCTCACACCAATTCCGGTTCTCGGCTGGATAATCGGAGTTTGCGCACTTGTGCTGTTTATCATCGGGCTGCTCAATGGTTTCAAAGGCGAGATCAAACCTCTTCCCGTTATCGGCAAATTCGCTTTCAAATTCGGTCTTCTTAAGCCGGCTGGAAATGGAACAATGCCTCCCAGCACTCCTGACGTAGAGTAATTCCATAAGGGAATGTCTGAATGGGGGCGGTAATATCGCCCCCATTTTTCTAAGGAAAAAATAGAATGACCACTGCGTTCAATATTTGTTCTTCGGATATAGAGACAGGTAAAGCAATGGCGGGCATATCATACTTCGGTATTCTCGGGTTCATTATCGCCATGATAACAAGCCGAGACAACAGGTATGTGATGTTTCATGCTCAGCAGTCTCTTCTTCTTACGATTTTGTTCATTGTCAGATTTTTTCCGGGAACACCCGGCTTCTTTGATGACACTATTTCGCTCTCTGCTGTTATTCTGTTTATTGTGGGGCTTTTGAACGGGCTCTCGGGCAAAGTTCAGCCCCTGCCCCTTCTCGGGCAACTGGCATACAGTTTCGGTATCTGCAAACCGGAGGAAACGAAGTAGACCAGCCTCTGCAGACCGTTGACAATACTCCTTCGTTGTTTAGCTTTACTGCCTGAACCGTTCGGTACTTATCATGAATAATGAGGGGAGGCAACTGTGGCCATAACACCAACCCAGCTTCACTACATACGCAAGCTCCTGGCGCAGAAAGCCACCGGCAGGGCTTCAGTAGTCATCAGCAAGATACACCCCGCAGACATCGCTGAACTGTTTTCCGTAAGCCTTACTCCATCCGAAACAAGAATGCTTGTTGACCTGCTTTTCAGCCAGTTGAAGGCGGGAGATGTGCTTTCAGAGCTGCCTGATTCATTGCTCACTGAAGTGCTGGAAGACCTTGATGACAGCAGTATTGCGGGCATTCTGAAAAGGCAGGACCCCAACGATGCTCTTCAGTTTCTGTCTCAGATTGCTGAAGATCGCCATGATGCTATCCTGAAGCTGCTTCCCGATACAAACCGCTACCGCATAGAGCAGCTGATGATCTACCCCGTAGACAGCGCCGGCCAGTGTATGGCCTCCAGCTACATGGTTGTTCATCCGGAGTTCACGGCAAGCGAGGCAGTTGAGCAGATCAGAAATCAGAGCGAATCTGTCGATGTTCCTTTTTATGTTTATGTTGTCGATGAAGACAACAGGCTCATGGGGGTTGTGCCCCTTAGAAGGCTTGTAACCTGCCCTCAGAACACTTCAATACGCGAGCTCATGGTTGAGAACCCCTTCACCGTTGACACCGATGACGACAGTGAAGAAGCCGCTTCAATCGCCCGCAAATACGACATCATGGCGGTGCCGGTGGTTGATGCCAACCATCATCTCATGGGAGTAATTCCCGGAGATTCTCTTTTTGATGTGATGGAAAGGGAAGCCACCGAAGACATGTACCGCATGGCAGGTCTTTCCCAGGACGACAGCGTTTTCACCCCGATTCCAACAGCCTTCAAACAAAGATTTCCATGGATACTTGTGAACCTGGTTACGGCTTTCATCGCCTCCACCGTGGTCAGAGCATTCGAGGGAACCATAGCCCAGTTCGCCACTCTCGCGGCATTCATGCCGATTGTGGCAGGCATGGGAGGAAACATTGGCAACCAGTCTCTGGTTGTTATTACCCGCGGAATAGCTCTGGGCGAGCTTGATTTCACCAGCACCGGCAAAGCGCTTTTCAAGGAATCAGCACTGGGAACCCTGCTTGGCCTGGTTGCGGGAACTGTTGCCGCCTTCATAGCTTACTTCACAGCGGGTGATCCTGCGAAATCTCTCTCTCTGGGCATTGTTATTTTTATATCTATAGTTGCGAACATGGCTCTGGCGGGGCTTCTGGGAGCAGGAATTCCTCTTGGTCTCCGGGCATTGGGCCGTGACCCGGCCCTGGGCAGCAACATACTCCTGACTGCCTGCACAGATTCCATCGGTTATCTTCTTCTTCTCGGTCTTGCCATGGCAATCATCACATGACCATTACAAAACGGGAAATTGCTGATGTTGCCCGGGGAAGTCTCTCTAATCCCCACTCCATTCTTGGGATGCATCCGGTAAAATCCACCGGCCGATTAACTGTTCGAGCCTTCTGTCCCGGCGCCAGCTCAATTAAAGTTATCGGAAACGGCGAATCACTGGAAATGAAAATGGCTGATCCCAAGGGTTTTTTTGTATGGGACTCACCGGGAAAGTGCGACATGTTCCCTTACGAGCTTCTCATAATACTGTCAGATGGCAGTAGCTGGCAAACGCCCGATCCGTATTCATTCCTGCCCCAGTTCGGAGAGCTCGACCTGCACCTCTTCGGTCAGGGAAAACACCTGGAACTTCATAAAAAAATGGGCGGAAGACTTTGGCGGGCAGGTGGCACTTCAGGAACGCTTTTCACTGTGTGGGCCCCTAATGCCCGAGCCGTGAGTGTAACAGGTTCCTTCAACAACTGGGACAGAAGAAGGCATCCGATGCGGAATCTTGGTTCAGGCGGAGTCTGGGAACTGTTCGTACCCGGTGTTTCCTGCGGTGATTTCTACCGGTTCATGATAACAACTTCCTCGGGAAAATTCATTGAGAAGTCAGATCCTTATGCAACATGCTTTGAAAAAAGGCCGGGAAATGCTTCAAGAGTCGGTGATCCTTTTTCTTTTCAGTGGTCTGACGGAAAGTGGATGGAAGATCGCCGGAACCGGAACCACTTCACTTCACCGCTGTCTATCTACGAACTTCATGCCCCGTCATGGTCCGGAAACAAAGATGATTTCTCCTCTTGGGATGATCTGGGCAGGTGGCTTATTCCCTATGTAAAAAACATGGGTTTCACACATATAGAGCTTCTTCCGGTAATGGAGCATCCCCTTGATGATTCCTGGGGTTATCAGGTTACAGGTTTTCTTGCTCCCACAAGCCGGATGGGAAGCCCGACCGATTTCTGCAGGTTTGTTGACAACTGTCACACTGCCGGTCTGGGTGTTTTCATCGACTGGCCCCCGGCACACTTCCCTGCTGACGGCTGGGCACTGGCCCGATTCGACGGCACATGTCTCTACGAGCATGAAGACCCCAGAAAAGGATACCACCCCGACTGGAATACCCTGATATTCAACTACGGGCGTAATGAAGTGCGCAACTTCCTTTTTGCCAGCGCGTTCCAGTGGCTGGACACTTTCCACGCCGACGGAATAAGGGTGGACGCTGTTGCATCCATGCTGTATCTCGATTACTCGAGAAAAGAAGGCCAGTGGATACCGAACAAACTGGGCGGCAGAGAAAATCTGGAAGCCGTGGAATTCATCAAAGAACTCAATCACTATGCCGGCTCGCTCTTCCCCGGAACAGTGATGATTGCAGAAGAAAGCACCGACTGGCCCGGTGTGACTCTACCTCCTGAGCAGGGCGGTCTCGGGTTCCATTTCAAATGGAACATGGGCTGGATGAATGATTCTCTTCAATTCTTCAGCGCAGACCCTGTCCACAGAAAACACCTGCTGAACAAGATAACATTCAGCGCAGTGTACGCCTGGAGTGAAAACTTCATTCTACCACTCTCACATGATGAAGTCGTTCACGGCAAGGGCTCACTTCTGGGCAAAATGCCTGGAAATCCCGAGCAAAAAGCGGCAAATCTCAGGCTTCTTCTCTGCTTCCAGTGGTTCTTCCCGGGAAAACAGCTGCTTTTCATGGGAGGCGAAAGAGCTCTTGAGAATGAATGGACTCATAAAACCGTTCTTCCCGAGGGCAGTGATGAAATGAAAAGATTCACTTCGGCGCTTAACGCCTTCGCAATGAGCCATCCTCAGCTGTACAGAACCGACTGCAGACAGGATGGTTTTCAGTGGGTCGATTTCAGAGATGCAGATTCCACAGTGGTTTCCTTCCAGAGAAAAGCTGAAGGTTGTCCGCCTCTTCTCTGTGTTTTCAACATGACGCCGGTTGAAAGATCGGGATACAGGATAGGAGTGCCCACAGAAGGAAGCTGGAACATTGTCTTTAACAGCAGTTTTCCCGGCGAATCTTCGTGGAAGTCCTCATCTGTTCCATCCCATGGATTCAGCCACTCAATTGAGATAACGCTTCATCCACTGTGCTGTCTGGTTTTCTCTCCTTCCTGATGCGGTTTTTTCTTATATAGTAGACCTCATGTAAGGAGGGTCGCATGAAATCACACACCAGATACCTCTGGTTTGACACCGGCACCAGGGTTGCTTTCATCAACATTACACGGGCGGTGGAAGAAGAACTGCGAATCAGTGGTATACAGGAAGGGCTGTGCCTTGTGAATGCCATGCACATAACCGCAAGTGTATTCATAAACGATGATGAGCCAGGGCTTCACAGCGACTACGAAAGATGGCTTGAAGAACTGGCCCCGCATGATCCTTCCCTTTACAGACACAATCTCACAGGGGAAGACAACGGAGATGCGCATCACAAGCGTCAGATAATGGGTCGCGAGGTGATGGTTGCGGTTACGGAAGGCAAACTTGATACAGGTCCCTGGGAACAGATCTTCTACGGTGAATTTGACGGCCGCAGAAGAAAACGGGTGTTAGTCAAGATAATCGGAGAGTGAGGTAAACAGAATGCGTGGAATCATTGCAGCCGGAGTATTGGTACTGCTTTTTACTGGTTGTGGCGACACACAGTACGGAGGAGCAGCTTCCCAGTATCAACCCTATCCTCCTTCGGTGAGTGTTACCGGTATAGGAACAGCAACCGGAGTTGCCGACATGGCGGTAATCAATTTCAGTGTGGTTGTATCTGATATTGACCCCGGAGTTGCGGTTAATCAGGCAACAATTCAAGCTGAAGGTGCCATTCAAGCCGCTGAGGATCTCGGTGTAAGCGAGGAAGATATAGAAACAATCGGCTACAGCCTGTACATGGAGCAGGAATACGACTACATAACCTATGAATACACAGGAGAGAACATCTACAACCTTACCCATTCCTTTTCGATGAAGGTAAGGGATATAGAGCTGGCAGGAGAGCTCCTTGCAGCTCTGGTGGAAGGTGGCGCCACATCCGTCAGTGGAATCCAGTTCACTGTCAGCAACCGTGATGAACTTGTCGCTGAAGCCCGCGATATGGCCCTGGCTCAGGCTAGAACCACAGCGGAGCAGCTGGCTGAAGGCTTGGGAGTTTCCCTGGGAGACCCGGTCAGCGTAAGCGAATGGGTTGACTATTACGGCGGTTACGATAGCCCTGGATATGGGTACGGCGAATATGCAGGTGATTACTACGCTCCGCCCATTACTTCCGGCAATTCCACTGTAACATTGAATGTATCCGTTTCATACGCCATTGACTGAGCGGTGATTCTATTACTTTTCGCTCTGGCGGGGTTTCACTTCGGTGAGACCCCGCCTGCGGATGCTGATTCAGCTCTCTCGATTCTCAGCGATTCAATAAAGGGAGCGTCTCCCCGCTCGCTGGGTATATTCTTTGCGGAAATAGGTCTGGAGGCATCCCCCGACGAGGTGCAGCTCTGGGGAATAAACGATTTTTCCGACCTGCTTATGGAATTCTCCGACCTTTCTGCTGACTCGGGTACCCCTGATTCTCTTATGCCCCTTCTGGAAGGTCTGCCCCTTGAGCTTCTGGCTCCTGCTCCTTGAAAAAATAGCCATTCTGCCGGTTACTACCGGTTATGGAAATACAATTTGCCATTCTGGTCATAATCTGTGGTCTCCCTGTCATTTCCGAGGTGTGCTCCAATCCGGTTAACGAAACCACAGGCGAATTCGTCGAGATCTGGAACAATTCACCGGATACTGCTGATGTGGCAGGCTTTTCTATCACCGATGGTGATGCTCTAGATGAACTCTTCCCATGGACAGGTACTTTTCCTCAGAGCAATGTAACAACCGAAACCACCATTCTCCCACCGGGAAGCTTTGCTGTTCTTCTTGAGGAAGACTATGTGCAGGATCCATGGCTCACATTCGCTTCGGGAACAGTAATACTGACCACCGGCGATCACTCCATCTGTAACGGGCTTGCAGCAGCATCCGATCCTCTCACTCTGTACTGTCCCTCAGGCACCACATGGAACGATGTCGTTTCAACCTACGGAACTCCCCTCGCTTCAGACAGCTGGCAGGAGTGCGACGATGATGGCCTCGACTCCATTCCGCTTGATCCCGGCGAAGGTCTGACTGTAAACAGGTATCCACTGGGCGGTCCCGATGCCGAAGGGGTATGGTTTTCTGCCGGGCCAACCCCGGGAATGGGTCCTGAATCCCCCCCCGACACCTTCAGCATCACCATAGACTCGTTATTTCTCAGCTGCGCCGACCCAGCCCCAGGCACCCTGGTGCTTCTTACTGCCCGGGTGTCCTGCGCTGGAACGGTTTCTCCCGATTCCGGAAACATCATTCTATTCATCGACGCCGATGGCGACTCCATTCCAACCTTTCCGGAAGTACTGCTCTGTATTCCAGCAGAGAGCCTCGTCCCCGGGGTTACAGACACCCTTGAAACCGTGTTCACTGCTCCGCCAGCGGGCTGGTATCCGGCAGTCTGCACCGCTCCCGGTGCCTCAGCCAGAATTCATTTCTCAACAGGAGGCGGGGTGAACCCGGTAATAACAGAGGTGATGGCTAACCCTCTTATTGAAGACCAGGAGGAATTCATCGAGGTCTACTACCCCGGCCCCGGTGTTTTCCTTCTGGCGGGGTGCAGTTTCTCCGACGGAGACGCCATAGATGAGATTACTTCATCTGAAGGCAGCCCATACATTAAGCCAGGTCAGGCTGCCCTCATTCTTGATCCAGAGTACGGCGGAACTCTCAACATTCCAGAGGGCACCGCCCTTTTCACCCCTGCAAACACAACACTTGGCAACGGGCTCACCACCGACGACCCTGTTCTTCTGTATCTTCACGGCAATCCATGCCTTGCAACCCTGCTTTCCACAGCAGGCACTCCTTTGCTCTTCGATGATCCGCTCATGTGTGACGACAACGGTCTCGATTCCATACCGTTCGACCCCGGAGACGGCTGTTCCATGGAAAGAATATCGACCTCGGGCCCCGATGAGGCATACAACTGGGCTGCGTCTGACCCCGGTGGCTCCCCCGGAACGGTGAACGAAAACCCGGGCTGGGTCGATCTGTGCACAGATTCAGTTGCAGTCGACTCAGAAATTCAGGCATATTTTCGCAATATGGGCGTTCTTTCAGCCGATGGTATCTGCACAGTATTCGCTGACATGAACGGCGACCTGGCCCCATCCCCAGAAGAAACAATTCACCAGCAGACCCTTACCATGGCTGCAGGTCAGACAAACACAATCACCGTACCGTTTTCCATGCCCGACAGCGGTCTTTTCATCATCGCAGCCACAATCCAGAATTCAGCAGACACTACCACAGCAAACAACACAGACTATTGTCAGTACATTCCACCAAAACCGGTCTGGCCAGTTATAACTGAGGTTCTGTGCAACCCGTCAAATGAAGATTGCGATGAGTTCGTAGAGCTTTTCTTTCCGGGTCCGGGTCAGGTCGATGTTACTCAATTCGTAATAACCGACCTCGACGCAGCAGACTGCCTTACAGCATCCCAGTCACCCTTTCTAACCCAGGGCTGTTATGCGCTTGTTCTAGATCCTGAATACGAAAACGGCACCATGCCGTACGACATCCCTGATGAAACACCAATTCTCCACCCTGGAAACACAACAATAGGAGACGGTCTTTCAGGTTCAGATCCTGTACTTCTTCTGTTCGATTCTCTGAATGTTTCCACATACGGAACTCCCTATAACGAAACAGACAACATCCCCTTCGACCCCGGTTCCGATCTGAGTGTTGAGCGCATTACCCCAGACCTTCCCGATGCAGAGAGCAGCTGGGTTTCATCTCAAAGCGGTCCCTCCCCCGGGGCACCTCCAGAGGGAATCACCGTGGGTGTAGACTACTGCATAAATTCAGTACAAATATTCCCGTCCATGGGAGACGAGGGAACTGAAGCAATGGTTGAGGTAAAAGTGTCCAGCACCGGAACCGATTCGGTTCCCCCGGGTGAACTGTGCCTACGGGTTACAGCTAACGGGGAAGAAATTCTCTCATTTCTGCCTGCACCGCCTTCTCTTGGAACCACCGTTGCCGTCAGGGGCAACTGGCAGGGGCTGGAAGGCGAAACACTGCTCACTGCCGGGTTATTCTGCACGGCTGATCAGGAACCCTCGAACAACAGCGCATCCGCAACATGGAACCCCTCCCCTGCTCTGTGCATCAATGAAATCTTTTATCATGAAACCGAATGGATAGAACTCTACAACGGTACTGAAACAGTGCAAAACCTCTCTGCAGTGTCTCTTTCCGATCCTGCATCCACTGCTCAACTGCCCTCATGCGAACTCGCTCCGGGGGAATACATCATTCTCACTGAAAGCGCTGCAGATTTCCAGTACCGCTTTGGAAACATCGGCTGCCCTGTTGAAGAGCTTGCCACCTGGCCCACACTGAACAATTCAGGTGACACGCTAACACTGACTTCAGGTATTCAGGCGATAGATATGGTTCCCTTCACCAGCCAATGGGGAGGCAATTCAGGTTCCAGCCTTGAAAGGCGATCCCACTCCGTTATGGGCTTTATCTCCGAAAACTGGGGAACATGCATATCCTGTGCCACACCCGGCGCTCCAAACAGCATCGGAGAGGCATCCACTGATGAATTCCTGTGCATTGAACCCAGAATCTTCAACCCCCCCGGTACTCCGCTTGTTATTCGCATAACACTTCCGATGCAGGCATGCAATGTAAAAGTTAAAGTGTTCGATGTAAGGGGAATGGAGCTTGAAGAGCTGTATTCGGGCATCGTTCCCGGTGAATCACTTGTACTGGAATGGATGGGAAACCAATATCCGATCGGCAGATACATCGTTTTCGCTGAAGCTGTCTGCGCCGGTGAAAAGCAGTCTGATGCACAGGTGGTAGTGCTTGCCCGCCCATTATAACTGCACCTTTTGTGCCTGAAGGAACATCTCTGCCTATATTATGCTTCAAGTTACCCGCACACTGTACCCAAAACGAATCGCCGGAGCTGGTGATTCCTTCGAAAGGTCAGCCAATGAGTTTTCTTTTTATTGCAGCCTGTCTGCTCACAGCTTCGCCGCAGGATCTACTTCTTGTAGAACACGACATCCGAGATCTGAGCGGATCCCAACTGATTGAAGAAGTGGAAGTGCTTTACATCTCCACCGACTGGTTTCTGGCCCGGGGTTCAGGAGATCTGGCAAACGGATCAAGCCTTGCCCTTCTGGAAACCGGTCCTGTTGATCTCAACGACTATCGCCTTGTTCATCTGAGAGTTTCAGACGACAGGGAATCAGCGGAAGCTGTAGGCGAAGTTCTGTTCTGCTGCGACAAGGTCGCATTGGTTAAACCCCTGAGCGAACCTTCTTTCATGTCCTACCCCGGTGTGCATTTTGTTCAGCCGCTGCGTGTTTATTCAAGGAGCGCACTTCAACCCTTTCGTCCGGCAGCACTCAGTAATCCTGCAGTTACTGAGATCGTTGCAGCAGTTAACGAAGATTCCCTGAAGGCAACCATACAGACCCTCGAAGATTACCAGACCAGGCTTTGCGTGATGCCTCAGTATTACAATGCATGCGTATGGATGAATGACAGGTTTGCATCATACGGGATCACCACAGAGATTGTTCCTTTCGACTTCACCTTCTACGGAAACCCTTACACCAGTTACAATGTGGTTGCCGAGAAACCCGGGCTTATCAATCCCGAACTGATTGTGATCATCTGCGGGCATCTTGACTCCGTTGCAAGCGGTAATCCTCAGGAGACAGCTCCTGGCGCCGATGATAACGCCAGCGGCTCAGCCACAGTGCTTGAGGCCGCAAGAATCCTGTCTCAGTACAATTTCCGCTGCACCGTTCGCTTCATCTGCTTCGGCGCCGAGGAACTCGGGCTTATAGGCAGCGAAATCTATGCCGCTGAAGCTGCAGCCAACGGAGACTCCATAATCGCAGTGATGAATCTTGACATGATTTTGTTCGCCCCTGACTCCATCAGAAAACTGTTTGTGCCTTACAACACAAACTCCACTGATCTTGCCATCAATATGGATGCCATTTCGGAAATGTACGTGCCCGAACTTGATGTAAACATACAGTACTCTCCCGGAACAACATACAGCGACCATGCTTCCTTCTGGCAGGAAGGGTTTCCAGCGCTTCTGGGAATTGAAGAGGGCGTTGATGACAACCCGTTCTACCACATGAATACTGATCTTCTTGCCAACTATCAGGAGTTCTTTCCCTTCGGCACTGAATGCGCAAAGGCATCTATAGCAACTGTAGCTGTATACGCCGACCCCCTCACTGAAGGCATTGAAGGCGATGAAACCGGAGATTCATTTGCAATAGCATCTGCGGGTCCGGTACCTGCTGCTGCAATCCTTACGGTACAGCTCGAGTCTATGTCAGGGCCAGCTGAACTTGCACTGTTCGACATTACAGGCAGACAGGCAGCTGCTCTATCTCTTCAATCAGGCTCCGACGGCATTGCTGTTCTTGATGTGAGCTCACTTCCTGCAGGCGTTTATGGGCTCAGAGCCACGTCAGGATCAATGTCCGACGCCAGAATGGTAGTTATCGCCCGTTAGTACTGAAAACCCCCTCCAGATAACGGCAAGAAAAGGTTTAACCGGGTGGCAAAAAGCACCCGGTTTTCCTTATGCATATCCACTGCCTGGAAAGCTGGTACCATGGAGCAGAAAACTGCAGGAATTGGCAATCCGGGCCGCACATCGCACCCTCATGCATCAGTCACCGCCATTACAGCAAAAAGCAAGTTGGGTGATGCAACAATAATTAGCTGAGAGACCATGCACACAGATGAAGATGTTCTCTCCGATATCCGTTGTGACACTATAAACAAAATACATCTCGCGATTTACTGAAAGTTGCATATCTCAAGAACCAGCGAGCTCTGGCTCCATATCGTAATGTCGTGCTTCTTCTCCCATATCCGGATGATGAAGCATCCATTGCAATCCTGGACACAAGAACAGGCTGGAGAAACAACGAGAGGAATGTAAACCGCAACATTCTTAAACATCGTTCCAACTATGAACTTGCAACCATCACAATCTTCACTGCTGAAAAAAATCCCGAGGACATCGCCGAAGAGATAATAAATATCACCCGTGCAAATGAATAGGCAGCAATTTCGCATCAGCAGAAAAACCTGATTCAATGATGTGCTTCTTCGGGAACAATGCTCACCGTTCATACTAAGTTGTTTTATACAGAAGTATGGCAACCGGAAAGGAGTCTGTTATGAAATGTTTCAACCTGATCAGTATCTTGCTCCTGCTCGTTCTGGGGTGCGGTAACAACAGCACAAGCCCTGTGCAGGAGTCCTATGCATGGGAAGAATTCAGCTGGATTCCAATTGAAAGTGAATTATCTCAGTGCTGCCAGGTTTCCTACGCCGTTCATAATGATTCAATTTACGTTATGGGAGTGCAGGTGGCCGACACATCGAGCTACTACAGATCAAACATGCCTGACATCGTCTCTTTCGACACTCTTGTTAATGGTGAATATGCTGAGTCATATCGCAGAGACGGTACAAGAGCCCTGACAACCAATGGCTCCATAAGTACAGATGACTGGTACGAATACTACTATCCATACGGGCTTGGCAAGGAAAGCCTGGAGCAGAGTATACCAAACCAGCCGGATACTTCATTGGGAGGGACCAACGATGTCTCAGGAATTTTTCTGGGAGAATTGAATGGAGACAGTACAGTGGTTTTCAGAAAAGCAATGGTAACAGGCGATACAGAGTACGACATTCCTGTTCTCACCGATTCGACATACGGAGTATGTGTATATCTTCAGTGGGGTTTTCCTGGAGATCCTCATTATCGGGCCGAGGAAGGGCAAGTCAATCCGGTCACTTTTTAAGACGATTTAGGATAGCCCGCAGGGAGCTTTTTAAAACATTAGAAGAAGTTTTACTGGTCAGTAGAAGATGTTCTATCGCGCATCCCAAGTGTCTTGCAGTTGAAAAGAATTTATGGTCTGGGCTGGAAATCTCTGTGAGCATCGTGATTCTGGAGCGTTTTCTCAAGCCAGTACCAGATAATGTGCTAGAAAGAAAAAATGCCAAAGAGAAGAAGAACAGGCACCAGGCTGGATACTTAAGCAACAGACAGAAAAGGCGAACTGAACAATCTTAAATGAGATTTCGGTGACAGAAGGCTACCTAAGAACAACCACTCTTTCGGTAGCAGAATAGTCATCAGCCAGCATGGTGCTGAAGTAAACACCCTGGGCAAGGTCCAGCAAGGTTAACAGAATGGGTACCTGCAGGTAACTCCTGTGAAACTTTTGCTCCTACTTTCCAGGAAACACCATACTGTGATAGCCGAACTGAGACTTCTTCTTCAACTGATACCAGGACAGAGAAGAACCAGGTGGAGGGATTCTTTGAAGTGTTCAACGACCATGAAGAGACTTCACTGGATTCATTCTATACTTTGGCAACCTGATTGTAGCAAAGGGCAACGCTAAACAGCTCTGGGGAAACTGATTGAACTGATGCTTCCATAATAACCTGGTGGATATCATTTTTAGACCTGGATTCATGCTAGCCTTGTTAATCTCTAAATGCCGATCGACCCGTGTTTTCCCCCTGCGGGGGTGGTTGTAATCCAAGAATAGTGTATATCTTACAGATAACACAAGAGGGAGATTACTTGAAAGAATTTGAGAGCAGGGCTGAAAAGGTTCTCACCACTCTGCAAACATTAATTGCGGCAGTTCTTGGTGAATTCTGCGACCCTTGTTTAGCGGGTCCTGCCGATATTTCTGAAATCATGGAACTTGACATCAATATTGCCTGGCAAGTGAGCAAGCTTGCAAACAGTACAGACTTGTTCAGTATTGGGAAATATTATCCTGGTCGAAAAGACATTAGTATTTTCTGCAAGCAAGCAACTTTACTGAAGTGCAACGAAGAAAATCTTGATAACCTTAAAAAAGCTTCAGCCGATCTGGAAGAGCTAATCAATATATACGCCTCTACCATAGAGGAAACCGAACGACTGCTCTCTACGCTATCTCTTGAAGAACGTGCAGAGGACAAACTAGTTAGCAGAAAAAAGGCTTTTGCAGGATATAAAAACACTTTCGGAATTCAAAGTGATGTTCAATTGTCTTCTATTATTCTAATGCCTGCAGAATCAGGCAAAGATATGATGGATTTATGCAGGATAAAAGGTCATATAGGTTTGCTTCTTTCAAGACCCAATGTTTCATGGAGAATTTCATCAACCAATATCATGGACTCTGAAGGTAAGATAACTCCCAATCCAGGTCGTCTTCCGCTATTTTCACAAGCCGATGGTGAACCTCCTCTGATTAAAAATTTCTGTTCCGAAAACTTGCCTCGTTTCGGCACCAGTACCACACGTTCTGGAAGAGTTAACTATTACCTGGATGTTGATGAAGCAGAGATTTCTGATCCGATCAATCTTTTTACTGCTGAGGTTCTTAGAGACACCGGCAGAATGTACAGACAGTGTCCTGATGACGGAGCTGCTCTTAACAATACATCAAGAACTCCCACAAAGTATATTGCTTTAGAGGTTTACGTTCCCCTTCAGTTCGGTTCTATCCCAATAGAAGTAGAAATGTGGAGCAGGCTTTTCGGCTCCGATGACATGACCGAAATGATACCGGGAGATCTTCTTCCCATAGATGAACAACCCCTTATCTACAGTTTGAAAAGAGGATTGATTCCCATTCCTGAAATTCCAGAATACTCCAGGCTGATGAAGGCCTGTTTCTCAAAACTCGGTGTGAAGCCAGAAGATTTTCGCCTGGTAAGGCTTACCATGGATTTCCCCCCAATTCCAACCAGTATTGATATCCTGATCGGGCTACCGGAGATGGCTGTTTAAGCTTAAATCTTTGCCAGAGAATCCGGTTAGACTTCTTCACCCCATCATTCATTAGAACACAAGAAATTTTAGTTTTCCCAAAAATTGCTACGACGGAAATACTTGACTGTTGCAGTCTGCCGGCAACCCAAAACCAACTGATAGTCGTTTGGACCCATACAAGAGTAAGTCACTTTTCCTGAAAGCTGTAATCTGCCTATCCTCTATTAATTAAGCAGGGGTGCCCAAACAGAGTATTGTTAACATATTAACTTGGGAGGATAGCAATCATGATTTATTCAATATTTTGTATTGTTCTTTTTCTTGACCCTATGGGTATTGAATGGACCTCTCTTCCAACAGGGCAAATCTCGGTTGAATGCGCTGGAGATGTAAACGGAGATGGAACAGAGGACTGTTTTACAGCTTCTTCCGAGGATGATGCTTCCGGGGTGTTTTGCCTCGACGGTCTTACCGGTGAGATCCTTTGGCAGAACGACATCATTCCGGGAGTCTCACTCACCGAATGCCTGAGAACCATAGGAGACGTTAATCTCGACGGTATTCAGGATGTTGCGGCAGGAACCGGTTTGGCTCCTTCCATTACCGTGTTTTCAGGTGCAGACGGCAGCATCATCTGGTCTTTACCCCAGGGGCACTCAGTTGCCTATGTGGAAAAATCGGAGGGGCCGAACCCCGGAGACGCAGTTGTGCTCGTTCTGGGCAATGACGGATCCGACTGGTGCTATTTCTATGGACTCAACGGCCAGACTGGAGAAACTGTCTGGTGTGACCCGTACCCCACCTCCACACTGGACGAATGGATGAAGGTTACTGATGTGGATATTAATTGCAACGGCTGGTCTGAAATGGGTTTCTCCATCGACCGTGGAAGCGTAATGAGCGGAGGTGTTTCCGTTAGAGATGGTTATACAGGGGAGTCAATCTATGGATGCGGGGCATGTTATTTCCCCACCATGGACCTCTCGGATTCCCCCATACCCTGTCTGGTTGTCAGACATTTTGGCTGGGAACCCGATATCTGGGTTGATAACCTTTCAGTGGGCATCACGGTCTGGAGCAATGAAGAAGCCGATTTTATATCTCAGAACCTTGAATACATCCCGAACATCTCCGGACCGGGATCACCATATCCTGAGCTGATCGCATGGGGCTCTGAGGAGGCAACTCTGATCATGGGAAACCAGGGCAACTATCTGGATTCCTATGTGTTTCCTTCGGACATAGTGACATTGGACGTTTTTCAGGACGCCGGGAACTGGAAGCTGGTTGCCCTGACCGCTGCAAGTATCCATTGTCCCATTCTAACTCTGAGCGACCCTCAAACCGAACCCAGCATACCCCTGCCGTCTTCACCGGCCACCGATTTGTGCATTCTGGAATCGGATAAGTTTCCAACCCCCATTGTTTGTGTCGCCATGAATGGCTACAGTCCGGGAGTATGCGGTGTCAGGACTTCCTGGCAGGTTCAAACTGAAGAGAATGAAAGCCTTCCTATCTGCGAGAAAGCTTCGTTCAGGCTGTCTTCATCCCCCTGCACAGGGGGTATTGGTATTATCTGTGAAGCTTCTGCTGAAGTCTGTGTTGTTGATATCAGCGGAAGAAGTGTCACAAACATTTCAATAACTCACGGTGAAGAGGTTTTCGTCGAATTGCCTGCGGGAGTCTATTACCTGTTCGATAGAAATATCGATATGAGTCTTCAACGGGCAATTGTTCTGGATTAGAGTAGTCTACTTTATAACAACGAAGCTCTTAATGTCAGTTATTCCAAGGGAAACCATGCGGCATAAATACAAACCCGGAGGTAGCTCCCCCGGAAAGATTTCGTGATTCCCGGAGTTTTCCAGTTCTGACCAGTGATCGAAAACAACCCGGCCGAATAAGTCGAATACTTTGATATCTACGGATGAAGTTGCGGGAAGTCTGTATTCTATTAGTGGAAGTCTGGATGGATTGGGAGAGATGCTCATCAAACCGCAAGACTGCAATGGGTATGCGGTTTCCTCAATGTCTGATCCGAACCACGATACTGCTATCTCCTGAAGAATCGGTGTAACGTTAGGATCGGGAGTTGTAAGAAAAGCGGTGTACTGAATGTACCTTCTATAGTTCGGAACATATTCAGACAAGTCATCAGGGTCATAAATCCATTCCGACCACTCTTCCATAAAGGGCTCTGTGGTTCCGTCAACCCCAGTTCTAACCTGAAGATAAATCTCAGTCCCAGGTGGAAGTTCTTCAGCCCAGGTAATACTGTCCCAGTAAACATATGAACCAACGTCCAGTATTTGTGATTCTATCAGGGCCAAACTCGAGTAACGTTCGGTTTCGATCCAGTAAGAATCGTCCAAGCCCGAAAGAACCATGTCATTGAAACCATCCTGATCCAAATCACAAAGACTCGTGTTTCCATAGCTTCTGTAGGGATGAAGCAGATGCCTTTTCCACTCCGAACCGGAACCGTCAAGGTTTTCCCACCAGTCAAGCTCCCACCCGCTGCCGTAGATGTCCAGGTCTCCGTCTTCGTCGAAATCATCCACCCAGGTCATTGAAGAATTGTGAATGCTGTCTTCTATAAGCGTGTATTCCCAGGTATCGGGTTCCGTCTCATTCAGCCAGTACATGTAATCCCCCTCGTTTAAAAGAATGTCGAGGAAGGAATCACCGTTGAAATCAAAGAACCCCAGCATGTAAACGTTCTCATCTTCAACCGGATGGGGTATCCAGGAATTTGCCCCGACCTGCTCTATCCAGAAGGTGCTGTCCTCGGGGACGCATTCTACATTCAAGACCACATCTGCATCCCCGTCCTGATCCTTGTCTGCGGCATGCATTGATTCCACAACACGCCAGATATCACTGGTGTAGATAGTATTCTCTACCCAGTTATGAGTCATATGCCCGGGATTTTTCCACCAGGCTATATGCAAAGTATGATCAGGAGGTTCTCCGGTCCAGTACTCCCCTACGATATCGATCAGGTTATCTCCATCCACATCCACAGGATAGCAAAAGGGGTCAGTACTGCTCATCGTTCCTGGAACATTCTGTGCAACAGTCCAGCAAGGCCAGAATACGCCTCCTGTATTTTCGAAGATCACGATCTCACCGCCGTTTGGGTTGTACTCTCCCCAACTGGCTAAAACATCATCATCGCCGTCGCCGTCGAAATCGCAGAGTTTCAGCCACCATGAGTAGCTGCCTGAGCTCGTAATAGGGTGCTGCAGCCAGCTGTTCCCCTGGTCACAGTTCTCCAGCCAGAATAGACCATCTACATACTGGGATCTTCCCACAACATCCACATCCCCGTCCATGTCGATATCACCAGTACTTGAATACAATCTTTTAAGCCCCTCCATTAGAATATTGGCACGATAGGCAGAGGATACTTCGCCAGGAACATTGTAGTAGTCAGCTGATTGCATATCGTACAGATGATTCGACCAGAAGGTCACAGGACCCTCTCCCCCATATCCACCTGACCAGTCGGTTTGGGTTGCTGACAATGCAAATGTCACTTCAGATAAGAAAAGGATCGATAGCAGAAATGGTGAGTACACAGACTACCTCCATACTGACAGATCATTAAATCAATATGGAAGCTTGTCAATCACAGCTGATTTGCTGTCGAAGTACAACTCATTCAGAATGGTATTACCACCTGATAAAGGATACTACTGATCAGTTTTGTAGAAGGAGTTTATTGCCAGGTACCCCGTAGTGGATACTTTTGGAACTGGTGCGGCTATTCTACAACAACGAAGCGTTCCGTTGCAGAGATATCGCCCGAGGTCATCCTGCAGAAATAGACGCCAGATGGCAGGATCCCAAGCTCCACCGCATGGAGACCGACAGCAAGTCCATCCAGCTCCTGCTCCCGGATAATACGTCCTGTCAGGTCGTGCACGACCAGACTCACCGTAGATGGTTCCGGGAGTATAAAACTGATCGATGGAACCCGGGAAGGATTGGGTATCACCGGCAGTAGTGCGAAGCCCTGTGGAACCGGCTCAGAAGTCTCCGATACTCCGACAGACCTCCAGGATACCGTCACGTCCCCAAACACTGGTGATGCATCTGGATTGGAGGTAATCAAGATAGCGCGGTACTGGAAGTAGCTGTCTCCCGGATCAAGAATTCCGGAAAGAGATCCGGGATTAGTCAGAGTGTCTGACCATGCACCCATGCTCGTGTAATCATCCGAGGCCCGAACCTGGATAGCGACAGATGTCCCCGCAGGGGTGTCGGCACTCCACGAAAGGGAATCCCATCCTGGCAGATCGGACTGCGTGTCCAGAACGCTGGATTCTAAATGACCTGCCGAGCAATACCCATTCCACGGGTCCCACCAGGTGATTGAACCTGAAAAAGCATAGTCAGCTCCAAGTATATCCATATTCCCATCCCCGTCTATATCTACTGCTTAGACGGATTGAGCATTATTGAGATCGCCATCCACGGTGTGCTCGGTCCAGTCGGTCTGCGTAGCCGAATCCGCGAATGTAATCTGGGAGAAGACAAGGAGTGCTGATAATGATAAGATCATCATAAAATGACATCTCCTGTATACTCAAAAATCATAGCTTATCTGGGATGTCAACCGCCGGAAGTATTAGAGAATGCGGACACTGTTCTGAGAAGATTACGCTTTGAGGACAAGGACTAATAGGTACCCAGTATTGGACACTTTTGGAACTACTGAAAAAGACTCTTTAGCTGACCCCATGAGTTACGTTCCAGAGAAACAAGGAATGAGCATGCCTCGCCTGGCACCCAGTACTCCCAGTAGGCTGCATCATCGGAAACCATGGAATGAGGAGTCCCGGTGAAATTCCCTCCGGAATCACATATCAAAGAAGGCCAGCCACCTGAAGACATAATGGTGTTTACCACACACGAAAAGCTTACATCGGAAAGCGGCGGGTCCTGAAAGGAGATAACGGTTGGAGCGTAGTGAAGAGCTGTTGCCATTGTGTCTGAGAGAAAATAAAAAGGCCCAGTGTCTGGTGAAGCATTGTAGACCTCGAAATAGAAATCGCTTGTATCCCACGTATATTGAGGATGATGGTAAAACCAGATCTCCACTGATTCAATAGCGCAACCAAGAACCATACTCCCAGAGTAGAAATCTCCGCAGCCGAACCAAACTCCCCTATAAGTTCCGCTCCAAGTCAACCAGAATGGGGATCCATCATCGTAAGAAAGCTGATCAGGTGGAGGAGGAACAGGAGGCCAGCAAACAATACCAACATTGGCCGTCATCATAAAATCACAGTAGTTGTTTCCTGCGACAGCTATTTGCTCAATTCGGGAAAACAATCCAAGACAGAGAAAGGCAAGCATCAACATATCAATACCCCCTACCATACCAGTAAGTAATATATGGACAATCAAGGATGAGTGAAACCAAAGCCATATTCAAAGCTATCCCGGAAAGACTGGCAGATAATCACTCAAATTTGACAAGGGTACCTCGTATTGGACAGTTTTGGAACTAATTGCTGATCTGTTGAAGATGTTCTATCTGGTACCCCTTATGATTTCCAGTTGGAAGATGTTTCTGAATTGGGCCGGAAAGCTCTATGAGCTGGAGAAAGCCCTTATAGCATGATGTATGAGCTATTTCCCTGACGGTTTACATGAAACCTTGTGTTGGCGTAAACAGATGCCTTAGTTCAGTGGAATCTACCTGCGAAAGGAGCAGTTTAGAATAACCGGCGGGGGCGGGACACGCTGTTAGAGCAGATAATGTGGTTTAGATTCCAACTATCTCCAGTACATGTTGAAAGGAATCATCGCTGCCCCACTGCCTGCTACTTCCTCAACGATCCTGAATGTTCCCATTTGCACTTTCCTGGTATTCCTGAGAAACACTTAATTGAATAGAGCCTTTATTCCACCCCAGCTCAATGGGCTGAGTTCCTGGATATCACCATGCAGGACAAGTTCCAGGTCACACATGTGCCAGTACAGAACCGCATGTCCAAAACTCCCATAGGCCATCACATCGCAACCGAAGTAAAATGAAAGTGAATCTCCCGGTTCAACATCGACTGATTCCACGATAGGCTCTGTATCGGATCCATAGGTATCGTACCAGCTTCGACTCCAGAGGGTGACAGGTTCATCTTCATTCAGGTTTACCTTAAGAGATGCATAGGCAGCTCCATCTGACCCTCCCCCTGAAATGTACTGGGGGACGAAAAGAGTGAGAGAATCGGTGCCGTCGGGAATGTACAGCATTTCAGTGTAAATGCTGTGGTTGCCACCATCGCCGCCAATGGCTTCAAGAGCAACGTGAGCTCCGGTTGAATCGAACTCCCAGCCGCCTGTGCTGCTCCAGCCGCCTGGTAAAGTGGTAAGATCGTAGCTCCATACGGTCTGATCGCCGTATGCCGTGAAAAGGAAAATGGCTACACATGCAATTGACAGTTTCATTGTAACCTCCTCTGAACAATAACACAAATGCTGCACCATAGACAGTTATTGCTCATGGACAATACAGCGCTTCTTCCCCATAATAACATTGTGTTCAACAAGTTATTCAGGAGGCTGATTATGTTTCGAACCATATTCGCCTTATCGTTTCTGCTCGCTCTCCCTGCACAGGCAAACACTGAATTTGAAACCCAAACCGCATGGTCGAACCCCGGTGTTTACGGCCCTGTGAGCACTTGGGGAAGTAGTTACCACTTCTCAGGGAACCTGTCCACATCATCGAGTCTCTTTCTTTCTTTTGGCTCGATAAACTCCATTGATTTGGAACTCACAAATCCGGATGAAATTCAGGTGGGAGACATTAACGGAGACGGGTGGACGGATGCAGTGGGTGCAGGAACAGGATGCCTGAACTGGTATAAGAACATTGACGGAACGGGCAATAACTGGCTCAAGTTTACCATCCTACAGGGCACCTCTGAAATCCATGATGTGAAAATTGCAGACATCAACACCGACGGCTTCCCTGACCTGGTGGTCTGCACGTCAGAAGCGAATGTCAACTGGCTTGAGAACACTGATGGAACAGGTTTGGAATGGGAAGAGCACTTGATAGTGTCTGTCTCAGACAGGGGTATTGTTTCCGCTGAAGTGGCGGATATGAACAAGGATGGCTATCCTGATGTGATATTCGCAATGGATTACAGCGGCATCAGTTGGATGGAAAACCTGGGCGGCACAGGACTTTCCTGGCAGGAGCATCCTGTTCAGAACAGCTACGCGGTTGACTGCGACATGCTGGTAATCGACCTTGATCTGGACGGGTTCACAGATATCATCTCGGGATACCGAACCTCTTTTTGCGTGAACTGCTTTAGAAATCTTGACAGCACCGGCCTCAACTGGGAAAGGGTAGAAATAGTCGACCTCTACCCTCCTACATACATTCACTTCGGATTCGTAAATGAAGACGAATATCCTGACATATTTGCAGTCAGCAATACTATCTATTTCCCCTCAGGAGTGAGCTGGTTCGAAAATCCCGGAGCCATCACACCTGACTGGCAGGAGCATGTAATCAAGGACGATTTCAATAATGGTACTTTGGTGCACGGTGCCGACCTTAACGGTGATGGGTTCTCAGACGTGGTAACAGCAACGGGCAGCACAGTTTACTACTTCATAAACATCGCAGGGGGAGGAGTATGGCAGCAGTACGTTCTTCTTGGCGGCTGCGCATCAGGTTTCATCGCCTCAGGGAACATGAACTCAGATGACAACACCGACATCGTCTTCTCGAATAAAACTGAGGATGAACTGGTTTGGGCAGATATCAACGGTTATGCTCAAAACGGTTTTCTCCAGTCGTCGGTACTTCAAGTTGCAGAGCCGGCCAACTGGGATTCGATCAGCTGGACCGCCAACGTTCCGGATTCCACATCCCTCGGATTTCAATTGAGAACTTCCAGCAATTTCCCGGTAATGGGTTTATGGACTGATACCCTCTATGAACCATGCTCACTGGAAGGTCTTCTGGGACCGGAAGACAATTATATACAATACAGGGCGATCTTAAGCACATCTAACTCTAACGCCTCACCCTGTCTGTACGACATCAGCATTTTCTGGGACCCTTTGGAGAGCATAGAAGAGGCTCCATATGCAAATTCCCTTCTTTCCCTGCAACCGAATCCATTCAATACAAGACTTATTGCAGAAATCAATCTCAGCGAGCCCTCAGGGATCTCATTGAGTATTTTCGACCTAAGCGGAAGACTGATAACCACCATATCCAATGACACTTTTAATAAAGGCCGTTATGCACTTTCTTGGGATGTTCCTGCCGGGCTCCCAAATGGATGCTACATTGTGCGATTGGAAACTGAATCAGGTACGATCTGCAGGAATTGCGTTCTGGTCAGATAGGTACCCACCACAGCACCCCGTAGTGGACACTTATCGAACTGATGTGCAAAGTTCGAGGATTCGCTTTGGTACCCCGTAGTGGATACTCTTAGAACCATCACGGTGAATTGGTCTGATGTGTCCCCCTTGACGTTGTAGCCCATGTAGGCTACATTTATGGAGAAAGAGAGGTTTCGATGAGTAAGACCGCAACAGTTAGAGCAAGACTTGAACCCAATCTCAAGGAAAAGGCTGAGGAGATACTCAGCAAACTTGGTTTGTCAACTACCCAGGCTATTACTCTATTCTTCAGGCAAATCGAGATGAGCGAAGGTCTCCCATTTGATGTCAGAATTCCCTCAGCCCTTACAAAGAATACCATGGATGAAACTGATTCCGGAGAAGGACTGATCCTCTGTGAGGATGCTGACGATATGTTCGAGCAGCTTGGGATCTGATGTACCGACCGGTTTATACCAGGCAGTTCAGAAAAGACATCAAGACGGCCATAAAACAGGGGCGTAACATAGAGCAGTTCAAGCTCATCGCTCGATCCCTGTTGGCAGGCAAATCTCTTGATCCAATCTTCCGGGATCATAAACTCATTGGTAACTATATTGGGCGGCGTGAATGTCATATCGAATCTGATTGGTTGCTTATCTACAAGATTGACAATGACATCCTGATTTTCGAGAGATGCGGCTCACACTCTGATCTGTTCAATCTCTAGGCATTTGGCACCCCATAGTGGATACTTTTCGAACTGATCTATAAGGAATTATAGGCACCCCGTAGTGGACACTTATCGAACTATTACTCAATGACTACGAAACGACGGGTGCCGGTGAAGTCTCCCGCTGTCATACGGCAGATATAGATCCCAGTTGGAAGTTCCTCCAGAAGAAA